>ENA-OUQC01000317-OUQC01000317.1-human-gut-metagenome-genome-assembly--contig:-NODE-317-length-38762-cov-10.383471_pt1 | contig 38762 bp, 27 predicted proteins | sample MGYA00237942_ERZ548815 | MGnify/ENA primary metagenome ERZ548815 (study PRJEB26490, sample SAMN05194722) | human gut metagenome | biome: terrestrial biome; feature: human-associated habitat; material...
TATAGACCATAAAGATATACAAATTGTTCAAGTTATTTTTTAATGATTACTTAAAGAAAGAATGGTTAGATTTGTGTGAAAATATCGTATATATAATATTTGTTACATAGATTTGCTTCAAATGAAAATCAAACACATCCTATTTTGCGTGGCGGCTCTTTCCGTCACATTTCTATCGTCCGCGAATGGCAATTCTGTTTCAGTAACTTCGGAGGACGAACCTCGTTCCGATGTTAGAAATACGGAGTTCAGACCAGGAGAGTCGTGGAAAGATACTGATGGCGTGGCAATAAACGCGCATGGAGGCGGAATCATGTTCCACGGTGGAAAGTATTGGTGGTACGGTGAGTACAAGACGGAGGGGGAGGCCGGCAATCTGGCTCAAGTGGGAGTCAGCTGTTATTCTTCTACAGATCTCTACAACTGGAAGAATGAGGGCATAGCATTGGCCGTAAGCGATGAACCCGGTTCCGACATTGAACGGGGCTGCATTCTTGAACGCCCGAAGGTCATCTATAATGCCCTTACGGGCAAGTTCGTGATGTGGTTCCATCTGGAGTTGAAGGGAAGCGGATATTCAAGCGCACGCAGTGGAATCGCAGTAGCGGATAGGCCGGAAGGCCCTTTTTCCTTTGTACGCAGCACCAGAGCTGTTCCGGGCAAATGGCCGTTCAACAAGGACGAGTTCCCTGATGAAAAGGGCTTTCTTGCCAGAGATTTCGAGTCTGGGCAAATGTCCCGTGATATGACCCTATTTGTCGATGACGACGGAAAGGCATATCAGCTGTCCGCCTCGGAGGACAACTGGACGCTGCATATAGCTGAACTGACGGATGACTATTTGGACTACACAGGAAAATATGTGCGTGTGTTCCCGGATCGTCTCATGGAGGCTCCGGCAATATTCAAGAAAGACGGAACCTACTATTTTATGGGGTCGGGATGCACAGGATGGGCTCCCAATGCGGCCCGTAGTGCGTCCGCACCGTCAATCTGGGGACCATGGACTGAACTCGGAAACCCGTGCGAGGGAGAAGGCTCGGAGCTTACCTTCAATTCCCAGAGCACCTTCATACTGCCGGTTGACGGCAAGGCGAACACCTTCATCTATATGGGCGATAGATGGAATCCGAAGAATGCCATTGACGGGCGCTACGTTTGGCTACCGATTGAATTTGACGGTGACCGTTTCAAAATCCGCTGGCGTGACAGTTGGGGATTTTAATGTTTCGTATTTCATACGCCACTTTTCTACGCTCGGCATAACTCAAGCGAGCTTGGTTCTGCTCTCGCTTATCGAAAAGGTTCTTAAAACGAACTTCCGCCGATGAAGCCGCGGAGGAGGGATGTGGCAGGGACATCCTTGTCGGAGACAGGGTGGAAGTAGTAGAGAAAGCGGAGGAGGCGGTGAGCCTCGCTGTACTCCGGGCAGTTCTTTGGGATTGTCCGGAGAATCTGTTCTGCGTGGGGGCGAAGAACGGCGAACTCCACGAGGTAAGCGGAGTTGAACAGCACATCGGCGTTTTCTTGAAACGGATAGATCCACTTCACCTCGGCGCGGCGCACGTTCGGCCAGTTGCTGATGGTCTCCTGCGGGCTGAATGCGCCTTTGTTGTAGTCGCGGACGATGCGGCGGAGGAGGCGGTTGTCGCTGGTCGGGATGCAGTTGTGGTCGTCAATGGAGATGCTGGTGATGGTGTTGATGAAAATGCTGAATTTGCTCGCTGCCGGCACCTGGTCGGTCAGACGCGGGTTAAGGGCGTGGATTCCTTCAACGAGGAGCACCGTGTCGGATTCGAGCTTCAGGGTCTTGCCGTTGTACTCGCGGATTCCAGTCACGAAGTTGTATTCTGGCACCTGCACCGTCTCGCCGGCGAGAAGCCTGAGGATGTCCTTTTGGAGGGCTACATGATCGACGGTGTCGAAGTTATCGAAGTCGTAGTTGCCATCGGGTAGCTTCGGGGTGTCGAGACGGTTTACGAAATAATCATCAGTGGAGAATGAAATCGGGTGCAGTCCGCAAGCCTTGAGCTGGACGCTGAGCCGCTTGCAGAATGTGGTCTTTCCGCTGCTTGTGGGCCCCGTGATGAGCACGAGCCTGACAGGGGAGGCGGCGTGGAAACGCCTGTCGATTTCTTCGGCAATCTGTACTATCTTCTTTTCCTGCAATGCCTCCGCGACCTGAATCAGTTCGCTTGCCTTGCCCTTCTGACAGGCTATGTTTACGTCGCCGACGCTGTCGAGCTTCATGATAGCGTTCCAATGTATGTTCTCTGCGAAAACTTCAAATGTCTTAGGCTGTTCGAAGAATGGGGCAAGCTGCTCCGGGTGATGGCGGTCGGGAACGCGCAGAAGCATTCCGCTGCGGTATCGTTCAAGTTCCCACACATCGAGATAGCCGGACGACGGAACAAGCGTGTCATAGTAGTAGTCGGCGCTGCCTCCAAGGGTATAGTAGTCCACATAGACCGGTCTCGTGGTGCCGATCAGTTTCGTGACATCGGAGCGTCCGTCCCTCGCGAAAACGGACGTTGCTTCATCCGCCTGCACTTCCTGTCTGTAGAACGGCAGGTCTTCCTTCACGATTTCGTGCATCCTTTTACGGATTCTCGCCACGTCATCCGCGTCTGTTCCGAAGCCGTCTGGCTTTATGAGCGAGCAGAAATATCCCTTTGAAATCGGGCGGCGCATATAAATCCTGCATCCTGGGAACACGTCCCTCGCGGCCTTGCTCAGCAGAAAGCAGAGCGAACGGCAGTAGGCGCTGCGGCCGCTGTAAGTGCGGTAGTCGAGAAATTCGATGTCCTTATTGTTGTAGAGCCTGAACCGAAGCCCTTGGACGACATTGTTGACCTTTGCCGCGACGATGGGGTAGGGTTTGTCGAAATTAAACTCATCGACCGCATCAAGCAGGGTGGTTCCCTCTGGAAATTCCCTGAATGTGCCGGTGTTCCTGCAGAATACCTTGACCATTTATATATTACGTTAAAGACTTTGCCGTGCCGGAGCGGATATTTCCGAAAAAATCGACTCCTCCGCTCATTTCCTTCGCAAAAATAGGAAAAATTATGCTAACTTTGCATCTCAGAACTGAAGAAGCCGATATTTTTATATTTCGAATCAGATCGGCCTCGGATGAATCCAAACTTTAAACATATTATAATGAGTACAGTCCACATTATCGACCACCCGATGATTCAGCACAAGCTGAGCATCATGCGTGACAAGAACACAGGTTCAAAGGATTTCAGACAGCTTCTGACGGAAATTTCACTTTTCATGGGTTATGAGGTCACCCGCGACCTTCCGCTCGACTACAAGGAGATAGAGACGCCTATCTGTAAGATGAAGGCACCGAAGGTTTCCGGTCGCAAGCTTGCGATTGTCCCTATTCTTCGTGCCGGAATGGGTATGTTGGAAGGAATGCTTACCTTGATACCTGTTGCAAAGGTCGGACACATCGGATTGTACCGCAATGAGGAGACACACGAGCCTGTGGAGTATTTCTGCAAACTCCCTGAGGATATCCAGCAGAGGCTTGTCATCGTGACAGACCCTATGCTCGCTACGGGCGGAAGCTCCATCGATGCGCTGACGCTCCTGAAGAAGCACGGTTGCACAAATATCCGTCTTATGTGCCTTGTCGCTGCTCCGGAAGGTCTTGCAAAGGTGCAGGAGGCTCATCCTGATGTCGATATCTATGTCGCTGCCGTTGACGACCACCTGAATGAGAATGCCTATATCGTGCCGGGTCTGGGAGACGCAGGCGACCGTATTTTCGGAACGAAATAAAAATGGAACTTTCATTCGTTTCATACGCAGATAACGACGAGAGTCTTCTTGAAGGCTTTCGTCGTATTTATATGGACGCGTTTCCGGACATCGATGAACGCGAGCCGTACGACAACATAAAGAGGAGGATTTCTTCTTCCGATTCTCGGCCGGGCACTGTGGCTTGCCTGCTGACGGACGGAGGGAAGGTGGTCGGCGGACTTTTGTCGGACTTCTATGTTTTCAGTGAATCTTCGGCCTTTGACCTTGAGGTCATATACATTGCGGTAGATAAGGATTCCAGAAGAACCGGCTATGGTAGGAAACTGCTTACTGAGGGGCTTGAACTCTCTGTTTCAAGGCTGGAGAAACTCACCGGGATGAAACTGCGCAACATCTATTTTGAAACGGAGAATCCCTTCAAGGTAAAGAAAGAATCCTTTGATCCGATTTCGAGACTTCGCTTTTTTAGCTCACTCGGAGCGATGAGGATTCCGATAGATTACCGCCAGCCACCTCTTGATGATGCTTCCGGGTGGGCTGACAACCTATTCCTTATGGTTTTGCCTCATCCGGGGAAAAAACTGGAACCTGCTGTAGGCGCGGAAGACCTGAAGGCCTTTCTTGCGGCTTTCTATCAGGGACTGGCCGTTTCCGATGAGTCTTGTTATGAGGCTTTTAGAAAAGAAATTGACAAGGTGGCGGAGGTTGACAAGGCGAAGAACGGCATCGTAAAGCTTGACGCTTTGTCGGAAACTCCTTCTTTCCTGATAAGTGATGTTTCTGTCCTGTCACACTATAGGATGAAGGGTTGCCGCTTCAGCGAGGAGGATGAATCCGATTTAAAGACCTGTCCGGTGTTTGAGTCGTATGAGTGCGACCTTATGGATTATGCTCATCAGGCGCGTGAGTGCAGACCATTTCGAACATATCATATAAAGTCATATAGGGATGTAAGGCTCAGCCTTCCTAAGTTTTATAGTTTCACATCCGAGGGCCATACGTTCTATCATCTGTCACATATTGACTCTATTGAAGTTGACATATCTCTGAACTGTTCTTCCCGAGGCAACGCCGTGGATGAGGATGAGCGTTATATTGTCTCACTTGCGGTGAGACCATCTGAGGGCAGCGCCATTGATGAATTGACGCTGATAAAGCTCGTGACGATGTTCGGAAGCCGTCAGGAGAATTATTTTGCCTACCCATACAACAATTTTACTGACTTATGTGTGAATGTCGGCGATGGCGAAAGGGCGATGAGCGTCTTTGAGTTTATCGGTCATTATATGGCGGACTGTGGTGAACGCCTTATTGGAACTCCGCAATTTGAATGCTGCCGCACTGGAACGACAGAACTTGAACTTTCAAGCGTACGGAGAGTCGGCGTCGGCTACGGACGTCGCGTGTTTACCGAATATTCCAAATTCTATGAGCAGGTTGCGTCCTCTTCCCCGGCAGAATCACTGTGGAACAAAACCTTATGTGGCATTCTCCTTGGTATATTCGATTTCGTAAGGATGAACAGCGCGGAAATTTTTGATACGATAAAGCCGATGGTTGAGAGGAAATCATCATTTATGCTGTCTTGTCGCGGGCATCTTATGAAAGTTTGCTTTGAACAGAACAAGGAAAGGGTTGAAAATATATTCATTTCTCCGTACCTTATGATTCCTAGCGTCGCTCTTGCCTACAATGAGATGATTCTTGATGGATGCGAGGCGTCTCTTGCTGCCATAAAGGCGGATGATTCAGGGGGGTACATCGGATTTTACGCAAAGATTAAAAATGACACATCCGCATTGCAGAATGTCCGGCATTCACTCTCCCTTCAGTATATACCGAACTGCTTCAATTACCAGAGTGAACGTGAAATCTTCCTTTCAAGGGAAAATAAGCTCGGCCTGCGCTTGAGGCTCGGCAAACTGAAGAAAGATATGGAGATGGCTCAGAATGAGATAAATCAGAGAAAGTCACGCTATTCCGTTTTCATCGAGACCATTCAGAACTGCATACTCGTCATCCTGGCGATACTTCAAGTCTACACGGCAGTAAACAAACTGCATTGGCTGTTCATCTCGTTTCTTGTTCTCACAATAATTTTTGGGGCAGACATTGCCTACAAGAAGCTTAAGGAATAGTCCTATCTGCCTATAATCGGTTGAAAAATCCCAGAAACTGCTGATAGTCAACTGTTTCTGGGATTTCTTATGATGGAGGTCTGAAGCAATGCTTATTTCCTGCGTTTCTTGCCGCCTTTTTTCTTGCGGCTGTTTAGAATCACGACAATGATGATTGCGAGGACAGCCACAGCGATGCAGATGTAGGTGAAGTAACCGGCGTTGTCTCCCTTGACACGAGACCACATCTTGAGGAGTTCTTCAGTGCGGTCTCCGTTGTCGTGCATCATGCCGCAGCGTGCCATGATGGATGCGTCAGGGTATTGAATCGGATTGATGCAGACTGCCTTTGCTTTTTCTCCAAAGAAGTAGCTTGCGTCAATAGGAGAATATGCGGCAGTGTCGATAATTGCATCAAGAATCTCGTCGCCCCCAACGGCGCTTACATATCCGATTTCATCCATATTTCTGATTGCGTTCTCAGGCATGCACATATAGTTGATGAAATATCGAGCCGCCTGTATATTTTTCGCATATTTTGGAATTACCCAACCATCGAACCACACGATGCTGCCCTCGTGAGGCACTTCATAATCAAGTTTTACGCCGATTTTCGCGGCCTCTTCGATGGCCCATTGCGCGTCTCCGCTCCAGTCAAGATTAATCCACGCCTTCTCCTTGGTCATTTCCTCTTTGCCGAAATCGGCTTCCCAACCGAGGACATTGCCTTTTACCTGATTGAGGAAATTCTCGACAATCGCGATGTATTCATCTGAAGCATTGAACGTTATATCCTTGATGTTGAGTTCGCCGGCATCAATCTCCTTCTTGTGAAGGGCGATTGTGAGAGCCGTGTAGACATCCCTGAAGGCGTCCTTGATAAAGATTTTATCCTTGAATTTCGGATCTTTGAGGCATTCCCATGTCGAAGCCTCTTCCTTCGTGACATATTTCGGATTATACAAGAGTCCTGTAGTGCCCCACATATATCCTACAGCATAGTCATTGGCATTTTTTCCGGAACCCTCGATTTCATTAAACTTCTCCCTGATGTACGGGGCAATGCCGCTGATGTAGTTCGGCGTCTTGCCGAAGTCGGTGTCTATCTTGAGAAGAAGATTCTGACGGAGCATGCGCTCGATGATATATTCTGAAGGGCACACAACGTCGAAATCCTCGTGGCCGAGCTCAATTTTGGAGAGCATGATTTCGTTGACGTCGAAGAGCTGGTAGATGATTTCTACCTCTTCGCCGGTCTGCTCCTTGTACCATGTCTTGAATTCATCGAGCAGAGCTTCGTCGATGTAGTCTGCCCAGTTGTAGATTTTGAGGGTGTGTTCCCTGTCGGCGGCACCGCAAATCATGGCCGCCCCGAAAAGCAAAGCTGCAAAAGCAGAGAAGAATTTTTTCATTTCTTTGAACTTGATTTAGCTGTTCTTATGTTTATGATAATCAGAAGAATGAGCACGAAAATGAAGATAAGCGTCATAATCGGGCGAATCTCCGGGGTGAGACCTCCTTTACGCGCATCGGCGTAGATGTAGGTCGATAGGGTTTCGAGACCTCCGTTGCCCTTGGTGAAGAGTGTGACCGCGAAGTCGTCGATTGAGAGGGTGAAGGCGAGAATGAATCCAGAAATCATTCCCGGCTTGATTTGCGGAACAATCACTTTTCTCATTGCCTGGGACGGGGAGGCCCCGAGGTCAAGAGCAGCTTCGTAGATGTTTGAAGGCATCTGACGTAGTTTCGGCATAATGCTCAGTATCACGTATGGTGTGCAGAACGAAACGTGTGCGAGAACTACCGTTGTGTAGCCCTGGCTGATGCCGAGTGCCACAAAGAGGATAAAGAGTGAGATACCTGTGATGATGTCCGGATTGAGCATCGGGATGTCATTGAGGAAACTCATCACTTTGCGTTTGCGTCCATGCAGGTTGTAAATACCTATTGCAGAGATTGTTCCGAGAATCGTTGATAGGAAAGCCGAGATAAGGCCGATGGAGAGCGTATTCTCAATGGCGCGGATGAGTGAGTTGTTCAGCCCGCCGCTGAAGACGTTCTTGTAGAGGTTCAGCGAGAAACCTGTCCAGTTGCCGAGCACTTTCGCTTCCGTGAACGAGTAGATTGCGATGATGACTATCGGCGCGTATAGGACTATCAGCAGAATCCATATATATGCCTGTGCAAAGAATTTTTTCATCAGAGCAGCCCTCCCGTTTCATTGGCCTGTTTGTCCTCGGAGTCGGAGAACAGGGTCGTTATACCTATGATAAGGAGCATTATCAGCGCGATAGTGGAGCCATAGTTCCACATTCCGTTGTTGATGTTCTCCTGAATCGTGGTTCCGAGCAGCTTCACCTTGTTGAGGGTGAGAAGTTCGGAAATCGCGAAAGTCGAGATTGTCGGCATGAAGACCATCATCACCCCACTCATCACCCCGTGCATCGACAGCGGAACCGTCACTTTTGCAAAAACCCTAATCGGGCTCGCCCCGAGGTCCTGAGCGGCCTCGATGTAGGAGCGGTCAAGCTTTTCGAGTGTGTTGTAGATCGGGTAGATCATAAACGGCAGGAAGTTATAGACCATACCGAAAATGAGCGCCCCCTCTCCGAGCGGAATGCGAAGAAAATCAAAGAGCGCGACGGTCGCGAGGGTGCGGATGAGCATGTTGATCCACATTGGGAGTATGAACAGCATCACCGTGACCTTCGAACGGTTAAGTTTCGCGTTGCTGAGTATCCATGCCGCAGGATAGCCGATAAGAAGACATAGAATAGTCGTAATCATCGCTATCTCAATGGAATATGCGAATGTCTTGATGTCTTCCGAAGTCGTGAAGAATCTCTTGAAATTGCCGAGGGTGAAGGCGCCGTTCGCATCGGTGAACGCATATATGGCAATCATCACCAGCGGCAGAACCACAAACATCAGCATGAAGATGAAATATGGCAGAGACCAGTATGACCTTTTGAATGTTTTCATTGCTTGCCTCCCTAAGCTTTCTTCATGCGGATGTTCTCCGGCTTCACGTTGATTCCGACGAGGTCGTTTTTGTCCCACACGTCGTCCGTCTGGACATATATCTTCTCGCCTTCGTCAGTCTTGACGGTAAGGAAATAGTGGTTGCCCTTATATAATATGAAGGACACCTGTCCGCTTGTCTTTCCTTCGTCGCTTTCGTCGAGAAGTTCGACATCGCGGAACTCGATTTCTGCCAAAACCTTGTCTCCTTCGGCGAGACCTTCGGGTACATTTGCGGCGTCCACATCCCATTCCTTCTCGAGGAACTTCACCTTGCCATTGCCGGTGTATTCTGCGGCGAAACTGTTGCGCACGCACTCCTTGTGCATGACGTGGATGTCGTTCGGACGAATCAGCATCCCGACCTCGCTGCCGACCTCGAAGGCGTTATAGTCTTGAATCATAATCTCATAGCCTTCCTTTGTGAGGACGGTCATCTCGTAGTGCACGCCTTTGAATATGCAGGACTGCACAATGCCGGTGAATTGTGCCCTATCGAGGTTGGTGTTGAAGATGTAGATGTCCTCCGGGCGTATGACCACATCGACATGCTCGTCGGGGGCGAATCCCTTATCAACGCATTCGAAGTCGTGGTAGATGAACTGAACTTTCTCGTCGCACGGGATGATCCCGTTGAGAATGTTGCTCTCTCCGATGAAGTCCGCGACAAAGGAGTTCGCTGGCTCGTTGTAGATGTCCGCAGGAGTGCCAATCTGTTGAATCACGCCCTCGTTCATCACGACGATGGTGTCGGAGAGGGTGAGAGCCTCCTCCTGATCGTGGGTGACGTAGATGAATGTGATTCCGAGCTCGCGGTGCATTTCCTTGAGCTCCATTTGCATATCCTTGCGCATCTTCAGGTCAAGCGCGGCAAGAGGCTCGTCGAGCAACAGAACCTTAGGCTGGTTTACGATTGCCCTGGCGATGGCGACTCTCTGCTGCTGTCCTCCTGAGAGCGAATCCACGTCGCGTTCCTCATAGTCGGTCATAGAAACCATCTTCAGAACCTTGCGGACTCTTTTCTCAATCTCGTTCGACGGCACCTTCTGAAGCTTTAGTCCGAAGGCGATGTTGTCGTAGACGTCCAGGTGCGGAAACAGAGCGTATTTCTGGAATACGGTGTTCAACTGGCGGTGGTGAGGCGGAATTTCTGTAATGTCCAGTCCTTCCATCGTGATGCGTCCCTCGTCTGGTTGCGTGAACCCGGCGAGCATTCGGAGCATCGTTGTCTTTCCACAGCCCGACGGACCGAGAAGCGTCACAAATTCTCCTTTTCTGATTTTCAGGTTGATGTCCTTCAGGACCTGCACTCCGTCAAATGATTTCGAGATGTGCTCGATGTCGATTATGATGTCGTTTGCCATTTCCTATTTGTTCCAGAAGTCGCTGATAGCCCAATTGTATGTTATGCCGAGATTTAATGACAGTTGTTTGTAGGCCGTGTTCGCGGCGACAATGCCGTGAATCCTCAGGGCCTGAGAATTCTTGAGCGGATACCAGTAGGCTCCGATACCGCCGAATCCCGTGTGGAGAGGCTTGGTTTCCGTTTTCGGGAAGTTCCCGAACATTTCCCATCCCCCTTTTACGAACAGTGATGCCCTGTCGCTGAAGTCGTATTGCAGTTTTGCCGTGACGAGGGCCTCCTGGACCGGGTTGGCCCATGTCGTGCCACGCATCATCGCGTCAAAGTTTCCGCTGAAACCTTCGTACTCAAAGCTTTCGCCGATGGTGTAGAACCTCCACCAACTCGTCCCGAAAGGATTTCCCTCTTCGTCCCAGTCTTCGTATCCGCCAACAACATTGACGGACGCGCGTCCCGTCCAGATTTCCTTTGCCTGCGAGTACATGAGACCAAAGGCCATCTTCGAATCCTGATATGGTCTTACGGAATACGGGGATGAACTCATCTGGAGCCTGAGGTTGATTTCCTCGCTTGGGGATGTCCAATCGACGCTTCCTCCCCACTGATAGACCTGCATCCCGGTTCCGAACCACGTCCCGTCTTCAAGTTCGAGCGGCGCTCCGTTCCAAAAGAACGAGGCGAGGTCAAAGTGCATGTCGACGTCGTTAGGCTCAAGTTCGCAGAGTCCGATTGCCATCATGTCCTTGCCGAGCGAGAACGTCCAGCTGCCTGCACTTTCGGTCTCAAGCGTGTAGCCGAGAGTCGCCCAATCGACCCAGTTGGTAGAGTCGGAGTGCCATGTGTTGGAATAGAGCGGGGTCATCTTGTCGTCAGGTGCACTCTTGCACCAGTCAACGCCCAGCCAGTGATTTGAGATGGAATAGGACCAACCACGACCAAATGTTCCGTCTATGAAAGTATAGACAGAAGTGTTGCCGAAACTGAAATCAGTTTCTCCGCCTTTGCTGAATGGAAAATAAGGATTTGCGTCGAAACGCGCCACTGCGCTGATCTCGACACCATTCGCTGCTGAGCTAACCTCTTGAGCGGAGGCAGCCAACCCACAAAGTGTAGCGGCAGTAATTAAAACTATGAGTCTTTTCATTTCTCATAAAAAGAAATTTTAATTAAACATACGATGTGGCTGCCTAATTGCCGCAATCGTTGATGCAAGGAGGGCTTTTGGTAGGACTTTCCGACCTCACCCACACTTTTGCGGCTGCAAATGTAGTATAATTTTGAATATATCCGTCAATTTTGGGATAAAATTTCGGTCAGTCCCGTTGTTTGTTCAAAATATCTTGCATATATTTGCATAGTCAAGTCATAGGAGGGTGACACCTTCCGGACGGACATATAAAGCATTGAGCTTTTTCTTTCTACTCTAAAGTTTGGCGACTGTAAGTAGCACTGAAAGATGAAGTTATGATGCTCGCGCATAAGCGTGGGCTTTATTTCTTCTCGTAGTGCAGGGTTACGCCAAACACCCGGAGTAGCGAGATTTAAAGTCCTCGCTTTTTTTTGTTGTGTGTAGCATTAGCATTAACATTAACATATGAAAAGATTACTTGGCGTCGTTTGGGGAATATTATGGGCCAGTCTAGCATATGCTCAGGTGGACAGTCTTGCATATTATCGTGTTCAGGAGTTGTATTCTATTTATGACGATTTTTTGAAATCTTCTCCTCCTGGAGAAACTGACAGAATTGATAGTCTTAGATTGATTTGCAGGTCATACGTGACGAATCTGGATGTTGTTACAGGAAAAACTGTAATAGAAACTATTATAGATGATGTCGTCGCTTCCTTTGGCACAAAGAGCAATGAGGACTTTCTTGTCGATGCTTCCCGGGCTGTTTTAATACTTCCAGATGATAATCCATATCGTTTTACCATATTGAATCTAATGGCGGATGTTTATGCCTATCATGAAAATAAGGCTCTTTTGCTTCAGACTATCAAAGAAATGAAAAAATCACCGGAGGCAGAGTTTTCGGAGAATGCGGCAATAATCACAGCATTGCAGGAGAAAGCCGATGCCCTGGAGTCATTCGAAGATGTTCTTAATGGTTATTGGGTTGCCGACAGAAGTTGTTTGTTTGGACAGAGAGAGGGCTATCCGATATTTGTATTAAATGTTTTTGACGATCAGGAAGGAAAAACCGCGCTAATGACGGATTATATATCAACCCCGGATTATGAGGATGACCCTATTTCCCGATATTGTAATCTTTTTCAATACGATGAATCACAGCGTACATTTTTGTCTCGTTTCAGCGACCGCAGAATTCGTTTCGGCAATGCCCAGCTTGCTGGTAGCATGATAGATTCAGCACAGGATGCTGAAGCGCATTTTCGTGCGTTGGCTAATGATAAGAGGGCGACATTGGGACAGGCTATGACATCTCAACTTGTCGGAACAGCTTTGTCTTTGGGATTTCAGGTGTTGGCGAACAGTGTCGCGGTGTCAAGTCTGCATGATGATGTTATTTATGTTACGGGTTCTTATTATTCTGAAAACATTTTGAAGGTGCACCTTGACTACCAGCAGTTGTCAAGCAATACGGGGAATATGCTTGTCAAGAGCAATGTTCTGTTTAACAATGATATGGAACTGTTGCGATGGAAGGAAGAGTATGGTGTCGTTTATGGAAAGCCGGATTGCAGTCCGGTAAGCCCTTTTGTGGATAAGCTGAGTCCGGATATGGAGTTGTATCGGATTAAGGATAGGATAAGCGTCAGACGACCGGAGTATTGGGCACCGATGGTTGCAGGGGCACTCGCCGGTATCGGTCTCTCTGCCTGGGGCATAAAGATGCTTTGTGATATCCCCGGTCGCAAAAAGTTAGAGGACGACCTTGGTCATAGTATATCTACAAAACGGTATGAAGAAATGAGCAGGGAGAATGGTTGGAATAAGAAACTTTGGTGGGGCATGGGGCTCGTGACGACAGGAGGTTTGGGTTGTATGTTTTCTTTTGTCATACCGTTCAATGTTAGGGATGCGCGGCGTGCAAAGGCCGTGAGGGAATATAACTATACGCAGACGGAAAGATTACAAAGTCTTGCACAAAAGAAATAGCTGTTTGTTAACTTTAAGATTAAATCATTATGAGGTGCTTACTTTATATGGTTTTGCTCTGTATCCCAATTTTGTCATTTGCTCAGAATTCCAGAGTTGAGGCAGTCAGAGCTAATTATGAACAAAAATTGAACGAATATCAAAGAGATTTGCAGCAGAAGAAAAATAGACTAAAGGAAGAAGAAAGAAAAGGCCCGGGTCAGGAGAATGAGTTCTCCTGGAATTTATGGATTAAAGATTTAAGACTAGATGTCGCTTTGGCTGAAAAAAACATAACGATGTTGAATGATTGGTATCAAAGGGCAATTAAGCGGGCTAGTGAGGAGGATGCTGTGGAGCAGTCAAAAAAAACAGAACAGCAAAGAAAGCGGCAGCAAAAGAGTCTGAACCGTCAGAGGCAGAGGAATGCAGGGCAGTCCGCAACCGCTGCGCAGAATGAGAAAGAAGAGGCTGCTCGTAAAGCGAAAGAGGATGCTGCTCGTAAAGCGAAAGAAGAACAAGCACGCAAAGCTCAGTTTGACAGCAATAAGCAAAAGGCTAAGCAGACTAGCGAGCCCTATTATAATACGCAGCGCGCCTATGTCGAACACACGGCTTCTTCTCAGGCGTTTGCGCAAGTGTCTGCCGAAATGTCTAATAATCAGGTGCAGCGAACTTTAAGTAATGTCCCTTCAGGCAAGAGTGGTAAGCAAATGCCAGGCAATAGTACTTTTAATAAACTGCAACAAAGAAATAGAGGCGAGGCGGTTAATGGTGTGTTTCGCTCCAACCATCAGGAAAATACAATACTTTTTGAACTGAGATTAGCCGCAAGAACAGCAGCTGTGGAGAGGCGATACGATAAAAACTGGTCCTTGGAGCAAAAAAAGGAGGCTTTGTCTATATGGTTAGGTCCAGATACTAAGATGCAGAAGTTGTCGGAAAATGCTGGCAAGAAGCGTTTTGAGAATGATGTTAAAAATGCTATTAAAACTGGAGCCTCAAACGCGCAACGCGATGCGATCTTATTTATGAATGCGAAGACGCAGTCCGAGAAAGATAAGGCATCCCAAAAGCAGTATGCTGATATTGTGCCTGACCAAGGATACAAGGAACCTCATTTCTTGTCACAATTGGATGCTTCAGAACAATCTTGGATTATTGATGTCTTGGTTGAAGAGTGCAAGGACCAGAGTGGTTTGGTAAATTCTGATATGTTGAAAAAAACTGTAAATAAGGTCGATGATGCACATATGAAGAATGTGAAAACTCTTGAAGGAAGTGATGATGTGACCGCGAGGGCAAAGAAAGTTTTGGAGGTTTTTCGTAAGATGTGTAATAAGGGAGGATTCTGCAAAAAATATCCGGATAAATAATGAAAAAAAAAGAGATGTTGGCTTTTGCCATAATTGTTTCCAGCATATCCACTTTGGCGTATGCTCAGAATTACGATGAAGTTATCAGTGAGATCATGTCTTATCAGGAATGTTTCAATGGACATTCGCATGGACTTCAGGAGGATAGTTACTATGTTGATGGTAAGGTTGTTAAGTTTAAGTCCGCTGCGAATTTCAGTACTGCAAACTTTTTTATTTCAGATACGGAATACGAAACGGAAGGACTTCCGAGCATTGATGCCGTGCAGAATTGGCTTCGTCTGGAGGACAATTCGTTTCATATTGTGGCGCATGGGATAGTCCCGAGTTTAAGGTTCTCTGCGAATGAGATAGAAATCGGCGGAAAACTCTTGAACGCGGAACAAGTTGCCGGTTTGATTCTTAAACATCTTAAGAGGTACGAGTTGATGCTGGAGATGAAAAAGCAGCCGTTTTCCATTGTTTTGCATAGTTGTAAGGCTGGGTATGGCGAGAATAGTTTCGCCGCACAGCTGTCAGCATGTCTGGAAGATAAAATCCGTGGCCTTACCGTAGTTGCAGCCGATGACATAGTGTGGCTTGACAGCCATAGCGGCAGTCTCTATCCATCTGAAAAAATTTGTTCTACTCGAGCGCAAGAACAAGATTCGTCATATCCGGGTAAGGACTGGCTCGTATTCAAGAATGGTGAACGCATTATGCGCGGAGGAAAAACTTGTCAAGAGACAATCCGGATGGCCAACGAATATCTCAAATATGTGTGGAAATAGATTTCCGGTAATCAGTTTGCCTATCAATCATCATTAATTGTCTGTCCTCCGGTCAAATTACTACTCAGCAATTGAATTTGTTATATAAACTCCAGGTAGTTCTCCCGGTTCACGACGTGGAATTCGGCTTGAGGGTAGGCGTCTTGAAAAGTTTTTGGGCTTTTGGGGTCTTGTTTTTTATCTCTAAAAGTCGTTACGACAACCTTGTATAGCCGCTGCTCTTTTTCAAAATAATCCTCACCTGCAGCCCTAAATCAATGGCCTAATTTTGCGAGTTCCTTTTGAAAGTCCCATGCCTGGACATGAGTTATTCCATCCTTGCTTGGAAACCTGAACTCATCCATCGTCACGACATATTTAGGATAGTTGTCCTTTATCTGTTCCAATGAATCATACTCCCGTTTCATCGTTTCCGGATTATCCATCTTGTATGATACCTGGACATAGATTCTCTTATCCCCCTGGACACCGACAAAATCCACTTCAAGCATTCTGGCTGCTGTAGAGTCGTGAACATTTCCGACATATACGTCATATCCGGCCCGCCTTAAATCCAGATAGACCAGATTCTCCAACTCATATCCGTACCCATACGCGAACCCTTTGTAGAGATAGTTGTGAAAGGCCAGGTCGTTGATATAATACTTGCAGTTTCCGGATATGGTCTCCTTTCCCTGGATGTTGTATCTCTCTGCTCTATGGACAAGATATGTCTCTGTCAAATATGTCAGGTATGCAGTAACGGTTTCATAATTGACTGTTTTGCCTTTACCCTTATAGTATTTCACGATGGTGCTCGGAGTGAAAAGTTTGGTCGCATTGTTTACAAGGTATACGAACAGATCGTCAAGAGTATTCACATCGCGTATCTTGTGCCTTTCAACGATATCCCTCAAAAGTACGGTGTCCTTGAGGCTGGACACATAATGCCTTCTGATTTCCTGGGCGGACAGATGCAGCATCTCCGGGAGTCCGCTTTTATGCAGGTATTCCTCATAAGACCTCATTCCCGCATCTTTCATGTTCGCCCCAATCCATTCCTCGTATGATAAAGGTAGAATCTCACATTCCACATACCTGCCGGACAATAGAGTAGCCAACTCTCCGGACAGCATTTTTGAATTGGAACCGCTGATGAACACTTCGCATTGGAAAGTAAAATCCTGCGAGAGAGAATTGACAACTTTCTCCCATCCTTCCACATTCTGGATTTCATCAATGAAAATATAGGCTTTTCCTTCGGGCTTCAGATGTTCCCTGTATTCTCTGATGATGTCATCCAGATCCGTATACGACCGGATAAAATCAAAACTTGTATACTCCTTGCTGATATAAAGAAGGTTGTTGTCGGCGACTCCGTCGGAAATCAGGTCCATCATTACCTGTCTGAGAATGTAACTCTTTCCGGCACGCCTCTGCCCGGTAAGCACCTTCACCAAGCTGTTGCCGGAGAACGCTTTGATCTTTGACAAATAGAAATCCCTGCGGAATCCACAAGGAACAGCATTCCCGTTCCAAGGGTTATAGCGGGATAAAAGTTCAAGATGTTCGGTCATATCCAAAAATTTTCTCAAAAATATAAATTGTTTCGGTTATAACCAAAATTTTTCATTAAAACTCAAAAAGTTTCGGATATACCCGAAACTTTTGGGGACGTCATATTTGTCAAAATATTTTTGGATAATACGCATGGCGGGGGCTATTGAAGTCCGTAGGATGGTGAAAAAAATACTTTTTGCTCATCATCATCTTATCCTCGGATTAAGTTACTCCTGCTGTGCGCGATTGGCTACAAGCAGGTCGCAGAGGACGCTGATGTCGGGGACTACGAAGTCGGGGGCATGGAACTCGGGGGAGTGTGGTTTGGGGGCTTCTGCGGAAGCGAGATTGTTTGCGGGGGCGCTTTCTGCTGGAAAGAGGCAGGCGGCCTCGTCGGCAGCGACTTTGCGGGCGGTTTCGAGCGTGGTTTCTCCTGATAGGACGAGGACACCGACAGCTCCGGCGTTATGGGCCATGGCGGTGTCTGTGTAAATCCTGTCACCGGTCATCACGATTTCGTCCGGAGCGAGGCCGTGGCGCTGCATTATGCCCGTGAGCATATTCGGGTCCGGCTTTCCGAGCGTGATGTCGGGGCGACGTCCTGTTGCATGCTCAATGCAGGCACATAGGGAGCCGCAGTCCACGAGCACTGTCGGCTGGTCGGTGGGGCATACGCGGTCCGGGTTGGTCGCGATGTAGGGGAGTCCCTGCGATGCCCACCATGCGGCGCGGCAGAGGCGGGAATATTCCAATGTCGGGTCAAATGCCACAACGAGAACGTCCGGTCTGTCGTCTGCGGAGTCGGCGCAGGCTTCAAAGCCGGCCTTTTCGAACTGTGACACCATGCTTGGCGTTCCGAGGAGGAATAGCCTTCGTGCAGAAGGATAGTGTGCCCTGATGTAGTCGATTGCGGCGAGTGATGTCGTGTACATATTCTCTTCGGAGGCTTCTATGCCCATTCCTGCCAGCTTCGCGAGGTAGTCCTTTACCGATTTTGTCGGGTTGTTCGTGAGGAAAGAGTAGCTGATGCCGTTTTCCCGCAGCCGTTTAAGTGTTTCTTGAGTGTAGGGAAAAAGAGTCGACCCCATATATATGGTTCCGTCCATGTCAAAGGCTACGTGTCTTATCTTACGAAGCTTTGCCCTGTCCGTTTCGGACAATTCTTTCGGGGTGGTGTTATTCAGGCATTCTGTCATGATGTCGTCAAAAGTTCTTGTCGCGGACAGCTCTTTTTCTCGGGAGTGCCTCGCTCTGTTTCATTGGGTGCAAAGATAGCACTTACTCATGATATATGGTTAGAGTTCGGTATAAAAAGCGAGTAGCTCCTGATTCACACCGGGAGCTACTCAATTCTAACCTAAAACTTAACCTATGAAAAAACTATTCGAGTAAAAGACTTTGCAATGACTGTGCCAAACTCGATAAAATTGCCATCGATTAATGAAAAAATTATGAAAATAATACAAATTTTGTAGGAAAGGCCAGTCTTTTTGTTGTGATAGCAAGAAAATCAATGTTTCATTTTCAGAAAAACTTGATAATCTCCGGAACATCTCTGATGGATCTTACCTCGAAGACCCTGTCGGATTCCGGCATTTCGGCGAGTTCGTGCGTCCAGACCATCTCGTGAGGAACGTGTATCGCGCGGCCTCCGATTTCAATCACCGGAACAATATCCGACTTCACGGAATTGCCGACCATGACCAGTTCTTCCGGAGCTATATTGAACTTTCCGCACAATTCAAGGTAGTTTCTCCTGTCCTTGTTCTCCAGGACTTCAATGTGGTGGAAGAATTTGTCGAGTCCGCACTGGCGGTACTTGCCCATCTGCTCCGTGAGGTCTCCTTTTGTTGCCACAGCCATGTCCCAACCCATTCTGCGGACAGTCTCAAGCGTCTGCTCCACACCTCTTATTATATGAAGCTCGTGAAATGCGAGTTCGGTGATGATTTTCTTTATCCCATAGTATGTGTCCCGGCTCATCGATCCTCCGCATAGTTCGATTGCGGTGTCCGTCATGCCAAGCATATAGGTCTTGGAGCCGTAGCCGAAGAGGGGAATGTTCGCCTCCTGCTTTTCCCAGAGAGTCTGCTGTATGGCTTGCGCATCGGCGTCCATGTGCAGGAGCTCGGCAAATTCCTTCTCGGCATTTCTGAAATATCCCTCGTTTTCCCAAAGAGTGTCGTCAGCGTCGAAAAAGATTATTTTTTTTGTCATGTTCTCTCCTCCGCTTCTTACTCCTTGACTTTCTTTTCTTCAGCGAGGCTGTCAACTGTCGTGGTGCTGTCTGCGCTCTGGACATCAGTACTGTCGGAGACTGTCTTTGTCTGAATTTCGACCGGCTTTATCGTGATGATTCTGATGTCTTTCACCGGCCTGTCCCGTCTGTCCGTGGGAGCTGACGCTATCCTGTCAATGACATCGAGCCCGTCAATGGTCTCTCCGAACACTGTGTACTGCCCGTCGAGATGGATGCAGTTCATCTCGTCCTGGACTATGTAGAACTGCGATCCGCTTGAAGACCTGCGAGGATTTGCGGTGTCGCCGCGTCGTGCTGCTGCGAGGGCGCCTTTCTTATGATAGTATTCATTGACGAATTCGGCCGGAATCGTGTAGTCCGGTCCGCCCTGTCCGTAGAGTTCGGCCTTGGAACTGTCGCGGGTGTACGGGTCGCCCGTCTGAATCATGAATCCGTTGATGACCCTGTGGAAAAGCAGGCTGTCGTAGTAGTGTTCGCTCACGAGCTTGCAGAAATTGTCCCTGTGTCTCGGTGTCTTGCTGTAGAGTTTCACGCGGATTGTCCCCTCCGTCGTGATGATGTCGAATTCCGGTTCGCTGTTCTGTACCATAGTTATACTGTCTTTTTGTTCGTCCGCAACCTTTTTTCCTCCTTTGCGATTGCCGCATGAGGCAGCACATAAACATATAGTTATGGCTGCCGCTAAGATGATACACGTTTTTCTCATATATGGCCTTCTGATTTGTGCGGAGGGACTATCCTCCGGATTTTGACGTGCAAAGTTAGAAAAAAGCATTTGCTCCGCAAGCGGTGGTTTGTTAAAATTATATAAAAATTGACTAATTTTGCGCCGCTGAATATATAATATTATTATAGGTATATATCATAATGGCAAAGAATCCTCTGAAACAGCTTGCCGGCGAGACTGCCGTCTATGGGCTGAGCACAATCCTCGCCCGCATAATCAACTTCCTCTTTGTCCCGTTTTACACGAGATTGCTCACCACAGCCAACTATGGCGTGGTGACTGAGTTCATGGCCTATATCGCCGTGCTTCAGGTCGTCCTTACGATGGGACTGGAGACCGGATGCTTCCGTTTCGCGAACAAGGAGGGGGCGCAGCCGAATCGGGTCTATTCGAGTGCGCTGGCTATGGTGAGCGGCGTGAGTCTCGGGTTTTTCGCACTGATGGTCGTTTTCGCAGAACCGTTGGCGCATCTTCTGGGCTATGACGGCTACGGGAGCTGCATGGCGTATATGGGTGGAATACTTGCCCTCGACAGCATCACGGCAATACTTTTTGCCAAACTTCGCCAGGAGCACCGGGCCGTGAAGTTCGCCGTATTCAAGACCCTGAAGATTCTTGTTGAGACTGGCGCGAACATCCTCCTGTTCTTCCCGTTCGTCTCGCTGTGTTCGCGTAGGGCCGCCGCTCTTGGAGTCGATGTGTCCGCTCTCACGCCTTCCGATGTTTGGCTGCTGCATTTCGTCAGCCCGACTCCGGATTTCAGTTATGTGATTTTCGCAATTCTTCTCAGCTGCATCGTCTGCGCCCTGCTCTTCATTCCGGACCTCGTCCGGCTGAACTTCGAGTTTGACGGCAAGCTGCTGCGCCGGATGCTGGTCTATTCGCTTCCGCTTATGGTTGCTGCACTTCCCGGCATAGTCAACGACTTCCTCGACCGCATCCTCTTCCGCTTCCTCGACACGAATGCGGAGCAGTGGCAGTCCAGTCTCGGTATATTCCAGGCCGCGGTGAAACTCGCCGTCATAATGAACCTCTTCATCCAGATGTTCCGCTTCGCAGCCGAACCATTCTTCTTCCAGCGGGCCAAGGACAAAGGCAGCAAGGAACTTTACGCGAGGGTGATGGAACTTTTTACGGCCTTCTGCGCTCTTGTGTTCCTTGGGGTCATATTCTACATTGACATCATCTCCCTTCTCCTCGGACGCGATTTTCGAAGTGGCGTGGGCGTTGTCCCTATAATGCTTTTCTCCTACATGGTTTTGGGCATGCTGTTCAACGTTTCGATGTGGTACAAACTTTCAGGCAAGACTAACATGGCGATCTGGATTACCTCCGCCGGACTGGTTGTCACCTTGGTCGTAAACCTTGTGTTTATGCCGAAATACTCCTACTGGGCCGCAGCCTTCGGACACCTTGCAAGCTATGTGGTCATGTTCATCCTCAGTGCCGTTCTCGGTCAGAAGTACTGGCCTGTACCTTACCGCTGGGGACGCATTCTCGGCACTCTTGCCCTGATGTTCCTCTTCTATGGCCTTGCGTCCCTTGCCGACACGCATCTTTTCCATTTCGCCGGATGGGACACCGACCGCGATCTTCTCTGGTGGAAGCTCGGGGTCCACACCGTTCTTCTTCTCGGCTACCTCCTCTCCGCGTGGGCGCTGCTTCGCAAGGGCATTGCACCGGGGGCAGGTGACGGCTCAGATGCTGGAGCGGTTCGACAATAGGAACATTCAAACTACGGCATCGATTATTCTTTGACTGTGAGGCTTACGCTTGTGACGCTGTTCAGGCGGATGGTGTAGGTGTTGCCCTCTTTAGTCATGTATTTTGTGTCTATTGGCATGTAGGACTCGATTCCCTCGCTGTTTTCCAGAATCAGATAGGAGCGCAGCATGGATTCGAGGTCGGGAAATTCGAGGCTGCCTGTGCTGCTTCGTGCGGAGAGTATTGCTCCGGCTCCGGCGAACATCTGACCCCAGTAGTTGCGTCCGGCGTTTATGAAACCGACGCCGATGTAGGCAAATCGCGGGTCCAGGATATTCTTTCGGTGTCCGGGGCTGTTCATCCATGCATCCATGACTGCCTCCGGAGTCTGCTGGCAGACAGCGATGTTTTCTCCGAGTTTTCTGTTCTGACGGAACGACTTGTCGAGAGCGGAAAAGCATAATTGTCCGTCAGGTCTGGTGTGACTATAGAATTTCGTGAGTTCCTCCGCTCTGACGTCCATCGTATTCTGAAGCTCTGCTGTCATGGAAAGCGGATATTCATGATTTTGGTAGCGCTCAATGTTGACGATGCGAAGTACATCCCATTCTGCCTGATTGACGGAAAGCCTGTCGGAAGGCAGGGTACGGCTTATTGATGGGATTACATTGCTGCAGCGTAGTTCCCGTTCCTTGCTTCCGAGACTGAGTTTCAGCCACGCCACCATTTTTCCGTCCTTGCCGAACATTTCCGCGTCTATCTTGCTGAATTTCGTGCAGATAACCTTTGAGCCGTTCTTTACACTCCCTCGTGCCACTGCCAGCACGTCCTCTTCAGTTGTGGCGTTTGTCATCGCCATCGCATCCACGGCACGGGACACGAGTATGTTGTCCATATCAAGTTTCGCGTCCGTCTTGTCTCCGGCCACGGGAAGTATCTTCATTATACCCTTGATGTTGTCCTTCGCTTCGCCGTTGCTGAGCAGCAGATCTCCCTTGATTTCGCCCTTTTCCTTGGATGTCGGAGCCTTGTAGGAGACCTGGTCGTTCCATTTTACTTCGGTTCCCCCGACGGCAGCCGAACTTACGGCCCGCAGCAGGTCTTCCTTGGTGGTCTTTGCGGTGCAGATGAAATTCTTGAGTATGTCCTGCATCGCGGCCTTGTCCTCGTAAATCTCGCGTCCGCCCGTGACATCCTTCAGGGCAGGAATGCTGGAACGGAAGCAGTAGCCGTCCACCGTGATGCCCTTCACCGTCACGCCTACACCCATTCGGACAAAACCTGCCTTTGTGTAGCTCGATCTCATCTTGTTGAACTGGCTTGCTCCGTAGGAGGGCCAGACCGAAGAACCGGAAGGGAGCTTTGCTCTGAGAAAGTCGAGTATGTCGTTGTTTTCCGTCGCATTTGAGGCGGGAAACTCCGCGGAGAGTTCCTCCAACTGTTTCTTGAGCCTATACTCCGGAGTATCCGGTTCGCCTCCGACCATTTTCCACGTGAATTCCACGATTATCTCCTTGCCGCTGCCTCTGACTACGCGGGCCGGCTCGCCGTTGACTGAGGCCCTGATGTTGTTGAGGCCGGCGAATTTCTTTTCAAGACCATCCCTGATTCCAACGTTCACCACAATGGTGTAGTCGTTTCCTTGAGTGAAGGTAAGCTCATCCGAAAAATATCCTCGCCACACTGTCTTGACCGCTTTTGTGCTGGCGCCGGAAGGCAGCACCGGCTTGTAATCCGGCTTGGCTCCGACCTGCGGCGGGGTGACGCTGAGTCTGACGATGCTTACGATATTGCCTGCCAATGCCGGCAGTGGCAGAATCAGAAGGGCGGCAATAGTGCCAAGCAATGCACGAAAAAACTTGCTCATACTTTTCAAAATAATCAGTAACCGGCGCACCGATGTTTCCGGCGCGTAACAAACATGCGAAATTACGAATAAAATCTGACAACATCGTTTGTGTCGCCTTAAATAATCTTGTACCCCAAAGGGTTGATTTTACCGATAATTTTATATATTTGTACCCGAAAGGGTTGATTTGACTCTTCGTTGGACAAAACTTTACCCGAACGGGATTATTTTATGGAATTAGGAGGATATGTCCGTAACAAACGGAAGACATTCAGGCTCACGCAGGTCGAGCTTGCGGAACGTTCAGGCGTCGGCATCCGTTTCATCCGCGAACTCGAAGCCGGCAAGGCAACGGTGCAGCTTGACAAGGTGAATCAAGTGCTAAACCTCTTCGGCGAGGAACTTCAGCCGGGAAAAATTGTTGAAAAATGAAAAAAGCGGGAATATATATCGAAGACAAGTTTTGTGGTGTGCTTACGGAAGATGATGAAGGTTATCATTTTCAGTATGATTCCGTGTATATGTCCGCGGAGGGTGCGAAAGCTTTGAGTCCAACAATGCCTTTTCAGACAGAAGAAACGCAAGGCTCTGAAAGGATTCGACCGAAAGTCATTCATTGATGCAATGTCCGGTTCCGGAATTTCGGAAAAAATCGGGAATAAGTTGATTGACCGTCTGATTGGGTGCAGTGACAAGTGGTTCGGGATTATAGATATATCTTTTTTGTCGGATTCACTGAAATTCGCCTACCGGAACTTGATTAGAGAGCGTTTGGGGAGAATCAGCTGAGTATGAACGAAGTCGCCGACAGGGGTTAGGAAGTTTTTGCACTAAAAAAGGACAGCGAAGGCTGTCCTTTTTTAGTGCAGGCAAATCCGTAAGCCGGGTTCTGTTTTAATCTGTCATTTATCTTCGCAACCTACCCCTCGGCATCGGGCGGGCAACCCTTAATTACCGATATACTTGGTCTTGCAGGTCCCGGACCCGTACCCCGGATGCGTCTCCGCATACGGTCGTGAGCTCTTACCTCACGTTTTCACCCTTACTGCGGTCGGGCCGTTCCCGTAGGCGTGCCCGTACCTTTGATGCAGCGGTTATTTTCTGTTACGACGGTCATAAAGTTACCTCCATCAGTGCTTTCCACTGCGGGATGCCCTTTCCTGTCCGGACTTTCCTCACCCTTTAGGGCGCGACAGAAGCGAAATGCCTGTCTTTGAATATCTTTCTGGTCCATATTTATTTTCTCATCGGTCACATACTCCCGGTATGCTCCCTCTTCAAAGATAAATCTGTCCTCAAAAATCTGATTCAAATTTATTTTATGTATCCTGCCTTGCGCTCGCGGCGGTCGTTGCGGGCCTCAATGCGGTGAACTTCGCGTTCGAGGGCTGGGGTGATGTCCTGGCAGCGCTTGTGGCACTGGGCCGATAGCGTGTACATTCGGCCTACGCAGAAGTTCGAATGCGTGCAGCCGCTGCAGTGGTTCTCGTCCGCCTTGAGTTTATTCACGAAATCCGGGTCTTCGAGTACGGCGCGTCCCATCTGGAAAAACGGAAAACCGTTTTCGAGCACCTTGCGGGCGTCCTCACCTGTTGTCACTCCACCGACATAGATGAACGGATAGTCTGGCATTGCAGCCTTGAACTTGAGCGCGTCCTCCAGGAAGAACAGATGCCTGAAAGTTTCGGTCGGGCAGACCGCCCAGGCGCCGAGGTGCAGGCCTATCTTGAGCCACCAAAAGGACTTTGGCATATAGTGCGCGATTGCCTTGGTCGGGAATTCGCCGCGCATCACATACATCGGGGCACGGCTTACGAAACCTCCTGAGAGCGTGATGGCATCGACACCGAGTTTGCGGAGTTCCTTTGCCACTTCAATCAGTTCATCAACCTCCTGGCCGCCCTTGAATCCGTCACGGGTGTTGAGTTTTGCCGTCACCGCAATCTTTCCATCAGCAGCTTTCACCACTTCTCGGATACATTCGCGCATGAAGTTCATGCGGTTGTCGAGGCTTCCGCCGTAGCGGTCGTGGCGATGGTTCGTATATGGGGAGAGGAACTGTGAGATGAGGTAGCCGTGTCCTGCGTGAATCTCCACTGCGTCAAAGCCGGCCTTCATCGCGAGCCTTACAGCATCGCCATAGGACTTCACCACGAAATCGATGTCCTCCTGTTTCATCTTTCTGTAGAAGGTGGGGGAGTAGAGGTTGAATCCGTTGACTGCTCCCATCGGAGTTTGGCCGCAGGTGCGCCTGTGGGTCATATTCCCGCAGTGACCGAGCTGGATGCTTGCCTTCGCTCCCTCTGCGTGAACAGCGTCCGTGAGCCTCTTGAGTTCCGGAACAATCTCTTCGCGCATCCAAAGCTGCGAGTCGAAACTGATTCCGCTCTGACACACAGCAGCATAAGCGACGGTCGTCATTCCAATGCCACCGCGCGCCACAGCCCTGTGGTAGTTGAAAAGTTCCTCGGTCGGGGCATTGTTCTTGCCCATTCCCTCGAACGCCGCCGAACGTATCGTCCTGTTCCTCAATTCAATAGGTCCGAGCTTATAAGGAGTAAATATCTCACTCATATTGTGTAATTTTTTATCATTCAAATCTACCATATATATGGTATAAGATTTTTCTTGTGTAACGAAGTATATTCCTCTCCGAACTCCTCCTCATACTTTTCCGTCAGCGACTTCGCCCTGGGACCGAGGTTCGCGAACGTCCACACCGCGAAGAGCAGGCCGGCCGGAGACCACGTGAGTATCGCATATCCAATCCATTCAACGAGCTCTCCGAAATAGTTCGCGCTCGTTACATATTTGTACATACCCTTTTTCGGAATATAGTGCTTCGTGTCGCCCGGTTTGCGGAGATGGCGGATGACGTGGTCCGAATAGAGGTTTATCGCCATTCCCGTGAAGAAGATGACCGTTCCGATGATAAGGCGCGGGTCGCGGAACCATGTAAGAGTGTAATATCCCTCCGGTGCCTGGGCTTCCATGAGTCCCGGGATTCCGAAAATCCATCCGGCTATGAGAAATGCGTTCACGGTGTTAAACACCATGCCCATGAGCATTATGGTAATCGGCGTCGTGCTCTTTCCCCTCATCAGAAGCGGGAATATGAACGAGCGCTGGAAATAGTGCAGCAGGAATAGCCCTGCCATGAAATAGAGTACGCCTGTGCTGTTGCCGTTCACAATGCCGTCTACGCCTAATCCGGCTCCCGGGCCGTCAAACGCGAATTTGAGCGTGTAGAACAGCAGGTAGAAGAAGGACGGAGCCTCCATGATTACCCATGCAGCCTTGTTGGGAATCGTCGGACCCCACTTGCTGTTTGAAAGATAGCCGTATCCGGCCTTGAAGTAAAAGAGCATTATGAACACGAAGACAGCAAGAACTGCCATGACGGTCATAACTGTGTAATACAAATTCATCTGTAATCCTATATGTGGCACAGCCCGTTTTTTCAGAGGTCTCTCCTCCTTCGGAACGGAAAATCGCACAAAGATACGAAAAAATAATAATCTCGTCCGACAACGGCGCGTTTGACGAAAAATTACAACTAAATGACTGAAATGTGTGTGGCGGCGTGGCGGCTAATTCGGAAATTTGCAGAGTAAAACCTGGATGGCGGTGACAATGGCAACACATATAATATAAACCCAATAACACTGATTTTTACTTAATGAGAAAGACAACAATGATTTCGACAGTTCTGGCGCTCGCCCTCGCAACGTTTTCCGCAGGGGCGCAGAACGGACCGGTGAAGGCATGGGAGGGGACTATTGACCTCCCCACCTACCGTGTGAGCGCCCCGGAGAAGGCGCCTCTTTTCGAGAGGGACTTCGCCTACCAGAGGGCAAAGAGGGGTGTCTATCCCTATGCGATGAACGACAACCCGACGAACGAGAAGGTGGATTCCACCCACCGGGCGCTCTTTATCGAGAATGATTATCTGAAGGTCTGCGTGCTTCCGGACATCGGAGGACGGCTCTTCTATGCCACCGACAAGACCAACGGATATGAGATATTCTACCGTCAGAGTGTCATAAAGCCGGCAAATGTCGGGATGCTCGGCGCGTGGATAAGCGGTGGCGTGGAGTGGAACGTGTTTCATCACCACAGGGCGACGTCGCAGTATCCGATAGACTACACCATCGTCGATAACGGCGACGGCAGCAAGACCCTCTGGGTCGGCGAGGTGGAGAACCGCCACAGAATGAGTTGGGCTATGGGAATGACGCTATATCCGGACAAGTCCTACATCGAGGTCACGGGACGCTTCTTCAACAACGCTCAAGACCGTAACTCCATGCTCCACTGGAACAATGTCGCGACCCATGCGAACGAAAATTACCAGATTGTCTTTCCTGAGTGCACCGACTTTGGAACTTTCCACCACAAGAACAGTTTCCTGCGCTGGCCTGTGCCTGACGGGGAATACTGCGGGAATCCGGACTATGCCGGAGTTGATATCAGCTACTGGAAGAATCTCCCGGCCCTTATGGGCGGCTCCGTGTTCATCTATGACCAGAAGGACGACTTTGTGGGAGGATATGACTACGGCAAGGACGCCGGAACCATGCTTGCGGGAAACCACAACATCAACAAGGGCGGCAAGTTCTGGACCTGGGGGCACATGAACTACGGACACTCCTGGGACTGCGAGGTTCTCACCGACACCGACGGAGCCTATGTCGAGCTTATGACAGGAGCCTACTCCGACAATCAGCCGGACTACTGCTGGATTAACCCTCACGAAACCAAGGAGTTCACAGCCTACTGGTATGGCATCCGCAATCTTCAGCATGTCAATCGGGGCAACGAGCTCGCGACGCTCAACATGGATATAGACCATTCCGGAAAGATTCATGTTGCGGCTAATGTCACCCAAATCCGCAACAATGCTAAGGTTGAGGTTCGCAAGGCCGACGGCACGCTGCTCTATAGTAAGGTTGCCTACATTGCCCCGGACAAGCCTTTCGCCGACGACTTCACGACCGATGCCGCCAATGTCGCCGAGCCTTCAGAGGTCACAATGACACTCTATTCAGCGGAAGGACAGGAGCTTCTGAGCTACCATCCTTACAAGCTCGACCGCAGCAAGCCGCTTCCGGAGCCGGTCGTGCCGCTCGACCCTGACCCTAAGTCGATTGACAACATCGAGGACCTCTACTACCTCGGAATGCGCAACCTCCAGTTCCATCAGGCACACGTCGATCCGAACATCTACTTCAAAGAGGCCGTGCGCCGCGACCCGCTCGACGTCCGCAGCAACACACAGCTCGGAATCTACTACCGCAAGGCAGGGGACTACGAAAAGGCGAAGTCACATCTCCGCAAGTCTCTCGTGCGCCAGACCTCTTCATACACTCGTCCTGCAGACGGTGAATCGATGTATAATCTCGGACTCATTCTCAAGGACGAGGGAAAATATGCCGATGCGGTCGATACTCTCTATCGTGCCGCATGGGATTATGAATATGCGTCAGCGGCATATTACCAGCTCGCGCAGATTTCGGTCGTGCGTGGAAATGCTGCCCAAGCTGTTCATGAAGCAGAAATGGCAGTGGCATACAACGGAATGAACATAGATGCGAAAAACTTGCTTACAACTCTGTCCCGTAAAGCAGGGGAGAGTGAAAGGGCCGCGATACTCAGCGGTGAAGTTCTTGAAATTGACCCGCTAAACTACTACGCCTCCGCAGAACAGCTCGCGCTTGGACTAATCAGCAAATCCGAGTTTGCCAAACTCCTGCGCGGTGTGAGCGAATCCTATCTTGAACTTGCTCTTTACTATCTTAACAATGGTTTCGAATCCGATGCTGAGGCCATTCTTAAAGATGCTGAGAGCGTAAAGCCTTATCCTACAGTGGAATACTGGCTGGGCTGGTTCGCGGATAGAAACGGCGACAAGGATGCGACCGCAAAATGGTTCGTCGCAGCCGAGGCAGGGGATATGGACTATGTATTCCCGTTCCGTCTCGAAACCGTGAAGCCGCTTGAAAAGGCAATAGAGTACAATCCGAACGCAGTCATGGCATGGTACTACCTCGGCAACCTTTGGTATCAGAAGCAGCCGGCAAAGGCAATGTCCTGCTGGGAGAAGGCCGTTGAACTCAAGCCAGACTTTGCGATGGCCCTGCGCAACCTCGGCTGGGGCTGTCACTACTTCACCGGTGAGCTCCGTAAGGGCGCTGATTGGTACAAAAAAGCAATCGCGGCAGACAAGGACGGTAACGCCATATTCCTCACCGAGTGCGACGAGATTCTTGAGCAGCTCAACGCCCCTCTTGACGAACGCTATGAGCTCTTCGCCGGCAAGGAGTCGCTCTACGAGAAGCGCTACGATTCCGAGACACGTGCCATTAAACTTCGCATACTCAAAGGTGAGTACGAGCAGGTGTTGGACAAGCTCCTGACCCGCTTCTACTCCCGCCGCGAACACATCGAGGACCTTCACGACATCTATGTCGATGCCTGCATGCTCTCGGGATTCCGCGAATGGAAGAACGGCAACAACGCGAAGGCTTTGGAATATATGCTCATGACCGACGAGTATCCTGCGAACCACGGATATGCCCACCTCGAATACTACGCACGCGACGCACAGGTATATTATAATATAGGTGTGGCTTACGAAAAGGTCGGCGATACAGCGAAGGCGCGGGAATACTACGAAAAGGCGGCTGCTGTTGAGGTGAAACCTGTCGATTGTGCCTACAATTACGAGAAGGCGCTCGCGATGCTAAAACTTGACCCGAAAGCCAATGTGAATCCGATGTTTAGAGAAATGCTTTCATTTGGAGAGAATAGCGTCACCGACTATGTGGAGCGCTTCTTCGAGAGCTTCGACTACGGTCCGCGTCCGGAAGACGTGAACACCAAAGCCTATTACATCCAGGGGCTTGCATGGAAAGCTCTCGGCAAAGAGTCCAAGGCACGTGGGTGCTTCGGGAAGGCTCTCGGTCAGCGGAACGACAATGTATGGGCGAATTATTATCTTAATAATATTAAGTAATCAAATATATGAGAATCAGGAATATACTCTTGTCTATCGCAGCCGTCGCAGCCCTTTCTGGCTGCTGCGGCAAGGCGGAGAACAGCGGCCGTTGGTCGGAGGAAAAGGCTAACGCATGGTGGGCAGCGCAGGAGTGGCCGGTCGGCTGCAACTATGTCCCTTCTTATGCCATCAACCAATTTGAGTTCTGGCAACCGGAGACCTTCAATCCCGAAATCATTGACCGAGAACTCGGATATGCAGAGAGCATAGGTTTCAACACACTTCGCATCTATCTCCATGAAATGCTTTGGTATGCTGATAAAGACGGCTTCAAGTCCCGCATCAACCAGTTCATGGACATGGCTGAGAAGCACGGGCAGAAGCTCATCATTACCTTCTTCACTAATGGCGGAACATTCAACAATCCCAAGCTCGGCCCTCAGCCTCAGCCTGTGAAGGGCGTGCACGGCTCGGGGTGGATTCAGTCTCCGGGAGCGCAGAACGTGAACAATCCGGAATCATGGCCAAGGCTTAAGGAATATGTTCAGGACATCCTTCGTACCTACAAGGACTGTGACCGCGTTCTCTACTGGTGCCTCTACAATGAGCCGGAGAACCCGAAAGAAGGCGCATATAGCCTGCCTCTTCTCAAGGAAGTCTTCAAATGGGCATGGGAGGTAAGCCCGTCGCAGCCATGCTCCGCACCGATTTGGATTCGTCCGGGTTCAGCGGGCACGAGAACCAAGCTTGAAATGGTCAGCTGGATTTGCGAGAATGTTGACATCATCACCTTCCATTGCTATTATGACAAGGAACTTGAGACTTTCATAAAGATGCTCAAGCCGTTCAACCGCCCGATGGTCTGCCAGGAATACATGGGTCGTCCGCGCTCGACATTCGAGTATAGCCTCCCGATTCTGAAGAAGGAGAAAATAGGTGCGATAAACTGGGGACTCACGACCGGGAAATGCGGCTTCTATATGCCTTGGGGCAGCAAGCCGGGCGACCCGATGCCGGAAGTCTGGTTCCACGACATCTTCACCGAGGACGGCGTCCCATACAGCCAATCCGAAATCGACTTTATCAAGTCGCTGACACTAAATAAATAGGCGATTGTCATTCAATGAGGCGGGGAGGAAGAAAAGGGTGGTATGCAGGCCGCCTTTTATTCGCCCCGCCTCTTCATGTACTCGATCGGTGTGATTCCGAAGTAATTCAAGAAACACTTTGCGAAGTAGGACGTGCTGTTGAATCCGCAGGAATAGCAGACATCGCTCACCCTGTCGGCACCCTCATCGAACATCTGGGCGGCCATCAGGAGTCGTTTAGTACGGATGTAGTTGTTCGGGGAGGTGTTGAGCAGACGGTTGAACTTGCGCAGGAGAGAGGATTTGCTCATGTTCAGGGCATCCTTCAAGTTCTCCACATTGAATGCCGCGTCAGAGAAGTTCTGGAGAATAACCTCGTCCACGCTGCGCAGAAATTCCCTATCGGTCTTGCTGAGGGAGGCTGCGCCTTCGTCCTCGGCACTCAGGCTGTTGCGTAGGGTCTTGCGTGTGAGGTTCATCTTGTCAAGGAGATTGGCGGCGCAGACCTTGAGATAGTAGATGTCGAACGGCTTCTCAATGTAGAGGTTCGCTCCGTTCTGCATGCACTCGATTTTCTTTGACAGGTCGTTCATTCCGCTGATTATTATGATCATCACATGCGAAATCTCTACGTCCGAGCGAACTTTCCGGCATAACTCAACCCCGTTCATCTCCGGCATCGCTATGTCCGAAATAAGCAGGTCTATGTTGTGTTCGTGGAGACACTTGAGTGCGGCAGCACCGTTTTCTATGCTGAAGACGCGATATTCCGAAGAAAGTTGCGAAACGATGTATTCTCTCAGTTCGGAGCTATCCTCCGCGACAGCGACGCTAAACCTCTGCGGGTCGGTCTCCACATTTCTGACAGCCGTATCTTCGGCTGTAGAAACATCACTGCACCCTGGCAACTTCAGCACAAACTCCGTGAGCTCTCCGCTGTTGTCCAGTTCCAATGTCCCTCCCTGCATTTGGGCAAGCGAGCGCGCCAGCGAAAGTCCGAGTCCGATGCCATCCACCTTGTTCTTTTTCACCCCGTCAATGCGCGAGAATGGCTTGAATATGCACTCTTTCCACTCGTCGCTGATGGCCTCGCCGTCGTTGCGCACAGAAAGCCAAACCATGCGTTCGTCTGATTTTTCGTTGCAGGAAGTCTCTGCGACCTGCCGCTCAGAAGAGACAGCCAGTCTCACTTCAATCCTTGAAGAACAGTATTTCAGTGCGTTTGTCAGCAGATTGTTGATGATTTTTGTAAGGCTTGAATCGTCAGCATAGACCCACACCGGTCCCAGCGGAATCTCTGATGACAGTTCTATCTTTCTGTCCTCCGCTGTCTCGCTGTAGTTGAATAGTAGTCCCCTAACTTTCTCGGCGAGGTCAATTCTCTGTGTCTCAAGGATGTATCCCTTTCTCTCGACCCTGATGTATTCCAGCAGTTCGTTTGAAAGCGAGGTGAGGTAGGATGTTGTGTTGTCGATGATGCGTATGTCCGAAAGCATCTCCCCGTCATTAGGATGGGAGCGGCGGATGTTGTTAAGAGGCGACTTTATGAGAGTCAACGGTGTCTTGATTTCGTGGACCACATTTGAGAGGAACATCATCTTCTCGTTCAGTATCTCCTTGTCGCGCTCCTGTTTCAGTGTCTCTTGTTTCTTCTGTTCCCGTTCCATAATTCTCTTGCGAGCAAACATAATGATGCCGACGACAAGTCCCGCTGCCGCAAGAAAATAGAGCGTCAGTGCCCACCATGAGGCGTAGGCCGGAACCGCGATGTGCAGCGCGACTCTTTTCTGGATTGGGTTGCCGCAGGACGGAGTGAGCGTGCGCAGTTCGAGAACATAGTCGCCAGAGTGGATGTTTGTGAACTCTATCCGTCCGTTTTCTCCGACACTTGTCCATTTGTCTGAAAACCCGCGCAGACGGTATTCCATATTGCTTCCGCTCTGGTGGGAGTTTAGCTGCGCCACATCGAAGCGGAAGTTGTTCTGAGAAGAGCCGAGGCTGATCTCGTCCGTGAGGTCTATGTTGCGTGCCAAGGGGGAGCCTGGCTGCGTTGTGGAAACCCTCTCTCCTCCGATGAAGAAGTCGCTGAGCACTATCCGGGAATCCGTCGTCTCCGCATACACTGCGTTTGCATTAAAAATCGTGATGCCGTTTGCCGTTCCGATGAAAATGTCGTCATTCGGGAATATGTAGCTGCTGAACTGGTTATTCTCATCGTTCAGTAGGCCGTCATTGCGGGTGAAGCTGATGACCGACATATCCGACGGGTTGAACCTAAGAATCCCTCGGTTCGTTCCCACCCAGAGATTGTCACGGCTGTCCTGCACCACGGAAACGCAGAGGTCGTTTATGAAATCCTTGCCGAGAGTCCGACTATTATAGGCAGTGAAACTGTAGTCTGAAGTGTCAAAGCGAACGATTCCGCTGCCGAATGTGCAGAACCATAGTGACTTGTCCCGACTTTCAAACGATGCGACAATCCTATTTTCCGGGATGCTCCCTGGAATTTCGTCAGAATGTGAAAATTTCTGTATCCTCCCGTTTTCCGGGAAATATCTCATCGCGCCGTTGGAATATGTTGACATCCACACCTCTCCTCCCGAAGTCTCGGTCACATTTTCCACGAATATGTCGCCCACTGTCCTAATTCCAGAAAGTGCCCCGCTCTTTTCGTCAAAAGTGTAGACCCCGTTCTGCGTCGCCACGAATATGAGGCCGCATCGCTCCGCATTACAGATATCCCTGACTCCTCCAATCCTGCTGCCGGTCTTGTCTGTCGTAAAATCCCGGACTGCACCTGTTCCCGTGTTCAGAATCTGGAAGCCCTCCTCGCTTAGAACCCATAGCCTGTCGTGGAAATACCGCACTCCCATAATCTTCTTGCGCAGGGCTGGGTTCTCGTAGTGCTTGAACGTGCCGTCCTTTATGGAGTACTTGAACAGCCCGACCTTTTCCGTGGAAATCCATAGGGCGCCCTTGCCGTCGTTTGCGAAACTGTTCACGTAGCTCATCTTCATCCCGATGCCGTCAATGGTAGTGGACTTCCTGAACTTAGAACTGAAGGTGTTGATGAAGTTCAGCCCGGTCTCCGTCGCAATCCATATTTCCCCGTCGTTTCCTGTGAATATGGCGTTCACCCTATTGTCCGAGAGCGAGAACGGGTCATCGGCGTCCTCCTGCAGCCGAGTGACGCTGCCGTCAGAAGAGTCGTAAATCCAGATGCCGTGCGACGTCCCGAGCCACATCCTTCCATCCTCGTCGATGTGGATGGTCCGGGGCCTGGTGCTCTTGAGTCGCTGCGCAAAGCCGAGCTCCTTTGTCATGTAGGCGAGTCTTTCCCGGTAGACCCTCTCCTTCGTCTCGAAGATTTCCGTGTCTTTGCGGATGAACCTGTCCGAGATGCGGTCATACACTGCATCCCCGTTGTCCGTGTGTACCCACATTTTTCCCTGACGGTCTATGGCAATGTCGAGAATCGCGGATGATGGCAGTTCGAGTTCACCTCTATAATAAGGTCTCACGTTTTTTCCGTCGTAGCGGTTGAGACCGTTGGTTGTCCCAATCCACACGAATCCGAGGCTGTCCTTGACGACGGAAGTCGTGAAATTGTGCGAAAGCCGGCTGTTGTCCGTGTTCAAACGCTTGAACTGCATGCTCTTGACGGGAGCGGCGCTGGCTGTGATGCAGAGTGCCGTCGTCAGCAGAACAGCGAAAACAGGGCGTATGAAAAGGGATATATGTTTCATAAAATTATTGAATCCTTATATATTGTGACGATGTCTCAGTGCGCAAAAGCGCTGCATGACGCAAATATAGCCATAAAATCACTCCATTTCCCCGCTTTTTTCGCTCTGGTGCGTTTGTTTTATCCTTTGGTGTGTTTGTTTTCGGCGTTGGGTGAATGTTTTTTCAAATTTGCATTCGTGATTTTCCGTTTTGTCGATTTGAATCACAGCTAAATGCATACAAATTAATAAAAATACTAACACAATGAAAATGACCACATTAAGCACGCAGTACAGCTCTCCTGAGCTGACGCAGCACCTTTTCTGCATTGAGGACGGTTTCGCCTCATCGCCGACTGGCATCAACGGAGTCTCGACCGGGAAAATCGATTTCATTGAGAGTGAAGACCATTACACTATCTAAAACCACGGAAGTCATGAAGACAAATCTTTTGAATATCATGTTGGGGGCAATGCTTGTACCCCTGGTAGCCGTCATTTCTTGCTCAAAGGAGCAGCTCGCGGAACCGCAGCACGAAACAGGGAAATATACGATTACAGTTGCCGCAGGGCAGACCGGCGGGCTGACGAAGACAACAGTTGAAGGTGATGGAACTGCAGATAAACCCTACAAATCCGTTTGGAATGTCGATGACTGCGCCGGCTTGTTCATCGGGAAAGACGCTAATGTCAAGATGACCATTGACCGCATTGAGGATGGCGTGGCATATTTCAAGGGCGAACTTTCAGAAAAGCCAGTTGCCGGGGAACAGATTTATCTTTATTACCCATATAATGAGGCTCAGGGAGAATCTCTGACGTTCGATGCTGTGTCTTGCCATTTCCCTTATGGGCAGAATCCTGCCGGACCCGGAACATACGACGACAGTGTTGATTATATGTGGGGAAATACTGTCGTTGGTGAGGATGGGACAGTTTCCGGGTTGAAGCTTGCCTATGCCGTCGGATTTATCAGATTCTCCGTGAAGTCAGTAGCTGGAACGGTTGATTTTGCTGATGGCGGCTCTGAAACACTGACAAAGGATGACAAGGTGCTGACAGTTTCAATTGAGGCGAAGCCGGCGGATGCTTCCTCAAAGAAACTTGTCGGAGACTTCACGATGAACCTTGAAAACGGCGAATGCTTGGTTCCGGAAAAGTCATCAGAGAACAATGTCGGTCCAAAAGTCATAATCAACTGCCCCGATGGCACAAATCTCGGCAATCTTGACGTCTGGACTTGTGTGCATCCGTTTGAACTGACTTCGCCTGATGATGTCTTGAGGTTTTGGATTCAAACTGAGAAACATTACATTATTCGTGAAGTCAAGGTTTCGGATCTAAAGACTACAACTTTCTCTGTTGCAGCCGGTCAGGTCAAGGCTTTCGACGTGAACATTACCAATTCGGCATGGAACATTTCCGTGAATCCTTACCGCGGCGGGGTCATCAAGACTCCGGAGCAGTTTCTGCGCTTTGTTCAGGATGTGAAGAACGGATCATATCTTGACGGAGAAAAGACAATCGGAGGCAATCAGTATGCGACACTGGCTCCGGATGCAAGTGTAGAGAACCGTGGCATTGACGAATGGCTTGATGAAAATGGCGTTGCTAAACTTGGTAATGATATCACAATTTCAACTTCGGCTATGTCAACTTACGGCAATCTCGCCAGCGTTCCGCTTTGGACGAAGACTTTCGACGGTCAGGGACATACGATAACATTTGAGGACGGAACACTGCTGCGCCCTATTTTTGCGAATGTTTTCAAGATTGACGAGAACAGTCCCGGCATAGTCAGAAATCTCAAGGTCGCAGGAAATATGACCTCTCCGCAAGTACCTTACACTCAGGGAACCTGCCCGTTGGTCGGAATTCTTCATGATGGGGAAGTTATTGGTTGTCAGTCTGATGTTAATATAAATATTACTTCCTATGATGCCTCTCTTGATGGCGGAAATATCGCTATGGCCGGAATCTGCCGGACTATGCAGGGTGGAAAGATTACCGGTTGCGTAAATAATGGTGAGATCTCATTCAACGCGGCATTGACAAAACCGGCAAATGTCTATGCCGGAGGAATAGTTGCCCTTGTCGGAAAGAATTATGGGATAGATGGTTTTGGACGTGCAACCTCTTGCACTTCAGAACCTTTCGCAGGAGCTGTAACAATCAGCGGCTGCACAAATAACAAACCTGTGTCTTTGCATAACACAGCAACAAATAACAATAATCGTCTGCAGTATTGTGCAATCGGGGGTATCGCCGGCTGGATTTGGGGCGGTGTGCCTGAAAATGACAGGTATGTTACTATCAGTGACTGTGAAAACTTTGGGGCACTTACTGTTGATGAGACGTCATTTACCACAAGAACGACGGGAATAGCCGGGGTCGGTGGTGTCATTGGATGGGCTGGCCCTGTTGTTTGTGATAATTCAGCCCCAGGTAGGATACTTGGCCCTGTTTACGGCAGCGGTGATGAAAGTCAGTGTGTAGAAGGATTTTATCTCAAGATAAATAATTGCCACAATCATAATGGGGCAACTATTTCTGCATCGCGAAAATGCGGAGGCAAGACTGAGGTCGGTTCAGCTGTTTACACGCACAAGGTGGGCTGCGGAGGAATTGCCGGGATTCTTTTCGGACAATACAAAGGTTCGATGGCTGAAATATCCAATTGTGTCAACGATGGAACTATTATAGGTTATGTGGGTGATACAGACAAAGATAAGTTGGGACAGGGTAGCCGCTATAATGTTTCAGGAGGTATTGTTGGATATGGAGGAAGCGTCAGAATTTCAGATTGCAGTGTGAGCGGTAATGTTGGCGTCGGCGGCTATAATTTTTCTGCCGCGGGAATTATTGGCTGTGCATACCAGAAATTTGCCATATCGGGAGCTAAGGTTAAGGATTTGACCGTATATCGTGGAAATAATAAGATTAATGTCATATATGCCTCATTGATTGCAAATTATGCAAGTTCTATGAAGCGTAATGATTATTCTGTTTATGCCGGAACGAGTGTTGTCTCCTCTAGAATCAGCGGGACGGTAGGCGGTTCGAAACTGGAATCCAAAGTCGTAAAAGACTATCCGTCATTGTTGAAAGACAGCGGGATAATGGGTGACGTTGATTACAAGGCCTATTGTGTCCTGTCCAATCAGGATATTGCAAAAGGCAATGCGGATAGTGGACCAATCAAACTCGGTTATATCACAATCTCCGGAACAACACATTACACAGAATAATATTCTCGGCTCTGCCATTTTCATGATATGACGGAGCCGGATTTGTTCCATAAGAAACATGAAAAAAATAAACTGCTTCAGATTTGTCAATTATTTTCGAGTAT
>ENA-OUQC01000318-OUQC01000318.1-human-gut-metagenome-genome-assembly--contig:-NODE-318-length-38708-cov-39.770548_pt1 | contig 38708 bp, 38 predicted proteins | sample MGYA00237942_ERZ548815 | MGnify/ENA primary metagenome ERZ548815 (study PRJEB26490, sample SAMN05194722) | human gut metagenome | biome: terrestrial biome; feature: human-associated habitat; material...
AGGCGCCGCCGCGGCAGTAGTTACCGGTGGAGGGCCAAACAGCGTGATGATAGGTAGCGTCGAACTGGCCGGTCACCAGACGGGGAGCAAGGCACCCGAAGGAAGCGCCCACCTTATGGCAGCCGGTGGGGAACCACTTGCCGGACATGGCAATGATGCGGCAGGGCACGCCGGAGAGCTTGCTGGGGATCTCCACATAGTTGGGCACAGCCTGGAACAGACCGCCCTGCTCCTTGGCCTCATTGTGCCAGGAGATACGGAACAGGTTCACGGGATCCACATCCCACAGACCGGTCTTGGAGAGCTTGGCCTTGATCTTTTCGGGGATCAGGTCGGGGTTCTGCATCTGAGCGATGGTGGGGATGATGATGTTGTTTTCCTTGGCTTTCTGGATATTGTGCTCCAGACCGGCCTTGTTGATGGACAGATCGATTTTACCCATGTTTTGTTTTCCTCCTGTAATTTTACTTCTTGTTTGCGTCGATATAAGAATACAGTGTATATTTGGAAATACCGAAGTATTTTGCCACTTTGTCACCGGACTTGGTCACAAGGAACGCGCCGCTCTCATTAAGGAAGCGGATGGCCTTGATCTTGTCGTCCTTGTTCATCAGCGCCACGGGCTTGCCCACCAGCGCCACGGACTGCTCCACCAGCTCGTCCAGCACGTTATTGACATTGATGATCCGCTCCGGCTCCGCCTGCACCTGATCGTGGGTGGAGAGCATGGCGTCGATGGTCTGGCGGATCATGGTGAGGGCGGACACGTCATAGTTGATGGAGAGAATGGCCACCACCACGCCCTTGCTGTTGCGGATGTAGAGCGAGGAGGACTTGAGGATCTTGCCCTCCGGCGTCTTGGTCAGGTAGCCCAAATGATCCCGCGGCTGGGCATTGTGATTGAGCATCTGCTCCAGCACCACCTGAGAGGCGCCGTCGCCCACCTTGCGGCCGGACACATGGCCGTTTACAATATAAACAATGGAGTGATCCATCCGACTGCTGTTGACCTCGTGGATGACCACCTCGCAGTTGCTGCCGAACTGGGCGGCAATGCCGTCGGCGATCTGCTTCAGCGTTTCCAAGCGTTTTGTCTCCATAGCCCCGCCTTTCCCTGCGGCGCAGCGAGCCATGCCGCATTATTATGAATCGCTCTTTTTCGAGCCGATACTATCATATCATATTTTTTGCAAAAATCAATCCCTTTCCAAAAAAATATTTTGGTTTCATAAATTTTTGTTTGACAACGGCGTAAGTTGTGATATGATAGGTTTGTGAGCGGAATCGACACCTCTCGAGCCGCCCGCATGAAACTGTTTTTTAATTTAAAAAATATGGAGGTTCACTATGGATTTTGAAGCCATCAAAAAAGCCGCAGAGGGCTATAAGCCCGCTATGGTCAAGTTCCTGCGGGACATGATCGCCATTCCCTCTGAGTCCTGCGAGGAGGAGGGCGTTGTCAAGCGCATCGCCGAGGAAATGAAGTCCTTGGGCTACGACAAGGTCGAGTTCGACAAGCTGGGCAACGTCATCGGCTGGATGGGCAGCGGCGACAAGATCATCGCCATCGATTCCCACATCGACACCGTGGGCATCGGCAACATCGAGAACTGGGAAGCTGACCCCTACAAGGGCTACGAGACCGAGGACATCATCTATGGCCGCGGCGGCAGCGACCAGGAGGGCGGCATGGCTTCCGCTACCTATGGCGTCAAGATCATGAAGGATCTGAACCTGATCCCCGAGGGCTACAAGCTGATGGTAGTCGGCTCCGTGCAGGAGGAAGACTGCGACGGCATGTGCTGGCAGTCCATCGTGAACGAGTATTTCAACGGTCCCGAAGACGCACGCAACCAGATCGAGTTCGTCATCTCCACCGAGCCTACCGACGGCGGCATCTATCGCGGCCACCGCGGCCGTATGGAGATCCGCGTGGACATGCACGGCGTGTCCTGCCACGGCTCCGCCCCCGAGCGCGGCGACAACGCCATCCACAAGATGGCCGAGGTCATTCTGAACATCCGTGACCTCAACGAGAATCCCGCCGACGGCTCCACCGAGATCAACGGTCTGGTGAAGATGCTGGATCCCAAGTTCAACCCCGAACATTACGAGGACGCCCGCTTCCTGGGCCGCGGCACCTGCACCACCAGCCAGATCTTCTACACCTCTCCCTCCCGCTGCGCCGTGGCCGACAGCTGCGCTATCTCCATCGACCGCCGCATGACCGCAGGCGAGACCTATCAGTCCTGCCTGAAGGAGATCGAGGATTTGCCCGCCTGCAAGAAGTATGCCAAGGACGTGAAGGTGTCCATGTACATGTATGACCGTCCCGCATGGACCGGCCACGTGTATGAGACCGAGTGCTTCTTCCCCACCTGGATCAACAAGGAGTCCGCTCCCCACGTCCAGGCTCTCATCGACGCGCACCACGCCCTGTGGGGCACCGAGCGCCTGATGCCCACCGAGCTGGCCGCTTCCAAGCGTCAGGGTCGTCCTCTGACCGACAAGTGGACCTTCTCCACCAACGGCGTGTCCATCCAGGGTCGCTACGGCATCCCCTGCGTGGGCTTCGGCCCCGGCGCCGAGTCCCAGGCACACGCTCCCAACGAGGTGACCTTCAAGCAGGATCTGGTGACCTGCGCCGCTCTGTACGCCGCCGTTCCCGGTCTGTATAAGCCCGAGAACAAGGACGGCTCCGCCACCTCCTTCCGTCAGGAGCTCACCGGCAACGACATCAAGTAATTTCATCTGACCCGATCCTTCCCGGTGAGGGCGGTGCGCCGCCTTCACCGCGAAGGGCGTTTAGAACCCTGTTTAACATTTGATAATTAAGGAGAGAATCAACATGAGCAAGACCGTTGAACTGGCCCGCCATCTGGAGACCCTGCACATTAACAACATGTATAAGAACGATTTCTATTGGACTTGGGACAAGACCGATGATGAGATCGAAGCTATCTTCACCGTGGCCGACGCCCTGCGCGACCTGCGCGAGCGCAACAAGAGCACCCGCATCTTCGATTCCGGCCTGGGCATTTCCCTGTTCCGCGACAATTCCACCCGCACCCGTTTCTCCTTCGCCTCCGCCTGCAACCTGCTGGGTCTGGAGGAGCAGGTCCTGGACGAGAAGAAGTCCCAGATCGCTCACGGCGAGACCGTGCGTGAGACCGCAAACATGGTGTCCTTCATGGCCGACGTCATCGGCATCCGCGACGACATGTACATCGGTCAGGGTCACACCTATCAGAAGACCTTTATGGACGCTCTGGAAGAGGGCTACCGCGACGGCATTCTGGAGCAGCGCCCCACTCTGGTGAACCTGCAGTGCGACGTGGATCACCCCACCCAGTGCATGGCCGACATGCTGCACGTTATCCACTACTTCGGCGGCGTGGAGAACCTGAAGGGTAAGAAGGTCGCTATGACCTGGGCTTACTCTCCCTCCTACGGCAAGCCCCTGTCCGTGCCTCAGGGCGTCATCGGTCTGTTCACCCGCTTCGGCATGGACGTGACTCTGGCGCATCCCGATGGATACGACGTGATGCCCGAGGTGGAGGAAGTCGCCCGCAAGAACTGCGAGAAGTACGGCTCCAAGTTCCACAAGACCAACAATATGGCCGAGGCCTTCAAGGATGCCGACATCGTGTATCCCAAGTCCTGGGCTCCCTTCGCCGCCATGGAAGAGCGTACCAAGCTGTACTCCGCAGGCGATCAGGCGGGCATCGACGCTCTGGAGAAGAGACTGCTGGCGCAGAACGCCGAGCACAAGGACTGGGCCTGCACCGAGGAAATGATGAAGCTCACCAAGGACGGCAAGGCTCTGTACATGCACTGCCTGCCCGCCGACATCACCGGCCTGAGCTGCAAGGAAGGCGAAGTGGACAACTCCGTGTTCGACCGCTACATCGTGCCCCTGTACAAGGAGGCTTCCTATAAGCCCTATATCATTGCCGCTATGATCTTCATGTCCCAGGTGAAGGATCCCGTGAAGGTCCTGATGGATCTGGACGCTGCCGACAGCCATCGCAAGCTGCACTAATTGACCTAAACCATCCGATAGCGGGAGTGCTGCCAAACGCTCCCGCTATCGCACTTAAAAAAAGCGAACGGATCGGACAGGGCATCCTGTCCGCCCGCATCCCGCAGGGGTCGATGTGCGCATCGGCTCGCCCACAAAACGCATGGGGTCGGACTCCCCTGTCCGCCCGCAAGAAAGAGGTATATTGAATTATGAGCAAGCGTATCGTTATCGCTCTGGGCGGCAACGCTCTGGGCAACACCGCCACCGAGCAGCTGGCTCTGGTGAGCAACACCGCCAAGGCTATCGTCGACCTTATCGCCGAGGGCAACGAGGTGGTCATCGCCCACGGCAACGGCCCCCAGGTGGGCATGATCAATCTGGGTCTTTCCACCGCCGCCGAGGCCGGTGCCATCAAGGCCGACATGCCCTTCCCCGAGTGCGGCGCCATGTCCGAGGGCTACATCGGCTATCACCTGCAGCAGGCCATCGGCAACGAGCTGGCCTCCCGCGGCATGAGCAAGCCCGTGGCCACCATCGTCACCCAGACCGTGGTGTCCGAGGACGACCCCGCCTTCCAGAACCCCACCAAGCCCGTGGGCGCCTTCTACGACAAGGAGACCGCCGACCGCATCGCCGCCGAGAAGGGCTACACCATGGTGGAGGATGCCGGCCGCGGCTATCGCCAGGTGGTTCCCTCCCCCAAGCCCTTTGACATCGTGGAGGCCGAGTCCATCAAGGCTCTGTTCAACGCCGGTCATGTGGTCATCGCCGTGGGCGGCGGCGGCATCCCCGTGGTGCGCAAGGACGGCAAGGTGTACGGCACCCCCGCCGTCATCGACAAGGACTTCGGCAGCGAACTGCTGGCCGAGCTGCTGGACGCTGACGTGCTGGTGATCCTCACCGCCGTGGAGAAGGTGGCTATCAACTTCAACAAGCCCGATCAGAAGGGGCTGGACGATCTGACTCCTGCCCAGGCTAAGGTCTACATGGACGAGAACCAGTTTGCCAAAGGCTCCATGCTGCCCAAGGTGCAGGCTGCGGTGAAGTTCGCCGAGTCCAAGGCCGGCCGCACCGCATTGATCACCCTTTTGGAGAAAGCAAAAGACGGAATTGCGGGTAAGACCGGTACGCGGATCCATCAGTAATTTTCACAAATTTACCCCAGGCGCGGGAGAGGAAATTCTCCCGCGCCCCTTTGTCAATCTTCATCCTTTACAAATTTTTCAAACGGTTTTATAGCACTTTTCACAAATTCATCATTTATCACAAGAAAATGCAGCGTACAAAAAAATTTTTTTGGTAAAAATGAATTTTTTGGTTGAAATTTTTGAGCCTGTACGCTATAATAACCTTGGTATATGTGAATGTCGGGTCTGCACCCGTTATTCAGACAGTCGGAAAATATATACTTCGGCTGCCACATATTAAAAGGAGGAAAACCTGAATGAAAAAGTTCCTGGCACTGCTTCTCGCCCTGGTTATGGCTCTGAGCCTGTTCGCCTGCGGCAAGAAGGACAACGACGCTGACAAGGCCAAGGTCAAGGTCGGCTTCATCACCCTGCACGACGAAAACTCCACCTACGACAAGAACTTCATCAATGGCGCCAAGGAGGCCATCAAGAATCTCGGTCTGACCGATGCTGACTACATCCTGAAGACCAATATTCCTGAGGGTCAGGAGTGCTATGAGACCGCTTGCGATCTGGCTGAGCAGGGCTGCAACATCATCTTTGCCGACAGCTTCGGTCACGAGGGCTTCATGATCGACGCCGCCAAGAAGTATGAGAACGTCCAGTTCTGCCACTCCACCGGTACCCGCGCTCACACCGAGGGTCTGAAGAACTATCACAACGCTTTCGCTTCCATCTATGAAGGCCGTTACCTGGCCGGTGTCGCTGCCGGTCTGAAGCTGAACGAGATGATCGATGCCGGTCAGTTCACCAAGGAAGAGGCCAAGATGGGCTACGTTGGTGCTTTCACCTATGCGGAAGTTATCTCCGGTTACACCTCCTTCTATCTGGGCGCCAAGTCCGTCTGCCCCACCGTCACCATGGACGTGACTTTCACCGGCAGCTGGTATGACGAGGCTCTGGAGAAGGAAGGCGCTCAGAAGCTGATCGCCGGCGGCTGCAAGCTCATCAGCCAGCACGCTGACTCCTTCGGCGCTCCCACCGCTTGCGAGAACGCCAAGGTCCCCAACGTTTCCTACAACGGCTCCACCAAGTCCGCCGGCCCCAACACCTACATCATCTCCTCCCGCATCAACTGGGCTCCCTACTATGAGTATGCCATCAAGGCTGTCATGGAAGGCAAGACCATCGACACCGACTGGACCGGCAACCTGAGCACCGGCTCCGTGGTTCTGGAAGAGATCAATGACGCTGTTGCCGCCAAGGGCACTGCCGAGGCTATTGCGGACGCCAAGGCCAAGCTGGAGAAGGGCGAGATCCATGTGTTCGATTGCGCCAACTTCACCGTTAAGGGTGAGCATCTGACCAGCTACAAGGCTGACGTGAATACCGACGCTGCTTACACCGCCGACACCGAGGTCATCAAGGACGGTTACTTCGCTGAGTCCGAGTTCCGTTCCGCTCCTTACTTCGATCTGGCTATCGACGGCATCACCCGTCTGGATGAGAACTTCGGCGGCTAAGTTTTTACTTACCGCAAAAAAAATGGACTGCCTCGGCAGTCCATTTTTTTCTCCTAAAAATTCAATTATTTCCTTCCTTTTTCTCCTATTGCTGCGCCCTTTGGTAATTCTCACAAAGGAACTTTGCCGTTCTTGTGTAACCTTCCGTTTTTTTTGGATACCTAACATTTTTTTTGCAAATTCCGATTTACAATCCTCGACATGTATGGTAAAATGAATTGTATTGAATTAACCCCCCCGGCGTTTTACGAGGTGTTGCAGCCAACTGCGCCGAAAGAAAGGATGACAGCCTTGGAAAAAAAATGCGCAATCAGAATGGAGAACATCACCAAGCGCTTCGGCAGCAAGGTCATCGCAAACAAAAATGTGAACCTTGACCTGTACGAGGGTGAGATCCTGTCCCTGCTGGGTGAAAACGGCAGCGGCAAGACTACGCTGATGAACATGCTCTCCGGCATCTACTTCCCCGATGAGGGACAGATCTACATTCACGACAAGCCCGTGACCATTGCCTCTCCCAAGGACGCTTTCGACCTTGGCATCGGTATGATCCACCAGCATTTCAAGCTGGTCGATCTGTTCACCGCTACCGAGAACATCATCCTCGGTCTGGAGGGTAAGCTGGATCTGAACAATGCCCGCCAAAAGGTCAAGGACATCTGCGAGAAGTATGGCTTTGACATTGATCCCGACATGAAGATCTACGATATGTCCGTTTCTCAGAAGCAGACCGTGGAGATCGTGAAGGTTCTGTATCGCGGCGCAGACATCCTGATCCTGGACGAACCCACCGCCGTGCTGACGCCGCAGGAGACCGACAAGCTCTTTGCCGTCATGCGCAACATGAAGAACGACGGCAAATCCCTCATCATCATCACCCACAAGCTCCACGAGGTGCTGGACGTTTCCGACCGCGTGGCCGTGCTGCGCAAGGGCGAGTACATAGGCGACGTGATGACCAAGGACGCCGACCAGCAGTCCCTCACGGACATGATGGTGGGTCACAGCGTCACGCTGAACATCAACCGCCCCGATCCGGTGAACGTCACCCCCCGCCTGGAGGTGAAGGATCTAACCGTGTTCGACGAGCTGGGCGTGAAGCGTCTGGACAATGTCAGCTTCACCATGAACGCCGGCGAGGTGCTGGGCATTGCGGGCATCGCCGGTTCCGGCCAGCGCGAGCTGCTGGAGTCCATTGCGGGTCTGTATCCCATCAAATCCGGCAGCGTCATCTACCACGATCCTGAGACCGGCGAGGAAAAGAATCTGGTCGGTCTGGATCCCATGGACATCCGCAAGAGCGGCATCGCCATGAGCTTCGTGCCCGAGGATCGTCTGGGCATGGGTCTGGTCGGCTCCATGGGCATGACCGGCAACATGATGCTCCGTTCCTGGCGCAAGGGTAAGGGCGCTTTCCTTAACCGCAAGGATCCCGAGGCGCTGGCGCAGCGCATCTGGCAGGAGCTGGAGGTCGTCACCCCCAGCACCAGCTTCCCTGTTCGCCGCATGTCCGGCGGTAACGTGCAGAAGGTTCTGGTGGGTCGTGAGATCGCCCAGCAGCCCGCTGTGCTGATGACCGCCTACGCCGTCCGCGGTCTGGACATCAATACATCTTATACCATTTACAATCTGCTCACCGAGCAGAAAATGCGGGGTGTCGCCGTTGTGTATGTCGGCGAAGATCTGGACGTTCTGCTGGAGCTGTGCGATCGGATCGTCGTTCTCTGCGGCGGTCAGGTTTCCGGCGTTGTGGACGCCCGCAAGACCGACAAGCGCGAAGTGGGCGCTCTGATGACCCGCGTGGAAGGAGGCAAGGTCGATGCGTAAGAAACAGTCACTGTTCCATATTTCCAAGCGTGATACGCTGCCTCTGCCCAAGGCTTTGCTTATCCGCGGCGGCATTCTTCTGCTGGCTTTGGTTTTCTGCGGTTTGATCACCACGATCCTCACCGGAAAAAACCCCATTGATGTGTACGCCACCATCCTCTCCGGTGCATTCGGAACCTCCCGCCGCATCGGCGTGACCTTCCGTAATGTGGCTGTTCTGCTGGGTCTTTCTCTGGCCGTTACCCCTGCCTTCAAGATGCGCTTTTGGAACATCGGCGCCGAGGGTCAGACGATGATCGGCTGCCTGGCCACCACCACCTGCATGATCCTGCTGGGCGACAAGGTATCCACGCCCGTGCTGATTGTTATCTCTCTGGCGGCTTCTATCGTGGCCGGCGCCATCTGGGGCTTCCTGCCCGCCTTCTTCAAGGCCAAGTGGAACACCAACGAGACCCTGTTCACCCTGATGATGAACTACGTTGCCATGCAGCTTGCCTCCTATTTCATCATCATCTGGGAAGTGCCTAAGGGCGCAGGTAAGATTGGTATTATCAATCAGGATAGCCACGCCGGCTGGCTGCCCACAGTGGGTAATGAATATCTTCTGCCCATTCTGATCGTGGCTCTTATGACCGGATTTATGTTCATCTATCTGCAGTACAGCAAGCACGGCTATGAGATCGCCGTGGTGGGTGAGAGCCAGCGCACCGCCAGCTATGCCGGCATCAAGGTGGATCGGGTCATCATCCGCACCATGATCCTCTCCGGCTCCCTGTGCGCCATGATGGGCTTCCTCATGACCTCCGGTATCGACCACACCCTCACCACCACCATCGTGGACAGCCGCGGTTTCACCGCCGTCATGGTTTCCTGGATGTCTAAGTTCAATCCCTTTATCATGATCGCTGCCTCTCTGCTGCTGGTGACCATGGATCGAGGCGCCAGCGAGGTATCCAGCACTCTGGGGCTGAACCATTCCTTCGCTGACATTCTGACCGGTATCATCCTGTTCTTCATCATTGCTACCGAGTTCTTCATCACCTACAAAGTCACTCTGCGTAAGAGCAGCAAGAAGGAGGCGTAACGGATGGGCTTTGATTTTATTTCTTTCTTCCCTCGTGCCGTGATTCAGGGCATCCCTCTGCTGTTCGGCAGCACCGGCGAGATCCTCACTGAAAAATCCGGCAACCTGAATCTGGGTATTCCCGGCATCATGTATGTGGGCGGCATCAGCGGCGTTATCGGCGCATTCTTCTATGAGCGGGCTGCAGGCGGCACACTGAACCCCGTCCTTGCGATCCTGATCCCCATTCTCAGCTCCCTGCTGGGTTCCCTGCTGATGGGCCTTCTGTACTGCTTCCTGACCGTGACGCTGCGCGCCAACCAGAACGTTACCGGTCTGGCCATGACCACCTTCGGCGTGGGCATCGGCAACTTCTTCGGCGGCTCGCTGATCAAGCTGACGAACAGCGATGTCCCCTCCATTGCTCTGACCAATACCAGTAACTTCTTCAAGACCTCGTTGCCCGGCGCCACCACCACCGGTTGGTTCGGCGAAATGTTCCTGTCCTACGGCTTTTTGGCCTATATGGCTGTCATCATTGCACTGGGTGCTTCCTATTTCCTGAACCACACCCGTTCCGGCCTGCATCTGCGTGCCGTGGGTGAGAGCGCTTCCACCGCCGACGCCGCCGGTATCAACGTCACCAAGTACAAATACATGGCCACCTGCATTGGTTCCATGATCGCCGGTCTCGGCGGCCTGTACTACGTTATGGACTACGCCAACGGCGTTTGGTCCAACAACGCCTTCGGCGACCGCGGCTGGCTGGCCATCGCTCTGGTCATCTTCACCATTTGGCGTCCCAATGTCAGCATCCTGGCCTCCATTCTGTTCGGCGGCCTGTATATCCTGAACATCTATCTGCCCACCCCCGGCGGCCAGATGGCTATCAAGGAGCTGTACAAGATGCTGCCCTACGTCATCACTCTGGTGGTGCTGATCGTTGTGTCCCTGCGTAAGAAACGCGAGGATCAGCCCCCTGCGTCCCTCGGTCTCTCCTACTTCCGCGAGGAACGCTGAACCTGTTATAAAAAGAGTAGGCCCGTCTTGGGCCTGCTCTTTTTTCTATGAATTAAAGGAGGATAAACCATGTCTACCCTGCTTATCAAAAACATTTCCCAGCTCGTCACCTGTGACGACAATGACCGTGTGCTGAACAACGTGGATGTGCTGTGCAAGGACGGCTTTATTGAGCAGATCGGCGCTGGCCTGGATGCCGCCGCCGACCGGATCATTGACGGCAGCCACATGCTGTGCTACCCCGGCCTTGTGAATACGCACCACCACCTGTATCAGGTCTTCTCCCGCAATCTGGCCAAGGTGCAGAATATGGAGCTGTTTGACTGGCTGAAAACTCTGTACGAGATCTGGAAGAATCTGGACAGCGAAGTGATCCGCCTCTCCTCCCTCACGGGCATGGGCGAGCTGATGAAGCACGGCTGCACCACCTGCTTTGACCACCACTACGTCTTCCCCGCCCACGCCGGCGACCTGCTGGGCACCCAGTTTGCCGCCGCTGACGAGCTGGGCATCCGGATGTACTGCAGCCGCGGCAGCATGGATCTGAGCGTGAAGGATGGCGGCCTGCCCCCCGACAGCGTGGTGCAGACCGTGGACGAGATCATGAAGGACTCCGCTCGGGTCATCGAGCAGTACCACGACACCTCCTACGGCGCCATGCATCGGGTGGCGCTGGCGCCCTGCTCCCCCTTCTCCGTGTCCGCCGACCTGCTGCGGGAAAGCGCCATCCTGGCTCGTCAGTACGGCGTGCGCCTGCACACCCACCTGTGCGAAACCAAGGACGAGGAGAACTTCATGCTGCAGCGCGAGGGCGTGCGGCCTCTGGAATATATGGAGCGTCTGGGCTGGATCGGCAGCGACGTCTGGTATGCCCACGGCATCCACTTCAACGACGAAGAGCTGCGTGTGCTGGCCAAGACCGGCACCGGCGTGGCGCACTGCCCCATCAGCAATATGAAGCTCTCCTCCGGCATCGCCCGCATCCCTGAGATGCTGAAGCTGGGCGTTCCCGTGGGTCTGGCCGTGGACGGCAGCGCCTCCAACGACGGCTCCAGCCTCATGGAGGAGCTGCGCGTGGCCTTCCTGCTGCACCGCCTGAACTCCAGCCGCGAAGCCCCCACCGGCTACGACATCCTCAAGATGGCCACCCGCGGCAGCGCTCGTCTGCTGGGTCGGGATGACATCGGCCAGCTGGCCGTGGGCAAGTGCGCCGACCTGTTTATGATCGACAGCCGCCGTCTGGAGCTGGTAGGCTCCTGCTACGATCCCAAGTCCGTGCTGGGCACCGTGGGCGTCCGCGGCCCCGTGGATTACACGGTGGTAAACGGCAAGGTCACCGTCGAGGCCGGAAAGCTGGTCACCATCGACGAGGAAAAGGTCGCCTTCGAGGCCAACAAGAAGTGCGACGCCTACCTTTCCCTGTGACACAAGTAAAAACGGAGAGGCATAGCCTCTCCGTTTTTTAATTTTCATTGAGCATCTCGTCCACTTGGCTGCGATTGGCCTCATACCAATTTCGATACTCCTGCATATCCTTGGCAAACAGATCCTTGCTGGTGGGGGGCGTATATGTAATGGCGTTGGCTCCGGCTCTGACGGCCGCCAGGATCGTTTCGTCCGTAGGCCCTCCGGTGGCAATGATGGGCAGCTCCGGATACTTGGCTCGGATCTCCGCCACGATCTCCGGTGTGCGGGCAGCGCCGGACACATTTACGATATCCACGCCGGCCGCCAGCCGCTTCTCCAGATCCACATGCTCCGACACCACCGTGAAGATCAGCGGGATCTCCACCATGGCCTTAATGTCACGAATCGCGTCATTTGTTATCATCGCATTGCACACCACGCCGAAAGCGCCCAGCTGCTCCGCCGCAGCCGCCATATTCACCGAACGCTGGCCGTTGGTATAGCCGCCGCCTACGCCTGCAAACACCGGCACATCGGAAACGCTGATGATCGCTTGCGTTATGCTGGGTTGAGGTGTAAAATTATAAACGGCAATGACCGCATCGGCGTTGATGTTTTTGATGATGGCCACGTCCGTGGAGAAAACCAGGGATTTGATGCGCCGTCCAAAAACCCGAATGCCGCTGCACTCGCTGATGCATCTGGGAACCTCCAAGGCATGCTTGCGCAGCTCCCCTTCGTAGGTGGGGACAAATTTTTCTTTCACAACCTCTCCTTTCTCCAATCTAATCCTGTAATAACTTATGTAAACTAATTTTATCATAAGTTACATTTTCTTTCAAGATTATTTTGTCGAAGAAGAAATTCTTTTCATTTTGTTAACAATTATAAATATTTCGCAAGTATTTTTTTGCAGCATTAACCTGTCAGATTTTTACAAGTTCGTAATCCCGCGTGCCCAGCCCCAGCTTCTCGGCGTGCTCCAGGCAGCTCTTCCAGTCGGTGTCCGGATGGATACGGTGGAAATGGTCATGGTCATGGCAGTCCCCATCATCGGCAGCGGTGCCCCGCACCGGAGTCTGGGCGTTCACCGCGTCCACGCAAGCCATGTCCAGAGCCACCGGATCGAAGGAGGCGAACATGCCCACATTGGGCACGATGGCCGCGTCGTTTTCCGCGCGGCAGTCGCAGTTGGGGGACACATCAATGACCAGCGCAATGTGGAAACAAGGGCGGCCGTCCACCACGGCCTTGGCGTATTCCGCCATTTTGCGGCTCAGGTTGGTGTGGGACTCATCAATGTCCACCGTGATGGCGTTGCGGGCGCAGACGGCGATGCAGCGGCCGCAGCCCACGCATTTGCTGTGGTCAATGGATGCCTTTCTGTTCTCCACGGTAATGGCGCTGTGGGCGCAGATCTTGGTGCACACCTTGCAGCCCACGCAGTGCTCCTGCTCCACATGGGGCTTTCCGGCTTTGTGCTGCTCCATTTTGCCGGCGCGGCTGCCGCAGCCCATGCCGATGTTCTTGATGGCGCCGCCAAAGCCGGCGGACTCGTGCCCCTTGAAATGGGTCAGGGAAATGAACACGTCGGCGTCCATAACGGCGCGGCCGATCTTGGCTTTCTTCACATATTCGCCGCCCGCAACGGGCAGCTCCACCTCGTCATTGCCCTTGAGGCCGTCGGCGATGATGACCTGACAGCCGGTGGTCATGGGGTTAAAGCCATTGAGGCAGGCTGTGTCCAGATGATCCAGCCCGTTCTTGCGGCCGCCCACATACAGGGTGTTGCAGTCCGTCAGGAAGGGCTTGCCGCCCCGCTCCTTCACAAAATCGGCCACGGTTTTCGCCCAGTTGGGCCGCAGGAACGCCAGATTGCCCGGCTCGCCAAAATGCATCTTGATGGCCACAAACTTATTCTCAAAGTCGATCTCACCCATGCCCGACGTTTTCATCAGGCGATAGAGCTTTTGCTGCAGATTTTCACGGAAATCCGCCCGAAGGTCTGCCCAGTAAACTTTAGATGTCATGAGCTCCGCTCCTCTTCTTTAGTATTTTATTATTTTACCACACTTTTTTTGATTACGCTACCCCACAAGGAGGATTTGCAAAATGAGGATACTGACCCACACTGTCACGGAGCAGGAGGACGGCATGCCTGTGAAAAAGCTGCTGCGACAGTACTTCGGCCTGTCCTCCTCCCTTCTCAAGACCATCAAATGGCGTCCAGACGGCATAACCCTCAATGGCATGGCCGTCACCGTGGCCGCTCCGTGCCGCACCGGCGACATTCTGGCTGCGGATGTGTCCGATCCCCCCAGCCACAATCCCCATCTGCATCCGGTAGATTTCCCGCTTTCTATCTTATGGGAGGACGAGGATCTGCTGATCCTCAACAAGCCCGCCGGCATCACGGTGCACTGTGCCGCTCTGACGCAGGAGCCTGTGACCGTGGCCGGTGCCGTGGCACATTACCTCCACAGCGACCAATACCACGGCGTGAATCGGCTGGATCGGGGCACCACCGGCGTCATGGTGGTGGCAAAAACGGGATACATCCACGCGCGCTGCATGGCGCTGCTGCACTCGGGCGACTTTTACCGAGAGTATCGGGGCATCTGCCTGGGCAAGCCAGAGCCACCCGTGGGGCGCATCGACCTGCCCATCGACCGCGAAAATGCCTCCCTTCTCAAGCGCCGCATTGACCCAAACGGTGCCCCCGCCCACACGGAGTACGAGGTGCTGGCAAGCAAAAATCAGCTCTCCCTCCTGCGCCTCATCCCCCAGACCGGCCGCACGCATCAGCTCCGGCTCCACATGGCGGCCATCGGGTACCCTCTGGCCGGCGACTGGCTCTACGGAACGGAGGACAAGTCCCTGATCGCCCGTCCGGCGCTGCATTCCTACGCCGTACATCTGCGGCACCCCGTCACCGGCGAGGTGCTGGACATCGCCGCCCCCATGCCGGAGGACATGCTCCGGCTGCTGGAATAGACGCAAAGGACGCACAGGCGACCTGCCCGTGCGTCTTATATTCTCACGCTTTGCGGCTCTTTTTATCCACGTCAATGGCCTGATACAGCGCCTGCAGCGCGTCATGCAGGGTGCCCACCTGCTGCATGAGTCCCAGCGCCACAGCATCCTCCCCATAGAGCACGCTGCCCACATCGTTGGCCATTTCGTCCGTGCGCAGCATCAGCTCCCGAAAAGTTTCGGCTCGGATCTGCGAGTGCGCCGCCACGAAACGGACGATGCTCTCCTGGAGCTTATCAAAGTAGCGATAGGTCTGGGGCGCAGCGATCATGGTGCCGCTCATGCGCACCGGATGCACCGTCATGGACGCCGAAGGTGCGATCATATTGATCCTTCCCGAAACCGCCAGCGGAATGCCGATGGAGTGCCCACCGCCCAGCACCAGCGTGGCCGTGGGCTTGGTCATGCCGGCGATCATCTCCGCCAGCGCAAGCCCCGCCTCCACGTCGCCGCCCACGGTGTTCAGCAGGATCAGCACGCCGTCCACCTCGTCCGACTCCTCCAGCGAAGCCAGCAGCGGCAAAAGATGCTCATATTTCGTGGTCTTTGCGTTGTCCGGCGCGTTGGTGTGCCCCTCGATCTGGCCGATGATGGTGAGGCAGTGGATGGTGCCATGACGGTTCGTCACCACCGAGGAGCCAAGCTCAATGAGCTTATCCGTCTTCTGGTCGGGCTTTTGCTCTTTGTCCTTTTCCATGTCGGGCGTATTCTGCTGCGTCATAACGACCCCCTCCTTTTCTGGAGGGTAGGATGCCCGCCGCGGCCGAAATTATACGCCGCAGGGCTTCTTTTCCAAAACGGACGGCGTATCCATGATCTCGATCCCCCGCCGCATGGCGTAGGCCATGGTCTGCTGCGTGCCGCCGGTCAGGCCGTCGTGCACGGCAATGAGCAGCGCGGCGTGATCCACCAGATAGCGGTTGCGCCGATACATGCAGCCCGCGGAATACGTCTCCTGCAGGGTGGTTTTATAATTGCAGCAGGACAGAAGCCGGCGATACCGCTCCCGATCCTCCTCGCTCCACCGGTCGGTCTGCCCCGCATAGGGGATCACCGCCTCCAGCGACACCTCCTCATGGCGCTTGCGCAGCTCCAGCACCGCCTCGCAGAACCAGAAATCGCATCCCCGCGCCATGCCGCAGAGAAAATGCCGAAATCCCTGCTCGTACGCCGCCTGTACAGCCGCCAGCAGCCATTTCTTCAGCTCCCCGCAGCGCATATCCGCTTCGGTGTCCCCCCAAGGCAGCTTCTCCGGCCGATGCCCCGTAAAACTGCAGCTCACCTGTCTGGCTCGCATGACTATCACTTCCCTTTCCCTTATAATAGAACATTTATTCTATTTTGTAAAGTGAAATTTTGAAATTTTATTTTGTTTGATATTTAGTTATTTTCTGTAAAATATTGGGCTTGCATTTTTAGCGGCAGTGATTTATACTATGTGCAGAGAACAAACGAATATTTGTCTTCGAGGCGGGGTGCGATTCCCCACCGGCAGTAGAGTCTGCAAGCGGCCGCGGCTGCACGAACCGGTGCGATTCCGGTACCGACAGTATAGTCTGGATGAGAGAAGGCGTGTACGGCATATTTTGTTATGCTCTTTTTAATGCGTGCACCTTGGAAGACAGTTTCCGAGTGTTCCACACATTGAAAGGAGTATTTTTTATGACTCAAAAGCAAAAGACCCACAAAATCACCGTAACCGCCATGCTGGGCGCCGTAGCAACCGTTTTAATGCTTCTGGAATTTCCAGTGCCCTTTCTCATTCCACCTTTTGTAAAGCTGGACTTCTCAGAGTTACCCGCCCTATTGGCTTCTTTCTCACTGGGCCCTATATCAGGTGTAGTTGTGTGTCTAATTAAAAACCTGGTTTGCTGTCTGCGTAGTTCTACAGGCTGTGTAGGTGAACTGGCCAATTTTCTCATTGGCGTGTGCTTGGTAGTGCCTGCCGGTGTAATCTATCGCCGAAAAAAGAGCCGCAAAACCGCCTTGTGGGGTGCTATCATCGGAGCACTGGTAATGGCGGTTATGAGTATCCCCATCAATTACTTTATCTCCTATCCTGTGTACTCCAAATTAATTGCTATAGACGCTATCGTAGGGATGTACCAGCAGATTCGTCCCGGCGTGAATGGTCTGCTGGAGTGCTTGGTTCTGTTCAATGCTCCCTTCACCCTGGCCAAGGGTCTTTTAGACACAGCCCTGTGCTTCCTTATTTATAAGCCCCTGTCGCCGCTGCTGCACCGCTGACAAAAAAAACTTCCGACCACATCGGGTCGGAAGTTTTTTTGCTATATTCAGTTATCCACGGCGGCCGCCTGACGCACCTCCTGCGCCTGCGCCGCCTGCCGGTTGACCTCCTCGGGGTCGCGGAAGGTAGGCACGGTCTTGCGGATGACGTCCAGCACAGCGGACTGCTCCTCGGTTTCGATGGCTGCCCGCACCAGCGCCAGCTTTTCCTCCACCTCCTGGCGGGACAGCTTTTTATCCCGCTCGATGAAGATCATGTCGTTGTCGGTCTTGTCCAGCTCCTCCGTCTTCATCAGCAGTTCCTCGTAGAGCTTTTCGCCGGGGCGCAGACCGATCTCCACAATGTCGATGTCCTTGTAGGGCGTGAAACCCGACAGGCGGATCATATTTTCCGCCAGATCAAGGATCTTCACAGGCTTGCCCATGTCCAGCACATACAGTTCCCCGTTGTGCGCCATGGCGCAGGTGACCATCACCAGCTGCACGGCCTCTGGAATGGTCATAAAGTAGCGGATGATGCGCTTGTCCGTCAGCGTGACGGGGCCGCCGGCCTCGATCTGCCGCTTAAACAGCGGGATCACCGAGCCGTTGCTGCCCAGTACATTGCCGAAGCGCACCGCCGTAAACTCCGTCTTGCTGCCCTCCCGACACTGGATCACCATTTCGCACAGACGCTTGCTGGCGCCCATAACGTTGGTGGGGTTCACAGCCTTGTCCGTGGAAATGAGCAGGAATTTCTCCACGCCGTACTTCTCCGCCATTTCCGCCACGTTGTATGTACCCAGCACATTGTTTTTCAGCGCTTCCACGCCGGAATGCTCCATCAGCGGCACATGCTTGTGCGCGGCGGCGTGAAACACGATGTTCGGCCGCAGGTCGCGGAAAATGTGATCCAGGCGCTCCACATCCCGAACGGAGGCGATGATGACCTCCAGGTTCAGCTCTTCGCCATATTTGCGGATCAGCTCCTGCTGCACATCGTAGGCGTTGTTTTCGTAAATATCCAGAATGGCCAGCTTTTTCGGGTGCAGGGCTGCGATCTGCCGGCACAGCTCCGAGCCGATAGAGCCGCCGCCGCCGGTGACCAGCACAGTCTTCCCCTCGTAAAACGCTCGGGTCTGGGGATTCTCCACCTCGATGGCGTCGCGGAACAGCAGATCCTCGATGCGGAAGTCCCGCAGCTTGCGCTGCTTGGTGGGCGCGTTGTCCTCCGTTCTGGAGGGGTAGTCGTAAATCTTCACGGTGCAGCCGGAATTGCGATAGCGCTCATACAGCTTCTGCTTGCGCTCCACCGTCAGATCCGGCAGGGCAATAATGATCTCCCGCACTTTCATCTTTTTCAAAAGATTCATGGTGCTGTCGCCCTCGGGATAGATGGGTACGCCGTTCACCGTCTGGCCGACCTTCTGGGGGTCGGTGTCTATGAAGCACACCGGCACATACCGCGCCCGCGGATTGCGGAAAAACTCGTCTGCCAGCGTAGCGCCCACATTGCCGGCGCCCACAATGGCCACCTCCACCTTATACAGCTGGTTCAGGGAGTTCCCCTCCAGCGTATTGTCGGTGTTCTTGTTGCGGTGCGCATAGAGGAGCTGGTAGCAGTAGCGGGACAGCAGCGTCACCAGCAAAATAGCCATAGCCACGATCATGTGCACGCCGATGCCCAGATTCACCGCAAAGCAGAAGCGCCCGATCAGCATCAGAACAAAATTGGAAACAAAATCCGAAACCATGATGGTCAGGTAGGTCTGGATGTTGGCATAGCGCCAGATGTTCCGATACACGCCGAAAGCGATACGCCCCGCCATGATCGCCCCCACCAGCGCCAGCAAGCGGGTCAGGTCGATCTCGCCGTTGAGCACGATGGAGCGGAGCTTCAGGAGCTTCACCAGGTAGGTCATATAGTATACGCAAACGATGATGGCTATATCCACCAGCACCAGCTCTATTTTTCTTCTGCTTAATTTCATGACAGATCCATTCCTTTGCATTGCCAGAGGAGCTTCTCTCCCTTGTGATCCAGCCCATGGGCTGCAAGTCTTTTCATTATAGCACATCCATGCGGCTTTGTCACCATATCTTTCCGCTTATTCATACTTTATTTATATCACCAATAGTCGCCAACGATTTTTAACGCGGGGCAGATGCATTGCCGGCCGTCACTTATGCAACCACTGGCGCAGCTGTTCCCACAGCTCCACGCAGCGGAACTTAATCTGATACCCCTCGTCTTCCTCCTGCATCAGGGACATATCCTCCTGCTCCATGCCGCAGGCAATGCCCGTCTGTGCAACGTCCGAGGCCGCCGTCATGCACAGCGGCGGATACACCACGCACCACCAGTTCTGCCCCTTGGCCTCCCCGATGAGCACCCGCAGCGCCATGTACTCCCCCGCCGGCAGGCGGAACCCGTCGTAGGCCTTCAGAGGGAACTCTGCCGGCTCCAGCCTGACCTCCACGGAGTCTACGCAGCCGCTTTCCAGCAGCGTGTCCTCGGCCATGCGCTCTATCTCCGGCAGGGACGCACGCAGGGCTTCGTTGGCCGCCTCACGGCTTTCGGCGCTGCGCATGGTCTGCTCCGTGAAGTCCAGCACTTTGTCCCGCACCTGCAGCTTCAGCGCCTGATCCCGTTCGCTGTCGGAATTGGCCACCACATGCAGCCGGATCATCTTCTGCTGCAGGTCGTCCTGCCTGCGCAGCGCCGCCGCTCCGGTGAGCAGGCATACCGCCAGCAGCACCAGCAGCGCGACCTCCAGCTCGTTCCATTTGCTTTTTTTCATAAAAAACACCGTCCTATGTAGATTTTTCTACAGTATGGACGGTGTTTCCGGTTTTTAAACCCGCTCGGCAAACCATGTCTGCGGATACGCCTTTTGCAGCGCCGCCGCAGCCGCTCTCGCCTGCTCCTCCTCGGTGAACAGGCCGTATACCGCCGAGCCGGAGCCGCTCATGCAGGCGTTGCGGGCGCCCAGCGCCAGGAGCTTATTTTTGATGGTAAAGATCTCGCTGTCCGGCTCCAGCACGCCCTCGAAGCGGTTGCCCAGCCGGTCGCTGATCTCCAGCATGTCCTGATACTCCAGCGCCTTGATAAGCCCCAGCGTGTCAATGGCGCTGGCGGGCTTCTTCTCGTCCAGCTTTGCATACATCTCCGCTGTGGAGAAGGACACCTCCGGCTTGCAGATGACGAACCAGCACAGGGGCAGCTTGGGCAGCTTCAGAAGCTGCTCCCCCTTGCCCCGCACCATGGCGGTGACGCTGCGCACGCAGAAGGGCACGTCGCTGCCCAGGTCGATGGCCATGCGCTCCAGCTCTTTTATCATCATTTCCGGCCGATACAGCTTGCGCAGGCCGCGCAAAACGGCCGCCGCATCGGCGCTGCCGCCGCCCAGACCTGCCTGCATGGGGATGCGCTTTTTCAGGGTGATGTGCAGCCCATCGCAGGCAACGCCCGTCTTCGCGTAGAACAGCTGCGCCGCCCGAACGCACAGATTCGTTTCGTCGCAGGGCAGGCCGCCGCAGTCGCAGTCCATCACGATGCCGCCGCCCACGCCGCTCTCCAGCGTGATCTCGTCATACAAGGCCGCGCAGGACATCACCGACTGCACCTCGTGGTAGCCGTCGCTGCGCTTTTCGCCCACCTCCAGCGTGAGATTCAGCTTGGCAGGCGCCAGTTCCGTCACTTTCATTTGAATTCCTCTTTTCCGCTTTTTCATAAAACAGAGCCGCCGGAAGTTATCTCCCAGCGGCTCTATTTTAGCACAATATATTCAAAAATGCCACGATTATTTTACGATCTTGCGGGCCTCGATGTAGTAGCGCTTGTCCTGGGCGTGACCCATGGAGAAGGTCTTGCGGGGCAGCACGCCGTCGGCCATGACGGTCTTGAACAGCTGCTCCTTGCCCATGGCGGGCAGCTTGATGCCGAAGTTGCCGGCCTTGCTGCCCAGCTCGTCCACCACCTCGTCGCCGTGGATGTAGTCCACCTCGCCGCCGAACTCCTTGAGATACTTGTCAAGGAAGGTCTGCACGGAGGCGACGCACAGCTGCTTTTCGGGATGGGGAATGGTGATAAAGCCGGCCTTGCCCTCGTAGTTGTAGGCAAACACGTGACCCTCGCCCTGCCCCTCGTAGCAGTCGGGATAGAACTTCTTCAGCTCGGCCATGAGATGCTCGGGCTTCACGCCGAAGAGCACGCGGTGGATAGGCTCAAACTGCAAAGCGTCGTCGTGGTTGTTCACCACTTCCACCAGCGCGTAGCGGGCGGGCAGAGCCAGGTACTCCTCGGGAGTCTTGCCCTTCTTCTGCTCCTCGTAGCAGGCCTTGGCGGTGGCCAGAGAGTGGTTGCCGTCGCCCACGGCGAACAGCAGGGGGGCTGCGCCGGAGAGGTTGTACTTGGCCATCTGCGCCTCATCGGAGCACAGGCCGGTGAGGGCGTCGGCCACGGCGTCGATCTGCGCGTCAGAGAGCTTATAGCCCTTGATGTGGCCGCCGTTCTGCATCAGGTCGAAGTCGTACACCACCTCCATGCTGTCAGCGGCAGCGGTGAGAGGCTCGATGACGGTCTTCTCGGGGTTGTCGATGAGCAGCATCACATGGGGCAGCTCGATGGGGGCGTTGCGGCGCACACGGGCGCGGGGCGGAATACGATCCTGCACGGTGGCCTCGGTGGCGCGGATGAGGGCGCCGGAGCCGGGGGTGAAGTCGTAGGCGTCCAGATCCACCATGCCCACCAGACCGTGGCGGATCTTGCCGTCGGACTGCTCGCGCTCCACATAGATCAGGGAGTCGGACAGGGTCTTGAACACGCCGTCAGCCATGTACTTTTTCATGGAGGAGTTGATGTTCTCAATAAGCTCGTCCACATTGGGCGCCTTCAGATTGGCCTCGGGCAGGATCAGGCGCAGGGTAGAGGGGGCGTCGCCCACCTGCTTTTCCACGGCCTCCCAGTATTCCGGCTCGGAAGTGAACTGGTCGCAGGCCACCACGGCCCACTTGGTCATGTCGCAGTCCTTGGGCATCAGAATGTCAGCGGGATAGAAGCCCAGCTTCTCAAACTTCTTGTTCATGTTGTTCCTCCTTGTATTGAGTAAAAAAATGCATTTCTGCGGCGGTTTTTGCTTCTACTCTGCATTATACATAACTCCGCCGCCCTTTTCAATCACTTTCCATGAAAAAACAAAAATTATTTAAGGCATCCTCACTTTTTTTGTGTCGGAATAATCAGGCGCCCGACGGGCAGACTACCTATCGGCGTATTTTTTAGGAAAAGGAGGGAATCCGTCGTGAAAATTGTGGATCGCATTGCTCTGATCCTTGTCATCATCGGTGCGCTGAACTGGGGCAGCGTGGGGCTGTTCGCCTTTGACTGCGTGGCCTTTATCTGCGGCGGTCAGTTGGCCGTTCTCAGCCGCATCATCTATGCGCTGGTGGGCATCGCCGGTTTGTGGTGCATCACGCTGCTGTTCCGTGATTCTGCGGATAACACCTAATTCTTGAATATTTCCAAAAAACGGGCACCCAACAGGGTGCCCGCTTTTACTCTCAAAAAACTTTTATTTTTCCGCCAGACGGCGCACCAGCTCCTCGTCGGCCTCCGCCATAAGGGTGCGGTAGGTGGTGTATACCACCATGCCCGGCCGCGCGCCGGCCGGCTTTTTCACATATTTCACCGGCGTGTAGTCCACGGCCACCTTGCCGCCGCTCCGGCCTTGGGAGTAGTAGGCCGCCAGCTGCGCCGCCTGCAGGATGCTCCCCTCGTCCGGCTCGCGTCCCTCGGTGCAGAGGATCACATGGCTGCCGTGTATTTTCTGCGTGTGGAACCAGTAGTCATTCCTGTCCGCCGTTTTGCCGGTGAGCTTGTCGTTCTGCCGGTTGCTGCGCCCCACCAGCACCGGAAATCCTGCCTCCGTGCGGAACCGCCGCGGCTCGGACTTTCGCTGAAAGCCCGCCTGCTTCTTGCCGTGAGAGCGGATGTACCCGCCCTCCGTCAGCTCCGCGCGGATATCGTTGAAATCCTGCTCGGACTCTGCCTGCGCGATCTCCTGCACCACGCTCTCCAGATACATCAGCTCTGCCCGCCCCTGCTCCATGAGTCGGGCGAGCATTTTTTCGGCGGTTTTCGCCTTGCTATACCGCTTGAAATACTTGGCCGCATTCTCCTGCGGCGACAGGCGCACATCCAGAGCGATCACCCGCTTGGGGCAGCCCTCCTCGTAGTAATTCTCCGCCTCCAGCCGCGCCATGCCCCGCTCCATGCGGTAGAGGTTGGCGGTTATCAGTTCGCCGTTTATCCGCAGCTCGTCCCGATCCAGCGTTTTTTGATATTCCTGCTCCTGCATGGCCAGCTTGCGCCGCAGGCGATCCCGCGCGTTGGCGGCGGTCTTCAGCAGATCCTGCCCTTTTTGCCGCACCCGATCCGCCTGCTCCCGCTCCGCGAAAAAGCCGTCCAGCAGCGCCGAAAAGCTCTCTCCGGCGGCACACTCGCAGGCGTTTTCATATTGTACTATCGGCGCAAAAGTAAAATCAAAGGGCTTGCCGCCGCGTTTGAGCGTCACCGGCAGGAAATCGCCCCGCCGCACCAAATCGCGCCAAGCCGCAAGCTCCGCCCAGAGCCGCCCCTGCGCCGCTCGGAGCAGGCAGTCTGTGCTGCCGCCGGCACGGAACACCAGCTCTCTGGCCCACAGGGGCGAAATGGCCGTGAAGGTGTCCAGCAGCCACTTGTCTGCCTGCGCGTCCTGCGGGGCATCCTGCATAAGCTGCCGGAATTCGTCCTCCTCCACCTCCAGCGGTGAGCGCTTCTCCTGCCGCGGCGGCAGATGATAGAAAAGCCCCGGCAGCACCTGCCGCTGCTGGCTCATTTCAAAGTCCACCCGCCGCAGGCAGTCTATGATCCGCCCTTCGCCGTCGCACAGAATCAGGTTCGCATGGCGGTTCATGGCCTCCAGAATCAGGGAAAACCGCCCCATCTCCCCCAGCTCGTTCATGGCTTCGATGGCAAGCGTCACCACCCGCTCCAGCGGCTCCTGCCGCAGGGAAAGGATGCGCCCGCCGGACAGATGCTTGCGCAGCAGCATGCAGAACATGGGCGGCTGGCTGGGGTTATCCCGCAGCACCTCCGTGAGGTTCAGCCTCGGCTGACCCGCGGAGGCGCACAGCAGCAGCCGCCGGCTGCCCCGCAGCAGAAGCACCACCTGATCTCGGGCGGGCTGTTGGATCTTTTCAATTTTCAGCCCCTCGATCTGCGGGGCGATCTCCTCCACCACTGCCTGCAGGCATACGGCATCCAGCGCCATGGTTCACTCCTCCATCATCGTTTCAAAAAGCTCGTTGATCCGCTCCCTGCGCCCGCCCAGATACAGCCAGCCCAGCAGCGCCTCCAGCGCCGTGGCCTGCTGGTATTCCGTCCGGCTGGCGTGCTGCGGGATAGAGTGGACGTGGGCGTTGCGCCCCCGCCGGTAGACCTCCTGCTCCTCCTCCGTGAGAAGCGGCAGGATCCTCTGCGCCCGCCGCGCCTGCTCCGGCGCGCACACCAGCTGCACCGTGGCGCGGTGCAGCCCCTTGCCGGTGGCCTTGCCGTGGGCGCACAGGTAGGTGCGCACCAGCAGCTCATACACGCCGTCCCCGATATGTGCCAGGCCAATGCTGCTGATGGCGCGGATGTCGTCCTCCGGCAGCCTGACCGCAAAATAATCCGTCATGTTCCTCTTGCCTCTTTATTTCATTTGCGCCGGCCGCCCCGATAGAGGAAGCCGAATATCATACCCAGCGCGCCGCCCACCACATGGGTGAGCTGGGAAATGCTGTCGGTGTTGCGAATGCCGTCGATGATCTCCCCGCCCAGATAGAAAATGACCACCAAAATCAGCGTGATGGGGATGCCGCCGCCGCGGCTCTCCGTGAAGGAGGACAGCACGATCATCATGAACACGATGCCGCTGGCGCCCAGCAGGGCGGAATGGGGGAAGAAAATAAACTGCACCAGTCCCGTGACCAGCGCGGTGACGGCCATGAACCACACCATTTTTTTCCATCCGTACTTCTCCTCCAGCGGCGGCCCCACCAGCAGCAGAAGCAGCATGTTGCCCATGTAGTGGGAGTAGTCCGCATGGCCAAGCACATGGGTGAAAAACCGCAGGTAGGTCAGCGGATCTGCCAGCGAGGCGCGATACACGCAGAAATATTTCGTCGTCACGGCGCTGCCGAAGGTCTGTCCCAGAATAAGTGCGCCCAGAGCCAGCAGCGCGAAGGTCAGCGTGGCAGGCGCGTTGAATCGGATCACCAGCTTTTTCAATACAATTCCTCTTTTCAAAACGGGATAGATGGATTATAATATAAAATTAGGAAAAAGTAAACCTTTGTCTATCCATCCCCCACCGAAGGAGTACCGTATGAAAAAAACGCTGAAGATCGCCGGCATCGTGCTGCTGGCTCTGCTGCTCGTGGTTCTGGCCTATGTGGCCTATGTGTTCCTTTCCTACCACCGCATCGAGGATAACCTCTCCCTTACGCCGGAGGGCAACGCCTCCGCCTCCGTCCGCACAGGCACCCCCTACACCGTGGTGTCCTATAACATCGGCTTCGGCGCCTATGAGGCGGATTACAGTTTCTTCATGGACGGCGGCACGGAGTCCTGGGCGTGGTCTAAGGAGCGGCTGGACGCCAACCTCGCCAACATTGCGCAGGTGCTGCAAAAGCAAAACGCCGATTTCTACTTTGTGCAGGAGGTGGACGCCGGCTCCACCCGCAGCTATCACCGCGATGAAGCCGCCCTGCTGCGGCAGGCTCTGCCGAACTTCAGCTCCGTCTGGGGGCAGAACTACGACTCCCCCTTCCTGTTCTGGCCGCTGACACAGCCCCACGGCGCCTCCGTTTCCGGCCTGATGACCTTCTCCTCGGCGCCCATCTCCTCCTCCCTGCGCCGCAGCCTGCCCATTGAGCAGGGCGTTATGAAGCTGGTGGATCTGGATCGGTGCTACACCGTCAGCCGCGTCCCCATGGAAAACGGGAAGGAGCTGGTGCTCTACGCCGTGCACCTGTCGGCCTACACCTCTGACGGCACCATCGCCCTCGACCAGATGGAAATGCTGCTCAGTGACATGCAGAGCGAATACGAAAAGGGCAATTATTGCGTCTGCGGCGGCGACTTTAATAAGGACGTGCTGGGCAACTCCGAGGAGGTCTTCGGTGTCAGCGCCGGAGAGTACACCTGGGCGCAGCCCCTGCCGGAGAGTCTGTTTCATGGCAGGGATCTGACCCTTGTGCCCCCGCTGGACAGGGAAAACCCCGTGGCCAGCTGCCGCAATGCCGACGCCCCCTATCACGACGGGCAGTATCTGGTGACGGTGGACGGCTTTCTGGTGTCCAATAACGTAAGCGTCAGCGATGCCACCGTCATCGACACGGGCTTTGCCTATTCGGATCACAACCCCGTTTCCATGACCTTCACCCTCCTGCCGTGACCTTTTTTCAAAAAAGCCCTGTGCGCAAAAACTACCGGCGCACAGGGCTTTTTCGTATTTTCTTATTGATTTGTTCAAACAATGTTCTTATCTTTTTTAGGTTTCTTTAAGCTAACACCTGTATAGTAAGGGCAAGCAAAAGGAAAGCAGACCTCAAAAAAGGGTAGCTGCCCACCCGTTTCCCCAAGCGGCAGACAACCAATGCAGCCGCAAGGCTTTCACATACAACACACTTTCTTCTTTTTCATTCTTTTCTCTCCTTTTCAGCAAAAGCGGAGCCGGAAACGGCTTCGCTTTTGCTGCTTTTTGTTTGATTTACAAGTCCACTTTTTCATACAGCGCCGCCGAGCGCCTGTAGGCCACCAGCGTCAGCGCCGCAAAAAGGACGACGCCCCCCAGAAAAATGGGCAGCTGCCGCAGCTCGGCCTGTGCGTCCACTCGGTTCAGCCACGCGAGGCCGGGGAAATGCACCACCGCCTCCGCCGCCAGCATGGTGGGCCACATGGCAAGGTTTGCCTTGACGTAGGCCACGCCCACTTTATAGCCGCTGCGGTACAGCGCCGTGAAAAACACCAGGTTGAATACGGCGTAGATCAAAAAGCCCGCTCCCAGCAGCATGAGGTTTCCGTCCATGCCCACAGCATTGTCCTTCCCGGGCTGGAGCTGCGCCGACAGCACGCAGAACAGCGCCGTAATGACCACCGACAGCACCTCCACCAGCACCGCAAAGAGCAGCGCCGCCTTCACCGTGTCCCGCTTCCGGATGGGCAGGATGGCCGAGTAGTAAATGTCCTTCTGCTCCCGCATATTCAAAAAAGTGAAAAACAGCCCCAGCGTCACATAGAAAAACGTCACGGAGTAGGGGTAGTTGGGGATCAGGATCATCCCCCCAAACAGGCAGAACACCGGCGTCATAGGGTGGCACACCAGCCGGAGCTGCTTATATAATAGCGTCTTCATCCAACGGCCTCCTCTCCACGGCTACGATGATGTCCTCCAGCGTCAGGGGCGTATCCCCCTGCTGCAGGTAGGCATAGTGCTGCCGGAACTGCTCCAGCATGCCGGTATACTGCAATTCGCCCTCCTTAATAAAGGCGATATGGCTGGCGCATTTTTCCAGATCCGAGGTGATATGGGTGGAAAACAGCACGCTGCGCCGGCCGTCTGCGGCGATGCGGCGCAGCAGCTCCGTCAACTCATCCCGCGACACGGGATCCAGCCCGCTGGTGGGTTCGTCCAAAATCAGCAGCTTGGCGTTGTGGCTCAGCGCCAGCGCGATCATGTATTTCACCTGCATGCCGCTGGAGAGCTGATCCACCCGCTTGCTCTCGTCAATGGCAAAAAGACTCAGATAGTGGCGGTACTTCTCCTCGTCCCAGTTCTCATAAAACCGGCGGGTCACATTCGTCAGGGTGCCGATCTTTTTCTTGGGGTAAAAGTCGATGCCCCCCAGCACCACGCCGATGTTCTCCTTGATGAACCGCTCGTCCTCGGCAAAGTCCCGTCCCAAAATCTCCACCTGTCCGGCGTCGGGATGCACCAGCCCGAGAATGGACTTGATGGTGGTGCTCTTTCCGGCGCCGTTGCGGCCGATGAAGCCCATCACCGCCCCCTGAGGCACTGAGAAGGTCACGTCCTTCAGCTCAAATGCGGGGTACTTTTTGCAAAGCCCCCGAATGTCCATGGCGTTCATTTCTCCGCCTCCTCTGCTTCCGTTTCCTCAAACACACGGCGCATCATGGGGTTGAGCTTGTCGGTGGTCTGCAAGGCCACGCCCTTTTTGCGATCCGCCAGCAGCACCAGCTGATCCCCCACGTCCAGTCCGAACATCTCCCGCACCTCCTTGGGGATCACGATCTGACCCTTGGGTCCCAGCCGCACCGAAGTCATATAGTATCGGTCATTGTCCCTTTTGTATCCCATTTTCGTCCTCCTATTGGTATTACTTTTCTTACTTTTCCTATATAGTATCCCTTTTCTTCCCCGTTGTCAATGGGCTTTTTTCTTTACGGCATGAGAAAAATATGTTATAATCCGTCATAAGAAAAAACAGGAGGTACAGAAATGGATCTGTGCAACCGCAGCGATATTGAGGCGCTGCTCCGCCGCCACGGCTTTCATTTCAGCAAGGGCATGGGGCAGAATTTTCTCATTGAGGACTGGGTGCCCCGCGACACGGCGGAGGCTTGCGGCGCCGATGAGCATACCGGCGTGCTGGAGATAGGCCCCGGCATCGGGCCGCTGACGCAGCAGCTCTGCCGGCGCGCGGGCAAGGTGGTGTCCGTGGAGCTGGATCAACGGCTCTACCCTGTGCTGGCGGAAACCATGTCGGGCTTCGACAACTTCACTCTGGTCAAGGGCGACATCATGAAGCAGGATCTCTCCGCCTTGGTTTCAGAGCACTTCGCCGGCCTGCGCCCCGTTCTCTGCGCCAACCTGCCCTATAACATCACCACCCCCCTGCTCACGGCCTGCGTAAAGGCGGGCTGCTTCGCCTCCCTCACCGTCCTCATCCAGAAGGAGGTCGCCCAGCGCATCTGCGCCCGTTCCGGCACAGCGGACTACGGCGCCTTTTCCCTGCTGATGCAGTATTACACGGAGCCGGAGCTGCTGTTCACCGTGCCCAACACCTGCTTTCTGCCCATGCCCAAGGTGACCTCCGCCGTGATCCGCTGCACCACCCGCGCAGTTCCCCCCGTTTCGGTGCAGTCGGAGGCCATGCTCTGGCGCACCGTGAAGGCGGGCTTCGCCCTGCGGCGCAAGACCCTTGTCAATTCCCTGCAAACGGGCTTTCCGCTACCCAAGCAGGAGCTGACGCAGCTCGTGGCAGACTGCGGCCTCCCTGCCGACATCCGCGGAGAGCGCCTCTCCCTGGAGGACTACGCCCGCCTGTCCGACGCCCTGCTGGCGGCCATGGGCGAAATCTGAATCTACCCGTAAAAAAAGTGTGTGCTTTTCATCAGCACACACTTTTTTTATTTTCCGCTCAAGTCCACCCCATGGCGCACGAAGCTCATGGCCGGCACCGGCTGGGGCAGACGCATTTTGAAGATCATCTGCGGCGTTTTCGGCTCCTCCAGTGGCTGGCCGTTTTCATCCTCCATCATAGGCACGGTCATCTCGAAGGGCTTTTTATCCGGCCCCACGATCTCCACCCGATCGCCCGAGCGAAACTTATTCCGCAGGCTCAGGGTGGCAAGGCCGTCCGCGTCGCATTCCAGCACCACGGCGCAGATCTGCCACTGTCTTATGTAGCGGGAGCTTTCATAATACTGCTTTGGCTGGCCGTAGAAGAACCCCGTGGAGTAGTGCCTGTGGCTCACATGCTCCACTTCCTCCCGCCACACGGGATCCGCCGGCCGACCGGCGGCCACATCGTCCAGCACATGGCGGTAAGCCCCCGCCACGATGGCGGCATAGTAGGCGGATTTTGCCCGCCCTTCTATCTTCAGGCAGTCCACGCCGGCGTCCATCAGGTCGCCCAGGTGGTCGATCATGCACATGTCCCTTGAGTTGAGGATATACGTCCCCTTCTCGTCCTCGAACACCGGAAAATACTCTCCCGGCCGCTTCTCCTCCATGAGGGCATACTGGTAGCGGCAGGGCTGGGCACAGGCGCCCCGATTGGAGTCCCGCCCCGTCATATAGTTGGAAAGCAGGCACCTGCCGGAATAGGACACGCACATGGCGCCGTGGCAGAACACCTCCAGCTCCAGCTCCGGCGACACCTTTTCCCGAATGGTGCGTATCTCCTCCAGGCTCAGCTCTCTGGCCAGCACCACCCGCTTCGCCCCCAGGTCATACCACGCCTGCGCGCAGACATGGTTGGCCACGGACTGCTGGGTGCTGATGTGCCGCTGGCAGTGGGGCGCATACTTCCCCGCCAGTGTAAACGCCCCCAGATCCGCCAGGATCAGCGCATCCACGCCGGCATCCTCCAGCCGCTCCAGATACTCCGGCAGCTTTTCCGCCTCCTGCCAGCGGGGCATGGTGTTCACCGTCACATGGACGGCAGCGCCGTGCTCGTGGGCATAGCGCACCGCCTCGGGCAGCTCCTCCGGCGAAAAATTCCCCGCAAAGGCGCGCATTCCGAAGGCAGTCCCCGCCAGATACACGGCGTCCGCCCCGTATAAAACCGCCATCCGCAGTTTTTCCATGTCCCCCGCCGGAACCAGAAGCTCAGGTTTTTTTCTCATCATGTGGGCTGGTACATGTCGCTGTTGACAAAGGCCAGATGCTCGCTATAAGTGCGGAAGAAGTGGCTTACGCCGTCCTTGCCCAGCGCAAAGTAATACAGATTCGTATTGTTGGGATTCACCGCCGCGCGGATGGAGGCCAGACCCGGGTTTGCGATGGGGCCAACCGGCAGCCCGCCGTGGATATAGGTGTTGTAGGGGCTATCCATCTCGGTGTTGAAGTATTCCTTCCCCTTGCCCTCCAGGCTCAGCGCATAGTACACCGTGGCGCAGGACTGCAGGAGCGTGCCGGTTTCGCTGTTGCTCCGCTCCAGACGGTTGTGGAACACGGAGGAGATGTTGGCGCGCTCCTCATAGTCGCCGGTGGCCTCCTTCTCGATCATGGAGGCCAGCGTGATGATCTCCTGCAGGGTATACTTGCTCTGCTTGATCTGCGTCAGCAGCTCGCCGCTGACGCGATTGTTAAAGTTCGTGAGCATGGTGTCAATGGCGTACACCGCCGATTTCTTCGTGGAGAACTCGTAGGTGTCGGGGAACAGATAGCCCTCCAGATGGTTGACCTGCCCCGTGCGGCTCTTGTCGATGAAGGAGTAGTCCTCGCTGAAGTCAAAGTTGGTAACGGCGTCCAGCAGCTCCTCCTTGGTGGCAATGCCCTTCTCCGCCAGCAGATCCACGATCTGCTGCACCGTGTAACCCTCGGGAATGGTCACCAGTACCAGCCCCTCCTGCTCTCGCCGCGCTGCCTCCGGATCGTACATGCTCCGCACCAGACTGCGGTAGTCCATGGAGGTGTTCAGCTCGTATGTGCCCGGGTCGATGTCCTTTTTGGCGCCGGTAACGATCTCAAAGAGCACGAAGAAGCCCCGCAGCTCGATAAGGCCGGCCTTTTTCAGCTTGTTGGCAATGGCAAATACACCGTCGCCTTTCTCAATGGTCACCGTGCAGGTCTCGTTGCCCTTGTCCAGAGCGCACAGGTCGTTTGCCAAAAACCAGCCGATGCCCGCCAGCAGCATGGAGCCAAGCACCACAGCCGCCACATAGGCCGTCCAGTTGAATTTCTTTTTCCGGCGCTTCTTTTTCGTCGCAGGCTCCGCTGCGGCGTCTACTTCGCTCATGATCCGCCGGCGCACCGCTTCGGTGTCCCAACTCTGCGTATCATACCGCTTCTTTTCATCCATGGTCATATATCCTTTCTGCATTTTTTCTGTAATATGAGTCAGACAAGTTCCATTTTCCGCTCCCGCCACATACAATACTGTACCAACAGGTAAGTGAGGTGAAAAAAATGTGCTTTGACAACAACAACTGTTCCTGCATCTGGCTCATTGTGATCCTGCTTCTGGTCTTCTGCTGCTGCGGAAACGGAAGCGGACGCAGCTGCTCCTGCGGCGGCAGCGGCGACTCTTGCTGCTCCTGTTAAGAACATACGGGAAGAAATCGGGGACGGCCGTCCCCCTTTCTTCAGCCCTTTTCGGGGACAAGCAGATCCTCCACCCGCGCCAGCACCTCTCGGTGAATGTCCTCCGGCGTCCGGACGGCTCCGCCGCGGCTGCAGTCGATCTTCTCCCAGCCGCACAGCGAGATCACCAGCTCTGCGCTCTCTCGGCAGGCAGCCAGATACCCCTCGTCCTGCTCGTGGATGTCGGCTTTGGTGCCCGTGGCCTGCTCACGGCGGCGCATCATCTGCTCGGACAGCTCCGTGGGCAGATCCAGATACACCACCCGATCCGGCTCCGGCAGCTCCAAAAGCCGATACTCAAAGTCAAACAGCCACTTCAAATAGCCCTCCCGCTCCTCCTTGGGCAGCTTGGGGGTCTGGTGCACAGCGTTGGAGGTGGTGTAGCGATCCGCGATCACCAGCCCGCCGCTCTCATAGAACGCGCCCCAGTCCTGCCGGTAGCTGGCAAAGCGATCCACCGAGTAAAAGGCCGTGGCCGCGTAGGCGTTCACATCGTCCGGATGCGCCCCGAAAGCGCCGGAGAGATACAGCCGGATCAGCGCCGAGGACTCCTCTTTATACCGCGGAAACTCCAGCTTTCGGTACGGGATGCCCCGCTGATCCAGTTCCTTGCACAGCAGCGCCGTCTGGGTGGCCTTGCCGGAGCCGTCCGTTCCTTCAAAAACGATGAGTCTGCCCTGCATGCCGTTTCCCTCCTCTTATGCTGCACAAAATGTCATTTTATTATAGCACCTTTTTCCGCGTTTGTCACGCAAAAGAAATGCGCGGCCCCTCGGTCACGCATTTTCTTTGTCTTTTTGTGCCGTCAGCTGCCGCTTTTTCCGCTCCTCGTAGAGGGTGTTCAGGCAGTAGAGAATGACCCCCGCCCAGATGAAATAAAAGCTCTTGAGCTTCTCCGCCGTGAGGAACTCTCCCATGACCATGCCGCACACAATGGCCAGCGTGGGGCTTAAATACTGGCAGAAGCCCGCCGTCATCAGCGGCAGGTACTTTACGCCCACGGAGTACAGCACCATGGGCATTGCCGTCACCACGCCGGCGCCCAGCAGCATCAGCTGCCGCAGCGGCGTAATGGAGGCCAGGCCGGTGTCCCCCATGCGGAAAAACAGGATGAACAGCAGCGCCGCCGGCACCATGATAAGGATCTCCGCCGTGGTGCTCACCACGGAGTCAATGGACAGGCTCTTTTTGATGGCGGCATATATGGCGAAGCACACCGCCAGCGCGATGGTCACATAGGGTACGCCGCCGAAGCCGCCCGTAGAGAGCACGATGCCCACGACCACCACCGCCAGTATCACCAGATGCCGCCAGCTCACCTTTTCCCGAAAGATCACGGCTCCGAAGATAAACACCACGATGGGCTGGATGTAGTAGCCAAGGCTGCACTCCAGAACCCGCCCGTTCTGCACCGCCCAAAGGTACACGCCCCAGTCGGCCAGCAGGAACAGCGAGGCCGGTATCTCCCGCTTGAGCGCCTGCCTATCCCGAAAAACCGCCCAAAGCTGCGGCAGCTTCCCCTGCGCCCACAGGATGCACAGACAGCAGACGGCCGCCCAGATGATGCGGCAGGCCAGCATAAAAAACGTGTCCCACTCGCCGCAGATATACCAGTACAGCGGCTGAAAACCCCATATCAAAAAACACAGCAAAAGCGCCGATAAACCCTTTTTGTAGTTGATCTCCTGCACGCTGCCACCTCTTTCATGTTTACAGGATCCGATAATAATGGTATGATGATACCACCGAGGTGAGAAAATGTCAAAGCTTCTGCGAGAAAAATATATCGGCGACACGGTTTCCATTGCGCGGGACTTGCTGGGAAAGTTTCTGGTGCGGATGTGGAACGGGCAGCCCCTGGTATGCCGCATTGTGGAAACGGAGGCCTATGTAGGCGCCATTGATAAGGCTGCCCACGCCTATGGCTATCATAAAACGCCCCGCAACGCCGTCATGTTCGGGCCGGCGGGGCACGCGTACATCTATCTGATCTATGGGATGCACTGCTGTCTGAACTTTGTCACCGAGCCGGAGGGAGAGCCTTCCGCCGTGCTGCTGCGGGGGCTGGAGCCGGTGTGGGGCGCGGAGCAGATGAGCCTGCTGCGGTTTGGAAAGTCCCTGCCCCAGCTCACCGCCTACCAGCGGAAGAATTTTCTCAACGGGCCGGGCAAGTGCTGCCGCGCCCTGGGACTCACCCGTCAGGAAAACGGCCTGGATCTCACGGGGGACACCCTGTTTCTCTGCGACTCGCCGGAGGACATCAGCCTTCCCCCTGCCCCGCCCGCAAACTATGCCCTGCGCACAGGCAAACGCATCGGCATCGACTACGCCGAGGAAGCCGTGGATTTTCCGTGGCGCTTCTGGCTGGAAAGGATAGAATAAATATGTTGATTTTTGACATGGATGGAACGCTCATCGACTCCAACGGCGTTTGGCGGGACGTAGACATCGCCTTTCTGAAAAAGCGGGGCTTCCCCTATACAAAGGAGTATTATCAAGGGGTCGCCCACACCATTTTTCCCAAGGCGGCGGTGTTCACCAAGGCCTACTGTGATCTCTCGGAAAGCACCGAGGAGATCATGGCAGAATGGATGGAGATGGCCGGCGACGCCTACGCCACCCGAGTGCCGGTAAAGGCCGGCGTGCGGGAATATCTGGAGCAGTGCCGCCGCAAGGGCGAGCGCATGATCGTTCTCACCTCCGCCGTGCCGGAGCACTGCCGCAGCGCCCTGACGCACTTGGGGCTTATGGAGTATTTTGAGACCGTTTTCTTTGCCCACGACCTGAATCTGGACAAAAAAGATCCGGATATATTCCTGCTGGCGGCAGAAAAATGCGGCGTGCAGCCCGCAGACTGCACCCTGTATGACGACTCACTGGACGCCTGTCGGGGGGCAAAGGCTGCGGGGATGCACGCCGTGGGCGTATATGACCCCTATTTTTCTGTGTCGGAGGCTGAGATGCGAGCCGTCTGCGACGGGTACATCCACAGCTTCACGGAGCTGCTGGAAAAATAATTACTGCTCCAGCAGCGCTTCCAGCTCCGCTTTGGGGCGATAGCCCACGGACTTGGCCACGGGCTTGCCGTCCTTGAAGAGCAGCAGCATCGGAATGCTGGTCACGCCGAACTGCTGGGCAAGGCTCATCTCCTCGTCCACGTTCACCTTGCCCACCTGCAGCTCGCCCTCATGTTCCCGTGCGATCTCCTCCAGAACGGGCGCCAGCATCCGGCACGGGCCGCACCAATCCGCCCAGAAATCCACCAGCACCGGCTTATCCGCGCGCAGCACTTCAGTTTCAAAATTTGTTGCAGTAATCTTAATTTCTGCCATAATAACCCATCCTTTCTTTTGTAAAAGTTCTTAATCCTTCAATGACTTATAGTAAAGCATACAGTGGCAGAAGCCCTCAAAATGGGGGTCACTGATCTGCTCCTTGAACTCCTTGCACATGCATTTTGTGTCCTCCGTCCGCTCCAGACGGCAGGGGCAATAGCCGCCGGTTCTCTTAAGCCCTTCCCGAACGGTGGCGACGATCTCTTTATCCGGATTCAGCGTGATCTTCACAAAAACACCTCTTTCTGTCTGCCGGTTTTATGCGGAATTTCTGTCTTTTATTATAACACTTTTTTCGGCGAAATCTATTGCAAATGCCACAAAATTTTTACTGCGTTATTGCGATAGTCCTTTCCGAAACATAAAAAATGAGTCACAGTCAAACGGCTGTGACTCATTTTTTAATAGGCTATTATGATAGGCTTTATAGGCTATGTATGCGGCTAAACAGGCTACTGTTCGGCGGATAACAGCCTATAAGATCAGTCGATCATGCTCTTGAGGTTCTCGGAGACGGTGATGGGGGCAGCGGTGGCGGCCTGCACCTGCTCCACGGTGAACTCGGGGTTGATCTCGGTCATGACCAGACCCTTGTTGGTGACTTCCAGCACGCACATCTCGGTGATGATCTTGTTGACGCAGTGGGAAGCGGTCAGGGGCAGACGGCACTTCTCGAAGATCTTGGGGTTGCCCTTGGCGGTGTGCTCCATGCAGATGATGCAGTGCTTGGCACCCACGCACAGATCCATGGCGCCGCCCATGCCGGGCATCTTCTTGCCGGGGATGATCCAGTTGGCCAGGTTGCCCTCGGCATCCACTTCCAGAGCGCCCAGGAAGCAGGCGTCCACATGGCCGCCGCGGATCAGGCCGAAGTTGGTGGCGGAATCAATGAAACCGCCGCCGTAAGCCACGCTGGCGACACCGCCGCCGGCGTCGATGACGTGGTAGGGATCGTAGTTGGCGTCGCCCTCTTTGGGGGTGGCACCGGCGGAAACGATACCCAGCTCGGCGTGGATGATCAGCTCAACGCCCTCGGGCAGGTAGGAGGGGATCATGGTGGGCAGGCCAATGCCCAGATTGACGACATCGCCGTCCTTCAGCTCTTTTGCGCAGCGCTTGGCAATAAAGGCTTTGATTTCAGACTTTTCCATTACTTTCTGTCTCCTTCCACGATGTAGTCAACGCACATACCATAGGTATGGATGTTCTCAGGCTCAATCTCGCCCACGGGAACGATGTACTCGCACTCGGCGATGACGGTGTCAGCGGCGGTGGCCATGACAACGTTGAAGTTGCGCATGGTGCCCTTGTACCAGCAGTTACCGAACTCGTCGCACTTGTAGGTGCCCAGCAGAGCGAAGTCGGCATGGATGGGCTTCATCTTCAGGTACTGCTTGCCGTCGATGGTCTCCTTGCCCATGCAGAAGGGGCTGTCCTCGATGAGGGTGTCCACGCCCACGGGGGTGAGGATGGCGCCCAGACCGGCGCCGCCGGCGCGGATGCACTCAGCCAGCGTGCCCTGGGGCAGCAGGTTCACTTCCAGGGTGCCCTCGGTGTTCTGCTGGCCGACCTCGGGGGTCATGCCGACGTGGGTGGCGATGATGCGCTTGACCTGATGATTGTGGATCAGCTCGGCGATACCGAAGAACTCCTCGCCCTTGGGGCCGACCGCACGACCCATGTCGTTGGCGATGAGGGTCAGATCCTTGGTGCCCAGCTTCACCATCTCCTTCACGATGGCGCGAGCCTGACCACAGGCCAGGAAGCCGCCGCACATGACGGTGGCACCATCGGGGATCATTTTTGCTGCCTCAGCGGCAGTCAGTACAGGTTTCTTTGCCATTTCTATTCCTCCTTATTAATGTAAGGGTCTAAACAATGGGTTATTTTTTTGACCAACTTATTATAACATGGTCACGGGGAAATTGCAAGGGATTCCGGTATATTCTGCCGGCATTCCGAGCATATTTTCCCGACATTCCGCCCGTCAGAACTCCACGCCTTTACGGGCATTCAGCCCCTTGTCAAAGGGGTGGCGCACCTTCTCCATGCGGGTGATATAGTCGGCCAAGGGGTCGGTGCAGGGCGTGGGGGCGCGGCCGGTCATGACGACCTCCAGATCCTCCGGCCGATTCCTCAAAAACTCGGCCAGTTCCTCGTCGCTGAGCATGCCTATGGCCACGGCGTCCAGCACCTCGTCCATGACCAGGAGCTTCGCGTGGTATTTCTCCACCGCCGCCACCGTGTCGGCAAAATGCTGACGCACCTGACGGCCGTACTCGGTCTTCTCCTCCTCGTTCATCTGAAAAACGAACTTGCAGGTGGTGGTGGGAGCCTGCACATAGTGGTAATTGGGCAGGGTGCGGAGTACGTTCAGCTCGCCGCTGGTGGAGCCTTTCAGAAACTGGCTCAAAACCACCGGCCAGCCCCGTCCGCAGGAACGGACGCTCAGGCCAATGGCCGCCGTGGTCTTTCCCTTGCCGTCGCCGCAATAAATATGAATTTTCGCTTTATCCATTGTGCATTCTCCTTTTTTGTCTTGCAGACCAGACGGCCATGAAAGGATTCTCTCATGGCCGCCTGATTTCATGATATTATTTCATGCCGCGCTTGACCATTTCGGTCACAGCGAAGCTCGCCACATCGTCGGCATACTTGCCGGCGCCGAAGCCGGCGTCATAGCCCAGCTCCTTGGCCAGCTCGTGGGTGATTCGGGGACCGCCGCAGCAGACCACGAACTTATCACGCAGGCCTTCGGCCTCCAGCAGCTCGATGAGGTTGGTGAGGTTCTGGATGTGAACATCCTTCTGGGTGACGGTCTGGGAAACCAGCAGCACGTCAGCCTTCAGCTCCAGAGCCTTCTTGATGAACTCCTCGTTGGGAACCTGAGAACCGAGGTTATAGGCCTCGATCATCTCATAGCGCTCCAGACCGTAGTGGCCGGCGAAGCCCTTGCGGTTCATGATGGCGTCGATGCCCACGGTGT
>ENA-OUQC01000326-OUQC01000326.1-human-gut-metagenome-genome-assembly--contig:-NODE-326-length-37654-cov-11.093380_pt1 | contig 37654 bp, 36 predicted proteins | sample MGYA00237942_ERZ548815 | MGnify/ENA primary metagenome ERZ548815 (study PRJEB26490, sample SAMN05194722) | human gut metagenome | biome: terrestrial biome; feature: human-associated habitat; material...
CCAACATCCACGACAAGCTGGTGGCCGGCGTAAAGAAGCGGCTGGTGGCCGACGCCAAGGTGGGCTTCCTGCTGTCGGGCGGCCTGGATTCCTCTCTGGTGTGCGCCATTGCCGCACGGGAGAGCAAGACTCCCATCCGTACCTTTGCCATTGGCATGCGGGAGGATGCCATCGACCTGAAGTACGCCCGCATCGTGGCCGACTACATCGGCAGCGACCACACCGAGGTCATCATGACCAGGGAGCAGGTGCTGGATGCGCTGGACTTCGTCATCAAGATGCTGGGAACGTTCGATATCACCACCATCCGGGCCAGCATGGGTATGTACCTGATGTGCAAGTGGATCCACGAGAACACCGATATCCGCGTGCTGCTGACCGGCGAGATCTCCGATGAGCTGTTCGGCTACAAATACACCGACTTCGCACCCTCTCCGGAGGAGTTCCAGAAAGAAGCGGAGAAGCGTATCCGCGAGCTGCACATGTATGATGTGCTCCGCGCTGACCGCTGCATCTCCGTTAACTCGCTGGAGGCCCGGGTGCCCTTTGGCGATCTGGATTTTGTCCGCTATGTACTGGCCATTGATCCGGCCAAAAAGGTCAACATCTACGGCAAGGGCAAGTACCTGCTGCGCCACGCCTTCGAGGGCGATTATCTGCCCCATGATATCCTGTACCGTGAAAAAGCGGCTTTCTCCGACGCGGTGGGCCACTCCATGGTGGATCACCTGAAGGCTTTTGCCGAGGATTGCTATACCGATGCGCAGTTTGAAGAGCGCCGCAAGCACTATGCCCATGCACAACCCTTCACCAAGGAATCGCTGCTGTACCGTGAGATTTTTGAAAAGTATTACCCCGGTCAGTCCGAGATGATTGTGGACTTCTGGATGCCCAACAAGGAATGGGAAGGCTGCGATGTGGACGACCCCTCCGCCCGTGTGCTGCCCAACTACGGCGCCAGCGGCGAATAAACTTACTGGCACCGCCGGTTATGGCCCTATCCGTGACCGGTGTGTAGATAAATTGCCATGCTCTCTCCTCAAATACAGCAAAACACCGCATGCCCATTGGGTATGCGGTGTTTTGCCGTATTTACAAAGTAAATTCAAAGCGCATGGCCAGCGCGTTGAACAGCTGGTGCATGACCTGCTGGGCAACGGCGCGGAGATCCAGCGTCCGCAGAAAGGCCAGCACACGCTGGATCTCCTCCTCCGGCACCTTATAGGCCCGCAGGCTCATGCTCAGGAAGCAGACCAGCTTCTTTTCCAGTGTCAGCACATCGTCACAGGGACGGGCCATATAGCCCCGCATGATACCGGCCGAGCCGATCTCCAACGCATAGAAATCCTGCTCTGTCAGCCGTGGCTGATAGGAGCGGAAGATCTGATACAGCTCCTTTGTGGTTTCACGGAAGATGTACTCCGAAGCCTCTTCGTGACTGTATGCCTCAATATAAATATCCCGCAGGTTTTCGTTCAGCTCTGTCAGCGTCATCTGGATGGCGGTCTCCACCGCGTAGATATAGACCGGAGGAAGCTGGGCCCCCGCCACCTTTTTTGCCGCGCCGAACTGGTTGGAAAACATGAACTCCACCAGCTCGGTCAACACGCCGTCCTTGGCGCGGAAAATATTCTGGAAGCTGCTGTTGGAAACGTTGGCCTTCTGGACGATCTCCGCCACGGTGGTTTTCTTATAGCCCTGCTCCAGAAACAGCTTGACACAGACCGTCAGGATCCGTTTTTTCGCGGGAAGGCTTGCGTTGGTCAGTGCGATGGCGACCACATCCTCTCATCGTATTCAATATTATAATATTTGCACCATTATTATATCGCAAAGTGGGAAAAATACAAGGAAAAAGTTCAAAATAGCAGAGAAAAGAAAGCACTCCGACCTGCTGGCGGAGCGCTCTCTTATTGCGGTTAGGGTCAGGCGGCCGACTCAGCCGACGCTTGCATTGCTTCTTGTGAAGCGTCCTCCTGATAGACGAATTCTTCGCTGGCGCCGTCCCAGTACCAGATCATGATGAGACCCGTCTGAAAGTCCATGCGGATGTCGCTGCTGCCGTCGCCGTTCCGATCAGAGAAGTCGATCCCCTGAAAGGATTCCCAAGGCTCCGCAATGCTGTCCGGATACGTCACATAGCCAAAGAGCGTCTGAACCTCACTGTCCAGATAGAAGTCCGCGTCATCCTTGTTGATGCACACCAGCACAACGGTATCCTCGCCATCACGGGTGATGGTGCCGCTTTCGCGGACGATACCGGTGGTACGCCAGTCGCTGCCGGCGATATCATTGTCCTGATCGTCTCCGTCCGTGTTGGCGTCATTACCGGCACAGGCGGCAAGACTCAGGCTCAGCACCAGAGCCAGTACCAGCGCGAGACATGCTTTCCATTTTTTCATGTTGTTCTCCTTATCCGCACTGCTGTTCCGGTCAGTCCATCTTCATATAGCAGTCGTTTTCTCCGCCCCAGTACATGGTGTTTTCATCCACCACGGTCATGTCGTACATCGTGTCATCAAACAGGGAAGAGGATGCGGAATACTGTCCCCCGTTGTCAGGGACAGCCTGAAGGGAGCCACCGTCCACCTGAGTGGGATCGCCGTCGCCGCCAGGCCGTTCAGACAGCGACCAGCTGCCGTCGGCGTCGATCTCAATAATACTTTCGGCGCCTGCTTCACCGTCCAGATACCACACACCGGCCAGTGCGGCATAGTCGCCATCCGTTTGCGTGTCATCCGCGCTGCTGGCCGTCTGGGTAAAGGTGCCGAAGGAGTCAATGCTCAGGCAGTTGTTCTCGTCAAACCAGCACTGGTGGGCAACGCCGTCATGCTCGTTGTAGGCGTAGACATAACCATACTCTGCCATGTACTGCAAATAGCCGCTGGCCTCCACCATGCCGTCGACGCCGTACAGCGCGAACCGCGTGTCCTCGCCGTCCTCACTGGGCTCCACGATAAGCTCAGCGGAATCGTCGTTTACCCAGGTGCCCATAAAGTCGCTGTAATCGGCGTCGATAGAGGAGTCCTTGACCATATCCTCAAGGGTGGCGGGCGGTTCATCGCTGGGAGCGGAGTTGTCGTCGCCGCCGCAGGCCGCCAGACTCAGAGCCAGCAGCAATGCCAGCAGCAGGGACAGACATTTTTTCATGTTTTTCATTTTCGTTCTCTCCTTATACCATTTTGCATGTATTACTTCATTTTCGGTACCATCGATTGGCAAGGTCTCCTTGTTAATCGATGGTAGTAATTCTATATCTAAAGATACCATATACCGGCTGCTTTGGCAAGGGAGATGTTCCGCATATGCCGCGCCGTCTTTTCCCATCATTACCTGTTTGGCGTAAAAACGGCGGAGCCGGTCATAAGACGGTAACGGTCTCCGCAGCTTCTTTGCGGCAAGCGGAAACACAGTACATATACAGGATCAATGCGTTTTATCACCATTTTTTTCCGTGTGGACGATGCGGAAGAAGAGTCGGACATGGGCACTCAACCGTTCCAGACATTCCGCCTCTTTTTCCGGCTGGCGGTCACATATCCCAATCAGAGTAATGACCGGGGCCACGTACATCAGCGCCAGCGTTTCGGGATCCTCACCGCGGATCTCACCGGCGGCGATCAGGCTGCGAAAGATCCCCGCGTGATACGCGGTGATCCGCTCCACATAACGCCGGGAGTATAATGCCGCCAGCTCCGGCGAACGGAACTGCTCGATCGTCATCATGCGGCGAAAACGGCTGATGGTCTCGTTGTGGAGGGAATAGGAAAATATCTGCCGTACCTTTTCAAAAAGGGCGTCCTCCGTGATCTCGGTAAACACCGGGATATCCTGCGCCGCATCCTGTACATGGATGTTGATAGCGTCGGTATCCTTTTCGTATTGTGCGGCGGTGGCTTCCACGATGGCGTCAAAGATCGCCTGCTTGCTGGGATAGTGATTGTAAAGGGAGGGAGCTTTGACGCCAACGGCCTTGGCGATCTCTCCCACGCTTACCGCGTCATATCCCCGCGATGAAAATAGCTCCAGCGCTTTTTCAAGGATTCGCTGTTTTGTATCCTCCTGCTTCATACGACCTCCACTCATTGATGTGCGTTATATACTACCCTGCCTGTGGGCAGTGCGGCTCAAACCGAAAGCGGCGTTGACTGTTTTTCTCCCGCGGCTGCGGCGCTATACCGCATCTTGGCGCCGCGGACATGCTCCTGTAAGGTGCGGTCGGCAAAACCGATCAACTCTTCCGGTGTGCAGTCAATCTCGCCCAGCAGCCAGCTTTCCAGCATTCCAGCAAATGCCACCACATAAAAATGCGTGGTCAGGTCGATATCCTCTTCCGTAACGCCGTCATTGATAGCGCCTATCTCACGGCCCAGCTGTTCCACCGTGCGGTGGATGATGGTATGGATATCCGTTTCAAAAAAGCGCTTCAGATGTTCACGCCCAACAGAGTGCAGCGCGCAGAGACACACCGCCCGGTTGCTTTCGATGTACCGGAACAGCTGCAAAAGCCCCTCCTGCCACAGCAGCATACCTTCATGCTGGCGCAGCAGGGACAGCGCCTCATCCTGAAACATCCAGCGCATCAGATCGTAGACATCCTCAAAGTGATAGTAAAAGTTCTGCCGCCGCATTCTGCAGCGTTCGGTGATGTCGTGAATGGTGATCTTGTCGATGGGCTTTTGCGCCATCAGCTCTTTCAGCGCCGCCGCAAGAGAGCGCTTGGTCTGATCGGACGCGGCATAGGTTCGTTTTTCCACGGCAACTATCTCCTTGCAGACTTGATCTTGGTAACAGGGGGATTATACCATATTATATAGTGCAGGTCAAACGCTTTGCCTGCGTCAAAATTATGACACCGGAACGGGATTTGACCTTTGATTTTATGCTGCGGCTGTCGTATCCTACCACCGTTGAATTGATACAGGAGGTGCCTTATGGCCCGATATCAGGTGATTTTGGAAAGTCCGCTGGGGGAGCGCAGCGGCATATTGACGCTGTGCGAAACCGGCGAAGGCGTTACCGGCACGCTGTCACTGTTGGGGATAGAAAACCACGTGACAGGCAGCTGGGAGGGAGACACTCTGTCGCTGCGGCATCAGCTGCGTACAAGCCTCAACACGCTTGCGTGCAGCACGCGGCTGCGTGAAACGGACGGCGTGCTGCGGGGAACTGTTCGGAGCGGAGCGGTTTGCATGCAGCTGCGGGGGTCGGAGATCAAAGAAAAGGCGGAAAGAAAGTTTGACCATGGAACAGCAGACCACACATAAGCATACATTCATGGAAAATCTGGCGACGTTTATCGTGGATAAGCGCAATCTGTTTTTCCTGATTACGCTGATCGCCCTGGTATTTTCCGTGTTCTCCCGCAACTGGGTGGAGGTGGAAAACGACCTGACGGCCTTTTTGCCGGATGATTCCGAGACGAAGCAGGCCCTGAACGTAATGGAAGAGGAGTTCACCACCTACGGAACGGCAGATGTCATGGTGGACAACATTACCTATGACGCGGCGGAAGCGCTGCGGGACACCATTGCCGATGTGAAGGGCGTTCAGAGTGTGGATTTCGACGAGACCACCGACCATTACAGCAATGCGGCGGCGCTGTACACCGTCACCTTTGACTACGATGAGAATGACGACGCCTGCATGACGGCGCTGGACGCGGTGAAGGATACCCTCTCCGGCTATGATCTGTATATCTCCACCGACCTGGGCAACACCCTGCAGGAAACCATCGCCAGTGAGGTCAGTGTCATCATGGTTTATGTGGCGGTAATCGTGATCGTGGTGCTGCTTTTTACCTCCCAGACCTATGGCGAGGTGCCGGTGCTGCTGCTGACTTTCGTTATCGCCATGATCTTGAATCAGGGCAGCAACTTCCTGCTGGGCAAGATCTCGTTTGTGTCCAACTCCGTCACCAGTATCTTGCAGCTGGCGCTGAGCCTGGACTACGCGGTGATCCTGTGCAACCATTTCAAAGAGGAACGTGAGACGAAAGCTGTCCGAGAGGCGGCCATCGCCGCGCTGAGCCGGGCCATCCCGGAGATCAGCGCCAGCTCCCTGACCACTGTGGGCGGTCTGGCGGCCATGCTGTTCATGCAGTTCAAGATTGGCCCGGATATGGGTATCTGCCTTATCAAGGCCATCCTGTATGCGCTGTTGTCGGTGTTCATCGTGATGCCGGGGCTTCTGGTGCTGTTCGGGCCGCTGATCGAAAAATCAAAGCATAAGAACTTTGTGCCGAAAGTGGATTTTATCGGCAAATACGACTTTAAGACCCGGCGTATCGTACCGGTGATCTTCGCGGTGTTTGTGGTGTTCGGCATCTTCTTTTCCGGCAAGTGCCCCTATGCCTACGGATACAGCGATCTGACGACGCCTAAGCTGAACGAGACGCAGATCGCAGAGAATAAGATCAAGGATACCTTCACCAGCAAGAATATGGTGGCGCTGGTGGTGCCCTCCGGCGATTATGAGAAGGAAGCGCAGCTGCTGCGCGAATTGGAGAGCCGCGACGAGATCGATTATACCATGGGACTTGCCAATGTGGAGGCCATGGACGGCTACATGCTGGCGGATAAGCTGACGCCCCGGCAATTCTCGGAGCTGGCGGATATGGACTACGAGATGGCCCAGCTGCTGTATGCCGCCTATGCTACGGAGCAGGGGGATTACGGCAAGCTGGCGGGCAATATCGCCTCCTATAAGGTGCCGCTGATGGATATGTTCCTGTTTGCCTGCGACCAGGTGGACGCCGGGATCGTCACCATGAGTGATGAGCAGACGGAGATGCTCAACGATGCCAGAGGTCAGATCGAAAGCGCCAAGGCGCAGCTGGAAGGCGAGGAGTACAGCCGCATGCTGCTGTATCTGACGCTGCCGGTGGGCGGCGACGCGACCTATGCCTTTACCGATACCATCCGGGATATCGCGCACAGCTATTATCCCGACGGCAATGTGTATGTGGCGGGCGATTCCACCAATGAGTACGATTTCCAGAAATCCTTCTCCCGCGACAATGCGGTGGTCAGCATCGTGTCCATCCTGATCGTGCTGGTGGTGCTGCTGTTCACCTTTAAGTCCGCCGGCATGCCGGTGCTGCTTATCATGGTGATTCAGGGCAGTATCTGGCTGAACTTCTCCATCCCGGCTCTGACGAGCACACCGCTGTTTTTCATGAGCTATCTGGTGGTCAGCTCCATCCAGATGGGCGCCAACATCGACTATGCCATCGTCATCGCCAGCCGGTACGAGAAATTGAAGGATAAAATGGATCACCAGCAGGCCATTATCGAGACATTGAACTTCGCGTTCCCCACGGTGCTGACCTCCGGAACCATTCTGACAGTGGCGGGAACGCTGATCGGACAGATGACTTCCGAGGCGGCCATTGCCGGTATCGGCCAAAGCCTTGGTCGGGGCACCATTATCTCCATGTTCCTGGTGCTGTTTGTGCTGCCCCAGATCCTGCTGATCGGCAGCGGCATCGTGGATAAGACCTCTTTCGCTGTGCCTAAGGTCATCCATAAGCGGGAGGCCAGCGGCCGCATGTTCGTGGACGGCGTGGTCACTGGCGAGATCAACGGCACCATCAGCGGCATCATGCGCGCCAGCGTGGATGGTGACATCAACCTGAACCTGCTCTCCGGCAATATCAGCGAACAGTCGCTGCCGGAGCACATACCATCAACGGAATCAGTGAAACCGAAGCCAACGGAAGCGGAAACAGGAAAGGAGGTGGATACCGATGAAAAAGAGTAATACCGTGCGGCGCGTTGTGTCCGCTTTGCTGGCGGCGCTTCTGCTGCTGTCCCTGTGTCCGCTGGCCTTTGCCGACGGCAAGACGGTTTCCATCGGCACGCAGAAGGAGCTGCTGCAATTTGCGGAGCGATGCGCTTCGGATGCTTATTCCAAAGGCCTGACGGTGAAGCTGACGGCGGATATCGACGCGGGAGGGGAGTCCATCTCCATTCCGGTGTTCTATGGTACCTTTGATGGACAGAATCACCATATTTACAGTCTGGAGCTGACGGAAAGCGCTTCGGAATACGGATTATTCAGTCGCGTTGAGACCGGCGCCGTGGTGAAAAACCTGTTGGTGGAGGGGGATGTTACACCCTCCGGTACGCAGGAGCGGATCGGAGGTATCGCGGGCAGCAATGCCGGACGGATCGAGAACTGCGAATTTTCCGGCGTGGTGATAGGCAGCAGCTATGTGGGCGGCATTGCCGGGCAGAATGAGACGGGCGGCGTGATCGAGGCCTGCCGTTTCACCGGTGTGGCGCGCGGTAAGCAGTTCACCGGCGGCATCGCCGGACAGAACGGCGGAACGCTGCTGAACTGCGCCAACGGGGCGGCGGTGAACACCGCTGTCAGCGAGGATGACATGGCCGAGGCAGATCTTGAGAATATCGAGAGCACGCTCTATACGCTGCTGAAGCGAGAGGACGTGACGGAAAGCGCCGTGACGACCAACACCGGCGGCATTGTCGGCTATTCCAACGGCATTGTGCAGAGCTGCACCAACACCGGCATGGTAGGCTATCCCCATGTAGGCTATAACGTGGGCGGTATCGCGGGCCGTCAGAACGGTTATATGGCAAGCTTCATTAACCGGGGCACGGTGCAGGGCCGCAAGGATGTGGGCGGCATTGTTGGCCAGATGGCGCCGGATATCACGCTGGATTTTTCCTCCAACGGATTAGATGAGCTGCAAAACGAGCTGAACGGCCTGCATAATCTGATCGACCGCACGCTGGACGACGCTCAATCCGCGTCCGACACCATGTCCAGCCGAATTTCCCGCATTTCTGATTATTCCGACAGTGCCCGTGACAGCGCTCACTCCATGGTGGGTCAGCTGGGCGACTTTGCAAATGATAATATCGATACCGTCAACAACATCATGCTGCTGGTGGAGCGCTATCTTGCCAAGGCCGCGCCTATCATGGAGGATCTGGCGGCAGCGTCCGACAGTGTGACCGAGAGCATTGCGGCGCTGCGGGAGCTGCTGGACATGCTGAACGGCATGGAGGAATACAACGACCAGGTGCTGGCCCAACTGCAGGACGCCTGCACAGAGCTTGCCCAGGGCTGCGACGATTTGGAAAGCGGCCTGAACGATCTGGAGAGCGCCTTTGCCCTGATGGAGGGCGGCGTGGCCAAGCCGGACATTCAGCCGGTACGGGACGATATCGCCGCTCTGCGGGAAGCGCTGCTGGCGCTGGAGACAACTATCGGCCGCGCGGGTGAGGAGATCGGCATCAGCGGAACGGTAACACCAGAAACCAAGGCTCAGCTGAAAACGGAGCTGAAGGTGGTGCTGGACTGCTATGGCACCACTGTGCGCGACGTGGTGAATCTGCTGGTTCACACCAATTTCAGCGCCCTGCGGGAACAGAATCTGGAAACGCTGCGGCAGATCGTGGGCTATTTGCGCAGCGCCATGGGCTCGTTTGCCGATGCCTCTGGACATTTCAGCAGCGCCATGACCCATCTGGCGGACGCTATGGCCGCTCTGCGGGAGATCAACGCGCAGATGAGCGGCGTGTTCGCTCAGTTGGACGAGGTGCTGGCGTCGGCGGAGGAGGCCTCCGCGTCACTGTCCAGCGCCTTTACCAAGGCGGCCCAGTGGGCAAAGGAGCTGTCCGGCGAGTCGCCCGGTTCCTTTACCGGTCTGGGTACGGAATTCGGGGAAAGCTCTGATGCGCTGAATACCGCTCTGGGCGGTATCAGCAATGAGCTGACGGCGCTGAACAGTGAGATGTCCGATGCCGGAACGGTGCTGCTGTCGGATGTCCGGGCCATCAATAACCAGTTCATGAAGGTCATGAATCTGTTCCTGAACGCACTGAATAACACACAAAATGTGGATTATACCGACGTTTATGAGGATGTTTCCGAGGAGAGTCTGCAAAGCGCCACCCGGGGCAAGGTGCTGGAGTGCATCAACTACGGTGGTGTTGACGCGGATCGGAATGTGGGCGGCGTAGCCGGCTCTATGGCGATCGAGTACGACCTCGATCCGGAGGATGACCTTTTGTCCTCGGAAAACCGCAGCATCCGCTTTACGTATCAGACGCGGGCCATCCTGCTGGACTGCGATAACCACGGCGCGGTGCAGGCCAGAAAGAGCTGTGCCGGCGGTCTGGTGGGCCGCATGGATCTGGGCACGGTGTACGGCTGCGGCGGCTTTGGCGCGGTATCCAGTGAAAACGGCGATTACGTAGGCGGCGTGTGCGGACTGTCCCTGTCCTCGATCCGTAACAGCGACGCAAAATGCACCCTCTCCGGGCGCAAGTATGTGGGCGGTATCGTCGGCTCCGGCAGCCGCGTGTCCGATTGTCTGTCCATGGTGGAGATCACGGAATACACCCAGCTGGGCGGCGCGGTGGCCGGTGAGATCACCGGCGACTACAGCGGCAACTACTTCGTTTCCGATACGCTGGCTGGCGTTGACCGTGTGAGCTATACCGGCAAGGCGGAGCAGATCACCTATGACGCGCTGTGTCAGCGGGAGGATACCCCTGACGAGTTCCGCAAGCTGACGCTGCGCTTTGTATCCGACGGCAAGACAGTGAAGGCGGAAACGTTTGATTACGGCGATTCCTTCGGGGACGATGTGTACCCGACGCTTCCGGAGAAAGAGGACAGCTACGTTCACTGGGATAAGAGCGACCTGCGGGATCTTCAGTTTGATACGGATGTTACGGCCACCTACGAGCCGTATGTGACCACCCTTGCCTCGACCCAGCAGCGTGACGGCCATCCGGTGCTGCTGGTACAGGGAAAGTTTCGTGAGGGAGACGCTCTGCAGATCGACGAAGCGGAGAGCGCGGTGTCCGGCAGAGTGGCGGAGGTCTGGTCGATCAGCATTCCCGATGACGGGCAGGAGAGCCATACGGTACGCTGGCTGATGACCGACAGGGAAAGCCGCTACGCGGTTTACATAGACAGCGGCAGCGGCCCCCAAAAGGTGGATGTCCAGGTAAACGGAAGCTGTCTGTGCTTTACCATGGAGAACAGCGGAACGGTCACTTTCGTCACCACGATCAGCTCAACGTGGTGGGTGTGGGTGCTCGCCGGAACGGCAGTGCTTGCCGCTGCGGCAGGCGTTGTACTGCTGCTGCGCCGCCGTGGCGTGAAAAAGAAAGCGGCGTGAGCCGGACAATACAATACGGTGAAAGGCCGTCCGGAGCAGCCGCTCCGGACGGCTTTTTGTATAAATTCGCCTGAGCAGTTTGTGCATTTGTACGAAGTATAAGGAAAAAATTTTCTGTTTCAGACAAAATAACGTAAAATTCGCCATATTTTTGCAAAACTGTTGACGAGGAGGAAATTACTTGATACAATGGCAAGGCAATGTCACATTATGTTACATTTGATGGGACGGTCGTTTATGCAGATCAGATTGAACCGAAAGACGAAAGAGAACTACACTGCCGCAATGGTGGAAAATCTTCCGCAGCTGCGCGGCATACTGGGCATTACGCAGGCGCAGCTGGCGGAACGGGTGGGGATCACGCGGCAGACGCTGACCTCCATCGAGAATCATTCCCGGAAGCTGACATGGAAGGGCTATCTGGCGCTGTGCTTTGTCTTTTCCCTGAACCGCGAGGCAAGGGAATGGATGGAGATGCAGGATATCTGCCCGGAGATCATTGTGAACTACCTGAAAGCAGAGTGAACAGTATGGAGATTTCAACGATATTGCCCCCATTCGACGGCACGAGAAGCAATGTCTGGCTCTGTCCGCAATGCGAAACAGAAAATGATCTGGCTGGGAAGGTATGTCTGGTCTGCGGCTGGCGGCAGGGCGTTTTTTCCAACAGCTTCGCTGAAAAGGGGCGGCAGGCGGAGAATACGCGCCGTCCCGCTGCGCCGCGATTCCCGTATCTCGCGCGCCATATCGACATGGTGCAGTTCATATACGGCGCGAACGATGCCGATGGACAATGGGTCGAGGAATACGCACCCAATGGTCGCCTGAACTATAAGTGGTGGAAGAGCGGCAGCGGCAAACGGGAGCGTCAGATTTGCTATGACGCCAGCGGCGCGATATCCTGTTTCATCAAGTACGATACCATGGAGCATCCGCACAGGGAAAGGACGACATGGTATGATTCCGACGGGGATATGATCCGCTCTATGGAAACGTTATTTGACGCGTTTGGAAATGTCGTCAGCGAGCACAGCGAAACAAGGTAAGTTGACAGGAGGAGAGAGCATATGAAAACAGAATTGAGCGGTCAAGTCAAATCCATCCTGTGGGATCACGAAAACAGAAGCAGCCGGTATTGGACGTGTCCCCAGTGCGAGACTGAAAACGATACCTACTCCGTGGAGTGTCTCGTCTGCGGCTATCGGCACGATGTTGTTCCAGTCGTACAGGATCCGCCGACTCCTCCGGTTCCACCGGTGAAGCCCCCAAAAAACCGTGGGGTGGACAAAGCGCTTAAGATCATCGCGATCGCTGCTTTGGCGGTCGTGGGAGTGGCAGTCCTTATCCTATTCCTATAATATATGACACACAGATGAATGCATAAAAGGCGGTGAGGCATAGATGATATGTGAAAAATGCGGAAAAAACAATCGAACCGGCGCGGAGCAGTGCGCGTCCTGCGGCGCGGAAATGCCGACCGTCCCGTATGGGACGGGGTTTGCGGATATTCTCAGCTTTAGCAGACAGCAGTCCGGCGGGCCGGCTGAGGCAGCCGCTCAGGCGTCTGCCACGGAAGTTCAGGAACTGAAAAAACGGCTGGGCGAGTCTCAGGAGAGGGTACGCAGACAGACGATAAGACTGCGGATCGTGACGATCCTGGCGGCATTGTTCCTGATCCTTTCGGTGATTCTGATGATCGGCCTGCTGAAAAAGCCCGGTACGGAAAAACAGAGAGACACCAGCCCGGGTTCGACGGTGATAGAGCCTGCGGATAAACCGGATGACAAAACGCCGACGGTAGATGATTCACCGGAACCCCCGGACGGCGAACCTGTTATAGGCAAATCTGGTGATGAAAACGGTGGCAATGGAGACGAAGACGGTTCGACGGGAGATAAAGACAATCCGAGAGTCACCAATCCAACGACTCCAACGACGCCGGAAGTTCTGCCGCCTGACCCCAACGGGAAACAGGATCCCACACTGGAAAAGCCGGATGTCCCCGAAGAAAGCACAACTCAAAATACTGATGGTAACGACACTAACATAGTTTAAAAGACGGAGGAAAATAAAGATGGGCAGTAACTATAAAATCACTTACAATGTCGACATGGTATTCTGCATCGACTGCACGGGCAGTATGGACAACGTGATCGATATCGTCAAGAAGAACGCGCTGAATTTCTATCAGGACGTTATGACGGTCATGGAGAAAAAGCACAAGCACATCGACCAGCTGCGGGTGCGGGTGGTGGCGTTCCGCGACTATCTGGCAGACGGCGAAAACGCCATGCTGGTAACGGACTTCTTCCATCTGCCTTCGCAGGCCGCCGATTTCGAGGAGTGCGTCAGCAGTCTGGAAGCGGATGGCGGCGGCGACGATCCCGAGGACGGTCTGGAAGCGCTGGCCTATTCCATCAAGTCCAACTGGACGAAGGAGGGCATGAAGAAGCGTCAGGTCATCGTTGTCTGGTCGGATGAAGCCACGCATGACCTTGGCTTCGGCAGCGCCAGCCCCTACTATCCCAGAGGAATGGCGGAAAATATGCGGGAGCTGTCTGCCTGGTGGGGCGATCGCCAGCAGCCCGGCTATATGGACAACAACGCCAAGCGTCTGCTGCTGTTCACGCCTGATCTGCCCGGCTGGAGCACGATCTCCCAGAACTGGGATAATGTGCTGCATTTCCCCTCCGAAGCCGGCGACGGTCTGAGCAGCGTGGAGTATAACCAGATCATCGACGCGATCTCCAATACGATCTGACATGGCACTGTTCAGAAAGAATAACGCGGATGCGCCGGACAACGCGCTGTCCATGCTGTTCCATGTCGCCGGTGAGGCCATCCCGGAAAACGGGGAGGACAGCTTCTGCGTCGACATGCGGGACAACCGTGCCATGGTGGCTGTGTTTGACGGCTGCGGCGGGATCGGCGCGCAGCGCTATCAGAACTATTGTGAAAAAACGGGCGCTTTTATGGCGGCCCGGGCAGTGGCAGGCGCGGCGGAGCAATGGTTCGCGGATGACGCGGACGCGGCAAAGCTGGAGAATTATATCCGGGCGGCGCTGCGCGTCTGCACGCGGTATGGCGACCAGCAGGTCAGCCGCCTGAGGGGCAGTCTGGGCAAGTCTTTCCCGACGACGATGGCGGCCATGGTGTGCGCTCCGGCTGAGGCTGATAAGGCTGAGAATAAGGTACAGGCAGACTGCTTCTGGGCGGGGGATTCCCGCTGCTATCTGCTGGATCAGGCGGGCCTTCATCAGCTGACGGCAGACGATACCCCCGGCGGGAACGACGCCATGAGCAATCTGACGGACGACGGCGTTCTGACCAATGTGATAAACGGCAGTGAACCATTTACACTTCACAGGAAGGCTTACACGTTTTCCCCGCCCTGCATCCTGTTTTCCGCGACCGACGGTTGCTTTGGCTATATTGCGACGCCGATGGAGTTTGAACTGCTTTTGCTGCGGACTCTGATGGACAGCAAGAGTATTTCCGAATGGAAGGAACACCTTTTTGAGCTGTTTTCAGAGGTGTCCGGCGATGATTTTACCATGTGCCTGGCGGGATATGGGTTTAAGGATTTTCGTGACGTGCAGCGCCGTTTTTCCAAGCGTTTTTCGGAGCTGGACAAGCTCCTTGAACCGGAGGACGTGAGAAACAATCTGTGGGCGAAGTACCGAAAAGAATATGAGGCTTACTTGAAAATGGATGGAACGATTTAATTAACGGAGAGCGGAGAATTGTGTGATGGAGATTAATGGCTATCGAATCAACGGCGAATTGAGCAATGACAACAGCGGCTTTTCAAAATGGGGCTTTGGACAGAAGAACGGGAACTCTTACTTCATCAAGGAGTTCCTGACCCCGGTCTATCCGACGGACAGCAGCGCCATGTCCCCCGAACTGTTTGAGCGGAAGCGCGCGGCCTGCGAAACCTATGAGGAAAACCGTCTGGCGCTTTATCAGGCGGTGAATGAATGCAGCCGGGGCAATGTCGTTCGCGTCAATGAATTTTTCCGTGCGGATAATCATTACTACATTGTGACGGAAAGGATCGTTGACAACGGCATAACGATCGAAAATATTGCCGCTCTGCCCATGGAGGACAAGCTTACGATATGCCGTTCGATCGCCTATTGCTTTGCCTGTCTTCATGGCGCACATATCGTGCATTTTGATGTGAAACCGTCTAATATTCTGATGCGTCTGACGCGCACAGGGAAATACGCGGCCAAGGTCATCGACTTCGACGGAAGCAATTTTGTGAGCTATTTTGCCAACCGGGATATCGACATCAATGCGGATCTGGTTTATCTGGCCCCGGAAACGTTCCTGCGGATCAGCGGCGCGAACGCCAGAATCAGCGAAAAAACAGATATATTCAGTCTTGCGCTGGTTTTCCATGAGTACCTGACGGGAACCTATCCAATCTTGGCGGAGGGGTATGACTACGCCTACGAGAACGTGCTGGATGAGGGAGAGGTGCGTTTTGACGCAAGCCTTCCGCCGCACATTCGGACGCTTCTCGGTGAAATGCTGTCACTCGATCCGGACAAGCGTCCGGATGCCGGCAGTGTCATGCGTCGCTTGACGATGACGGCGCCGGCCATCGAGGTGACGGAAAAGGTGCCTCCCGTTGTGAGAGAGGTGTTTCCGAAACCGGCTGGGGGTTCTTCCAAGGTCGACAAGTATTTCGGTCGTGCAGGCGATCTGTAATGCAGGAGTTGATGTTCCAAAGGGTTTTCGGCGTATAAAAAGAGTATGATGTTCGCACCCCTTGCCTGCATGTCCTGACATACAGGCAAGGGGTTTGCCATTCAATTTCAGCGTGGCGGCATCATATGCGGAAAGCACAAGCTTAAAAATGTGACTTACAGCGGATACGCGGCAAAATTTGCGGTTTTACGAAAAATTGTGCTTCCATCAGGCGGCAGTTGATGTTATAATAAGATTTAAAACTTGCGGCAAGGGAGAGATACCATGTGGAAATGTCCGGTATGTGAAAAACGATATCTAGCATTGCGCGTATGCTCCCGCTGCGGGTTTGACGGCAGCCGGGATTATGAAGCGTATGCCACGGCATTCGTGGTGACAGGCGCGAAAAATATCCGTACTTTGCGGCAGGAGTGGCAGAAAAAGCAGGGGCCGCAGACGGCGGAGGAATGGTTCGAGGAAGCGAAGAAGAAAAATGACATGGTCTGTTACGTGAGAGCCGCGGAACTGGGCCATGTGTTGGCGCAGGTACAACTGGGGTATTTCTACTTCTTTGGCATCAATGTAAAGAAAGACTACGCACAGGCAGTAAGCTGGTATCAGCAAGCGGCAATGTGGGGAAACGCAACGGCACAGGATAGGCTGGGCGAGTGCTATTACTATGGTCAGGGTGTGCCACGGGACTATGCGAAAGCAATCATATGGTATCGCAAGGCGGCGGCACAGGGTGATGCGTGGGCGCAGTATCATTTGGGACGCAGCTATTCTCTGGGACGCGGTGTGCCGCAGGATCATGCGCAGGCAGTTGAATGGTATCAAAAGTCCGCGGAGCTTGGCAATGTGGAAGCGCAGTACCATCTGGGACAATGCTATTATAAGAACAAGGGCGTGCCGGGCAATTACGTACAGGCGGCAGAATGGTATCGCAAGGCAGCGGAGCAGGGATATGCTCTGGCGCAGTATGCTTTGGCAAATTGCTTCTACTATGGACAGGGCGTGCCGCAGGCCCCCGCGGAGGCGGCAAGGCTGTTTTATAAAGCGGCTGCACAGGGGATTGCGGCGGCCCGGAATCGATTGGGTCTTTGCTATTTCCGCGGATATGGCGTGCCGCAGGATCACGCGCAGGCAGCGGAATGGTATCGCAAGGCCGCTGAGCAGGGCTACGCCACGGCGCAATATAATCTGGGCGATTGCTATTACAACGGTCAGGGCGTAACGCAGGATTACGCTCTGGCGGCGAAATGGTATCGCAAAGCGGCAGATCAGGGCGACGCATCGGCGCAATGCAGCCTGGGATATTGTTATGGCAAGGGCCTTGGCGTACCGCAGGACTATGCGCACGCCGTGGAATGGTATCGCAAAGCGGCGCTGCGTGGGCATGGAAAGGCGCAGAATAATCTGGGAGCCTGCTATTATTATGGCCATGGCGTGCTGCAGGATTATGCGACAGCGGCCGAGCTGTTCCGCAAGGCGGCGATGCAGAATGTCGCGGCTGCCCAGAACGGGTTAGGCGATTGCTGCCGCAAAGGGCGGGGCGTCCCGCTGGACTATGTGCAGGCGGCTGAGTGGTATCGCAAGGCAGCGGAACAGGGTTACGCTATGGCACAATATAATCTGGGCGATTGCTATTGCCATGGCCGTGGCGTAAAGCTGGATTATACACAGGCCGCGCTTTGGTATCGTAAGGCGGCGGAACAGGGGATCAAAGCCGCGCAGGAGAGCTTGAGCTGGTGCTATCGCTGGGGAAAAGGCGTGGCAATAGACTGGAAGCAGGCAAAAATCTGGGCGGATAAAGCAAAAGAAAAGCCTTGTGCAAGTATATGAAAAGAAAGCCAGCGGTTCATCCGCTGGCTTTCTTGATAGTACTAGTTAATTGCTCTTAAAAAACAGCTTGTATAAGCTCAATATTACGACCAGAAACAGGAAAGAAAGCATAACCCTATCCGTTTACCTTGGCGAGATACTCAGCAGTCAACGTCAAATAACCGCGCTCGTTATGGGCGATACCCGCCCAATCCAGCACAGCGGCCAGCACAAATACCGGATCGACCACAGAAGTGCCGTCCGCAGCCTTAAAGTAGTTTTTGCCAATGGCCCAAACAACGGTATCTTCAGCGCAATCGCCTTCGCCGAGCCGATAGTTCCGCCCGTTTCCTTTCCGTGCCTTTCCGCCCTGTTGTTTCAGAAAGTCTACGATAACATCAAAGACCTCATAGGTGTATGGAGGGGTAATGGGCAGCTCGTTGCAAAGAAATGAGCTGCCATCATTAGCGGCCCTGATGATATACGGTTTGCCTGTAATGGAATACACGGTGGCTCTGCCGCCGTTTTCATAGAGCTTGCTGCGAATCATCTCAGAGACTTTTTCGCTACTTCGATCAATTTTTTTCAAGAGACTCATGTCAAATTCCTCCTCAGTATCTCGGGTGCTGCTTAATCCCAGAAGCAGCAATAGTTCATCCAGCTTTTTTTTCGCGGTGGGGTAAGAGATGCCCAATTTATTCTGCACATCCTTCATATTCCCGCGGCAGGCAAGAAACACCTGTAGAAATTGTGCGTACTCATCGGATAAATAGTCGTAAGGCGAAAGCGGTTCGTCGATGGGGAACTCTGCTTTACACGCAGGGCAGGCCAGCCGTGCCAGCCGAAGTGGTTCCCTGCATACGGGACAATGACCAGAGAATTTCATGTATCTCCCTCCTTTCCATAAGAATAGCATAAAACTGTAATCTTGTCGATAGTAGAATTAAAAATATTCAACTCTAATATCAGGTGGAAGAATACTATAAATTGATTGAGGTTTTTTGCGCATATTGCGTGTCCTGCGGCGCATATAGTGGAGCAGAATGGAGGTGCGCCATATGGCAGCAGGAAAACGAATCAGCGGCAGAAAGCTGCCGCCACCGCCCCGGCCCAGAACGACGGGCGGCAAAACACAGGGAAAGCGGCAGCAGCCCTCGCACGGCAGCACGCGCCGCATGCTGCAATTGCTGGTCAGTGCCGCCGTGCTGGTGATCGTGGTAACGGTGAAGTTCACCATGCCGGATGTGGCGCAGCAGTACGGCGGAGAGCTTCTTCGGCTGATGGGGGAGGACACCGACTTTGTGGCGGCCTTTTCCGCAGCAGGCCGCGCCATCGGCGGCGACGATCTGGCCGAGGCGGTCAATGACGCCTGTGCGGCGGTTTTCGGAACGGAAAAGGTGACGGTCAGCCACCAGACAGACCGCAACGCGGTCGTCTACGGCGACGGCACCACGCCGGAGATCGTGGACATGCTGCAGCAGGTGCTGAATTTCTCCTATCAGAAGCCGGTGGAGGCCACTATTACCTCCGCGTTTGGCTTCCGGGATCATCCGGTGGAGGGCTCGGAGCGCTTTCACTACGGCATTGATCTGGGCTGCGAGAAGGGGACGGTCATCCACGCCTTTGCCGACGGTACGGTGACGGCGGTGGCGGAGAGCACAGAGCTGGGCAAATACGTGGAGCTGACCCACCCGGACGGCTATACCACGCTGTACGCGCATTGCAGCCGCGTCAACGCCTCCTCCGGACAGACGGTGCGAATGGGCGACCCCATCGCGGAGGTGGGGGATACCGGGGATGCCACCGGCTTTCATCTGCACTTCGAGCTGCACCACAACAACATCTACCTGAACCCCGTCTACTATGTCTCGTAGAAACCGAACTGCCATTTCCGTATCCCCCACAGCGCCGCTTTTGCTGGCGCTGTTTGTAATGCTGTCGTCTCCGCTGCTGCTTTCGGCGCTGCTGCTGGCGGCGATCCTACACGAATTGGGGCATTATTGGGTGCTGCGCAGGCTCCATGCACGGGTGACGGCTATCCGCATTACGGCGCTGGGCGCGGAAATGCAAGTGGCGGGCCGCCTGTCCTACGGCGGCGAGCTGTTGGCGGCTGCGGCGGGGCCTGCCGTCAATCTGGCGTTGGCGCTGCTGCTGGGGTATGGCGGGCGGCTGTGGAGCCCGCTGTATCTTTTTGCCGGGGCACAGCTGGTGCTGGGGGTGTTCAACCTGCTTCCGGTGCTACCGCTGGATGGCGGGAGTCTGCTGTGGAACCTTGCAGCATGGCTGACGGAGCCATACACCGCCGACCGTGTTGCGGGAGTGGTGGGCTTCGGCGTGGCGGCACTGCTGACATTGGCGGCAGGCGCGGCGCTGATGCTGGGCGGCAGTCCCTTTCTGCTGTTGGCGGCGGCAGGACTGCTGTGGCATAGCATTGCGGCAATTGGGGGTTGCCAAACCACCGCAAAACAGGTAAAATAAGATGATATTTTGATATACAACAGGAGAACGACTGTGGATAAAAAGCTGGAACGGATCCTGCCCCGCGTGCAGAAGCCTGCCCGCTATGTGGGCGGCGAGTATAACGCGGTGATCAAAGATAAGGGGACGGTGGACACCCGGATCGCCTTCTGCTTTCCGGATACCTACGAGATCGGCATGTCCAATCTGGGCATGCGGATCCTCTATGGCGTCATGAATCAGATGGACGGCGTGTGGTGCGAGCGTGTCTTTGCCCCGTGGGGCGACATGGAGGAGGAGATGTGCAAGGCGGACATGCCGCTTTTCGCACTGGAATCCGGCGACCCCATCACCAATTTCGATATTGTGGCCTTTTCCGTGGGCTATGAGATGGCCTTTACCGCCATCCTTAACATGCTGGATCTGGCGAAGATCCCCCTGCGCAGCGCCCAGCGTGACGGCCTGACCCCGCTGGTGATCGCCGGCGGCACCGCCATGTACAACGCCGAGCCTATCGCCGATTTCATTGATCTGGTAAGCTTGGGCGAGGGTGAGGACATCACCGTGGAGCTGGTGGAGCTGCACCGCAAGGCGCGCCGCGAGGGCTGGAGCAAGGCGGAATTTCTCCGTGCCGCCGCACAGCTGGACGGCATTTACGTTCCCAGCCTGTACGATATTTCCTACCACGACGATGGCACGGTAAGCGCCATCACGCCCCGTGACGGCGCGCCTGCTGTGGTAACAAAGCGCATCGTTCACGACATGAACAAGGCGTATTTCCCGGTAAATACCATTGTTCCCAGCACCGAGATCGTGCAGGATCGGGTGATGCTGGAGCTGTTCCGGGGCTGCATCCGTGGCTGCCGCTTCTGTCAGGCGGGCTATGTGTACCGCCCCGTCCGCAACCGCAGCCGCGACCTGTGCGCCCAGTACTGTGTGGATTCCTGCAACGATTCCGGCTATCAGGAGGTCACGCTGTCCTCCCTCAGCACCAGCGACTATCCGCCGCTGACGGAGCTGTGCGACCAGCTGGAGCCCTTCTGCGAGAGCCGCCATGTAAACCTGTCCTTGCCCAGTCTGCGGGCGGACAACTTCTCCATGGCGCTGATGCAGCGGCTGGCGAAGGGCCGCAAGACCGGCCTGACCTTCGCGCCGGAGGCGGGTACCCAGCGACTGCGGGACGTCATCAACAAGAACGTAACGCTGGAAGCGCTGCTGAATTCCTGCCACACCGCCTTTGCCGGCGGCTACAACGCGGTGAAGCTGTACTTTATGCTGGGTCTGCCCACGGAGACGGACGAGGACGTGCTGGGCATTGCCGACGTGGCGGCCCGTGTGATGCACGCATGGCGGGAGAGCGCCCCCAACAAGCAGCGGGGCGTCCGCATCACCGTGTCCACCTCCTATTTTGTTCCCAAGCCCCACACGGCTTTCCAGTGGGAGCCTCAGATCACCCGCGAGGAATACGAGCGCCGTGTGCAGCTGCTGCGGGAGAATATGACCACCAAGACCGTTACCTACAACTGGCACGACGGACAGACCTCATTCATCGAGGCGGTGCTGGCTCGTGGCGACCGAAGATTGGGTAATGTATTGGAAACCGTATGGCATAAAGGTGGACACCTTGACGCATGGGAGGAGTATTTTTCACTGGAGCGCTGGCAGGAGGCCTTTGCCGAGTGCGGCGTTGACCCGGCGTTTTATGCCTATCGCCGCCGGGAAAAGGATGAGATCATGCCTTGGGATATGATCTCCAGCGGCGTGACAAGGGATTACCTGTGGCGTGAGCATGAAAACGCTGTGGCGGGCGTTACCACGCCGGATTGCCGCACCCGGTGCAACGGCTGCGGCGCAAACAAGCTGGTAGGGGGGAAGTGCGATGTCTAAGCTGAGACTGCTGTTTGTTAAGGAGGCGCAGGCGTCCTATATTTCCCATCTTGATTTGATGCGCACCTTCCAGCGGTGCTTTCCCCGCACGGAGCTGGAGATCAAGCACACCCAGGGGTATCATCCACATCCCATTATCTCCATCGTCCTGCCGCTTCCGGTGGGGCAGAGCAGCGAGTGTGAGCTGCTGGATTTCGAGGTGACGCAGGCCAGCGACGGCAGCGGCATTGCCGAGAAGCTGAACACCGGCATGCCCACCGGCATCCGTGTGCTGGACTGCTACGAAGCAAAGCGCCCCATCCGTGAGCTGGACAGCCTGCAAGCAGACGTGACGCTGGAATATGACGCCGGAGTGCCGGAGGGCGCGGCGGAGCAGCTGCGTGAGCTGCTGGCCCGGGACACGCTGGTGATCCAGAAGCGCACCAAGCGCAAGGAGCTGGCGGATGTGGACATCGCGCCCATGATCCGGAAAGCAGATGTGACAGCGGATGACCATAACGTGTTCATTGACCTGACCGTTCAGGCTCAGAACCCCGGCCTGAACCCCCAATTGATCGAAAAGGCCATCGTCGCCTATCTTCCTGCACTGACACCGGACTTCATTCGGGTGCGCCGCCGTCGGATTCTGGACGCGAACGGGCAGGATTTTCGATGATTTTTCCGCAAAAGGGAAAATAATGCTTGCATTTACCGGATTTGTATGGTATTCTATCATGGCGTGAAAAGGGCGGTCCTCTGTCGCCGGTGCGGAACGCACCCATGTGATGGCGTTATGAACACCTATAAATACAGGAGGAAAAATCCATGGATCTCATCAAAGCATTGAACGAAAAGCAGCTGAAGGAAGTGCCTCAGGTGCAGGTGGGCGATACCGTCCGCGTGCATGTGAAGGTCAAGGAAGGCTCCCGCGAGCGTATTCAGGTTTTCGAGGGTACTGTTATTGCCAAGAAGCATGGCGGCATCGAGGAGACCATCACCGTCCGCCGTATCTCCTACGGTGTGGGCGTGGAGAAGGTGTTCCCCGTACATTCTCCCTCTATCCAGACCATCGAGACCGTGCGTCACGGTTTCGTGCGCCGCGCCAAGCTGTACTATCTGCGTGACCGCGTCGGCAAGGCCGCCAAGATCCGCGAGAAGCTGTAAGCGAATTCGATCCAAGAAAAGCCGCCTGCTTATGCGGGCGGTTTTTTCCTTTTCTTTTCACAAAAACTATGGTATAATCGGATAAATTATCAGCTTGATATGGAATATTTTAGAAATTGCGAGGTGACACACCATGCAAATAGAAGGACTGAGCTGGTTCCCCGGCCATATGACGAAAACCAAGCGCATGATCGTGGCCGAGATCAAGAATGTGGACGCGGTGTGCGAGATATTGGATGCCCGTATCCCGTTGTCCAGCCGCAATCCCGACGTGGACGAAATGACGACGGGCAAGCCCCGGCTGGTGGTGCTGAACCGCGTGGATCAGGCTGACCCCAGAGAGACGAAGCGCTGGGCCGCCTATTTCCGGGGAAAAGGCTACGCGGTGCTGGAGGCCAACGCCAAGGGCGGCGTGGGCACGGCGCAGTTTGCCGCCGCCGTCCGCGAGCTTTTGAAGGAGAAGCTGGCCGCCTACGCTGAAAAAGGACAGGTGGGCCGCACTGTCCGGGTGATGGTGCTGGGCATTCCCAACGTGGGCAAATCCACCTTTATCAATAAGGTGGCCCACCGCAAGACCGCCAAGGCGGAGGATCGCCCCGGCGTGACCCGCTCCAAGCAGTGGGTGCCGGTGGATCGGACGCTGGAACTGCTGGACACGCCCGGCATTCTGTGGCCTAAGTTCGATGATGTGGAGGTCGGCAAGTGTTTGGCCTTTACAGGAGCTATCAAGGATGACGTGATGGATATTGAGGAATTGGCCTGCTATCTCATGGAGTATCTGGGGCGGCACTATGCCGATATCCTCACTGAGCGGTATAAGATCGACGTGGAGGAGGGCGACACCGGTTACGACCTGCTGACCAAGGCGGGCCGGAAGCGGGGGTTCCTGATGCGGGGCGCGGAGGTGGACACCGAGCGCATGGCCCGTATCCTGCTGGACGAGTTCCGGGGCGGCAAGCTGGGCCGCTTCACGCTGGAAACGGTGGAGGAGGTACAGGGATGAACTGTCCAAACTGCGGAAAAGAGATGGAGCGTGGAAAGATCATCACGTCCCATAGCCGGGGCCTGTTCTTCCTGCCGCCCGGCGGCGATATCGATGCCCTGTTGTTCCTGACCAAGAAGTACATCACCCGGCAGAACGGCATCGTGCTGGACGGCCCCTATAATACCGATTTCCCCAATGAATCCAGCTTTTCCGCCTGCGTTTGCCGGGACTGCCGCAAGATCACGCTGACCTATTGAAAGGAGCGCCCATGGAGCTTTGGACATATGAACAGGAATCGTGGGCGCAGGGCTGCGAGACGGTCTGCGGCGTGGACGAGGCCGGCGCCGGGCCGCTGATGGGCCCTGTGTACGCGGCAGCGGTGATTTTGCCCCGTGAGTGCGTCATCGACGGCCTGAACGACTCGAAAAAGCTGACGGAGAAGAAGCGGGAAGCCCTGTACAGCGTCATCACGGAAACGGCTCTGGCCTGGTCGGTAGCCAGTGTCAGCGCTGCGGAGATCGACGCCACGGATATCCTTTCTGCCCGAATGAAGGCCATGCAGATGGCTATCGACGGCCTGTCCCTGAAGCCGGACGTGGCGCTGATCGACGGCAACCGGGATCACGGGAAGCATGCCGCCATCACCACGCCCCACCGCTGTATCGTAGGCGGCGACGGCCACTCCGCTTCTATCGCGGCGGCGTCCATTCTGGCCAAGGTCAGCCGGGACCGCTACGTGGCCGACGCACTGGACAGGGAATACCCCCAGTACCAGTTTGCCAAGCATAAAGGCTATGGCACAAAGCTGCACTACGCTATGCTGGATGAATACGGCCCCTGTCCGGAGCACCGCATGACCTTCCTGAAAAAGTGGGAGGCCAGACGATGAGCCGGGCCGAGGGCATGCAGGGTGAGGCGCTGGTGGCCCGCTATCTGCGAGAGAGGGGCTACAGGCTGGCGGCCCACGGTTACTGCAGCCGCTACGGCGAGATCGACCTGGTCGCGTGGGACGGGGATGTGCTGTGCTTTGTAGAGGTCAAGACCCGCACCAATCTGGACATGGCCCTGCCGAGGGAGTACGTAACGCCCCAGAAGCAGAACAAGCTGCGCAAGACCGCCAGAATGTATCTGGCGGAGAAGCGGCTGGACTGTCCCGCCCGGTTCGATGTGGCAGAGGTCTACGCCGAGCACGGCTTTAACGAAGCCCGCATAGAATATCTGGAAAACGCTTTTCAATAAGGAGAACGCTATGATACCGTATTTTGACGCTCACTGCGATACCATTTACCGCTGTCTGGAGACCGGCGAGACTTCCGCACTGGAGTATGGCAAGGATCGGGAGGAGCAGCGCCGCTATTACGCCGCGTCCACCCATCTGCGAAAAAACGGCGGCCATATCGATCTGGAACGGGGACTGAAGTTCCGGCGCTGTGCCCAGTTTTTCGCCCTGTTCCACGACGCGGCGGAGGCTCCGGCTGACGGCATGTGGGCACAATGTCAACGGATGCACGATTTCTTCCTGCGGGAGATGGCGGACAACGCCGATATCGTCCGCCATTGCCGCACCGGCGGGGAAGTGGACGTCACGGTGGTGGAGGGTAAGGTGGCCGCGTTGCTGAGCATCGAGGGCGCCGACCTGATCGACTGCGACGTACATAAGATCGAAACGGTGTCCGGTTGGGGCGTGCGGCTGCTGAACCCGGTATGGAACCGTGCCAATGTGCTGTCCGGCACCAATGCCGAGGAACCGGAGCGGGGACTGTCCGCTGAAGGCCGGGACTTCATTTATGTACTGGAGGAGCACGAGATCTATCCCGACGTGTCCCACCTGTCTGACGCAGGCTTCTGGGATCTTGTCCATATGGCGCGGCGGCCTATTGTGGCGTCCCACTCCAACGCGCGGTCCGTCTGTCCTCACCGCCGCAACCTGACGGACGACCAGTTCCGGGCCATCCGCGATCTGGGCGGCGTAGTGGGATTGAACCTGTATTTGAATTTTGTGGGCGAGCCCACGATGGATGCGCTGGTAGCCCATGTGGAGCATTTTCTGGCGCTGGGCGGAGAGAACACGCTGTGTCTGGGCGGCGATCTGGACGGCTGCGAAGCGCTGGCCGCCGGTATGACCGGCATGCAGGATATGCCCAAGCTGTACGACGCGCTGAAAGCCCGCGGCTACAGCGAGGCGCTGCTGGAGGATATCTTCTGGAACAACCTCCGCCGCCTGATCTGACGCAAAGGAGCGATTTATGGCACTATACGCAATGGGCGACTTGCATCTGTCACTGAACTCGGACAAGTCCATGGATATTTTCGGCGACGGCTGGCACGACTATGTGAACCGTATCCGGGAGGGCTTTGCCCCGCTCTGTGACGACGATGTGACGGTACTGTGCGGCGACCTCAGCTGGGGTATGAGTCTGGAGGAATCCCTGCTGGATTTCCAATTCATCAACGCCCTGCCGGGGAAGAAGATTCTTTTGAAGGGCAACCACGACTACTGGTGGAACACCGCCTCGAAAATGAAGCGGTTCTTTGCCGAAAACGGGCTGGATACCATGGAAATACTCCATAATAACTGCCTTTTTTACGGGGATATCGCCCTGTGCGGCACCCGTGGCTGGTTCTACGAGCTGGACAATCAGGGTACCCACGACGAAAAGGTGCTACTGCGGGAGGTCGGCCGTCTGGAGACGTCGCTGAAAGCGGCAGGGGAGCGGGAGAAGCTGTGCTTCCTCCACTACCCGCCCATCTATCAGGGCTACGAGTGTCCGGAGATCCTGCGGCTGCTGAAGGAATACGGTGCAAAGGCCTGCTATTACGGCCATCTGCACGGCGCTTCCCACCGCCGCGCCATCGAGGGAACGCGCAATGGCACCCTTTTTTCACTGGTGGCCGGTGATTTTCTGGGGTTTGTTCCCAAAAAAATTTGCGAATAATGCAAAAAGGTATGGAAATTCCATTTGTTTTCTGATATCATATACACTTGGCTTAATTAAATTGTAGTCTAATGCCACAAACATAGATGTAAACTGGAGGAAAAGCAACAATGACTGTCAAAAGCTGCGAAAAACTGGAAAAGAGCAGAGTCGCTCTGACCATCGAGGTGGGCGCCGAGGAGTTCGAGGCCGCCGTCAACAAGGCGTATCTGAAGATGCGCGGTAAGATGAATATTCCCGGCTTCCGTCCCGGCAAGGCTCCCCGCAAGATGATCGAGAGCATGTACGGCGCCGAGGTCTTTTATGAGGAAGCCGTCAACGCCATTCTGCCCGACGCTTATGAGAGCGCCGTGGACGAGCAGAAGCTGGAGGTCGTGGGCTATCCCCAGGTGGAGATCGAGAACGTGGGCAAGGAAGGCGCCACCTTCAAGTGCACCGTCGCCGTGTATCCCGAGGTGGAGCTGGGCCAGTACAAGGGTCTTGAGGCCGTGAAGGCCGAGGTCAAGGTCATGGCCGCCGACGTGAATGCCCGTCTCAAGGAGATGGCCGACCGCAACAGCCGTCTGGTGGTGGTGGAGCGCGCCGTCAAGAAGGGCGACACCGCCAACATCGACTTCGAGGGCTTCGACCAGGGCGTGGCCTTCGAGGGCGGCAAGGGCGAGGCTTTTGATCTGGAGATCGGCTCCGGCAGCTTCGTCCCCGGCTTCGAGGATCAGCTGATCGGCATGAAGGCCGGCGAGGAGAAGGATATCGACATTACCTTCCCCGAGAACTATACTCCCGAGCTGGCCGGCAAGCCTGTGGTGTTCCACGTGAAGGTCAACGAGGTCAAGGTCAAGGAGCTGCCCGCTATCGATGACGAGTTCGCCAAGGACGTGTCCGAGTTTGATACCCTGAAGGAGCTGAAGGCCGATATCAAGAAGAAGATGACCGACGAGCGCACCGCCGCTGCCCAGCGCGCCTTTGAGGACGTGCTGATGACCAAGGTGGCCGAGGGCATCAAGGCCGATATCCCCGACGAGATGATCGAGATGCAGGCCCATCAGATGCTGGAGGGCTTCAAGCAGCAGCTGGCCTCTCAGGGCATCCCCTTTGACCAGTACACCAAGATGACCGGCATGAACGAGGAGCAGATCATCATGGATGCCAAGGAGCCCGCCACCAATCAGGTGAGAATGGATCTGGCTATCCGCGCCATCATCAAGGCCGAGAATCTGGAGGTTTCCGACGAGGAAGTGGAGAACGAGATGAAGTCCGTGGCCGAGAAGTACGGCATGGATCTGGATACTGTGAAGAAGTACCTGCGCGCCGAGGACGTGAAGGAGCAGGTCATGCGCGAGAAGGTCATCAAGGTTGTCGCAGATTCCGCCACGGCGGTTGCCCCCGAGGTCAAGGAAGAGGAGACCAAGACCGAGGAAGAAGAGGAGAAGAAAGACTAAATCACAGATCAGGGTGGGTATACTTTGACTATCTTTCGTAATGGAGGTATTACACAATGAGTTTAGTTCCCTATGTTGTTGAGCAGACCAACCGCGGCGAGCGGTCCTATGATATCTTTTCCCGTCTGCTGAATGACCGCATTATCTTCCTGGGCGAAGAAGTGAATGATACCACCGCCAGTCTGGTCGTGGCCCAGCTGCTGTATCTGGAGGCGCAGGATCCTGACAAGGATATCCAGATGTATATCAATAGCCCCGGTGGCAGCGTAACGGCCGGTATGGCGATCTATGACACCATGCAGTACATCAAGTGTGATGTATCCACCATCTGCATCGGTATGGCCGCCAGCATGGGCGCGTTCCTGCTGTCCTGCGGCGCCAAGGGCAAGCGTATCGCTCTGCCTAATGCTGAGGTGATGATCCACCAGCCCTCCGCCGGAACCAAGGGTAAGGTCACGGATATGGAGATCGATGTGGAGCATTTTCTGAAGATCAAGCAGCGCATCAACAAAATCCTTGCCGAAAACACCGGCAAAACGCCGGAGCAGATCAAAGCCGACTCCGAGCGGGATAACTGGATGATCGCCGAGGAGGCCCGCGAATACGGCCTGGTGGACAAGGTGATCTATAAGCGCTGAGTGAGGTAGTATATGGCTGATAATTCTAAGGCGCTGCGGTGCTCTTTCTGCGGTAAGACCGAAAATCAGGTACACCGTATGATCCAGGGGCCCGGCGTCCGTATCTGCGACGAGTGTGTGCACCTGTGCCTGACCCTGCTGGACGATGGGTATGCTATTGAGCCGGAGCTGGTGGACAGCCTCGACCAGCTTCCTACGCCGCGGGAGATCAAGGCGGTGCTGGATGAGTACGTGGTGGGACAGGAGGCGGCCAAGGTCGCCCTGTCCGTGTCGGTGTACAACCACTATAAGCGGATTTTCTTCGGCGGCGGCGAGGATGTGGAGCTGCAAAAGAGCAACATCCTGATGGTCGGCCCCACCGGCAGCGGCAAGACGCTGTTTGCCCAGACGCTGGCCCGTGTGCTGAAGGTGCCCTTTGCCATTGCCGACGCCACCACGCTGACCGAGGCCGGTTACGTGGGCGACGACGTAGAGAATATCCTGCTGCGGCTTCTGCAGGCGGCGGATTTCGACGTGGAGCTGGCCGAGCGGGGCATCATCTATGTGGATGAGATCGACAAGATCGCCCGCAAGAGCGAAAACACCTCCATCACCCGCGACGTATCCGGCGAGGGTGTGCAGCAGGCGCTGCTGAAAATTCTGGAGGGCACCGTGGCCAACGTGCCGCCCCAGGGCGGCCGCAAGCACCCCCATCAGGAGTTCATTCAGATCGACACCCACAATATTCTGTTTATCTGCGGCGGCGCGTTTGACGGCTTGGAAAAGATCATCGAGCGCCGTACCGACCGCAAGGGTATCGGCTTCGACGCCGTGGTGGAGAGCAAGGCCGAGCGCCGTCAGGGTCAGCTGCTGAAAGAGGTGCAGCCCCACGACCTGCTGAAGTTCGGTATCATTCCCGAGCTGGTAGGCCGTCTGCCGGTGATCGCCGCGCTGGACGGATTGACCCGTGACGATCTGGTGACGATCCTGACCCAGCCCAAAAACGCGCTGGTGAAGCAGTATCAGAAGCTGCTGGAGTACGACGATGTGGCTCTGGAATTCACGCCGGAGTCTCTGGAGGCTGTTGCCGACAAGGCGATCGAGCGCAACATCGGCGCTCGTGGTCTGCGTGCCGTCATGGAGGGCGTGCTGACCCAGCTGATGTATGACATCCCGTCTGACCACACGATTGAGAAGGTGACCATCACCGCCGATTGTGTGAAGAACGGCGCCCAGCCGGAGATCATCCGTGATCCGGAACATGCCGTGCGGCGGGCAAAATTAAAGACCGGAAAGCAGCCGGAGAAGAAATCCTCCGCACCGGCCTCTTAAAGCATGAACAGGGGAGAGGCAGCGCCTCTCCCTCTGTGCTTTTTTCACGATCCTGAAAAAAGAGAACGATTCCCCGGCAAAAAGGAGAACCCTTATGGAAGAAAGAACGACGATAAATATTCCTGTCATTGCCCTGCGAGGACTGACAGTTTTTCCCGACCTGACGCTGAGCTTTGACGTGGAGCGGGAGATCTCCATCTACGCGCTGGACAGCGCCATGGAGGGCGACCGCACCATCTTTCTGGTGACGCAGCGGGAGATCGCCACCACGACTCCCACGGAGGAGGATCTTTACACGGTGGGTACGGTCTGCCGCATTCTGCAGATCCTCAAGACCTCCGAGACCAGCGTGCGGGTGATCGTGGAGGGCCAGCAACGGGCCCGTATTCACCGCCTGTGGCAGTATAAGCCGTTTTTGCAGGCCAACGTGGAGCTGCTGGAGGAGGACTTCCCCGGCCGCATGACGCCCCGTATGGAGGCGCTGATCCGCCAGACCTATGTGATCTTCGGCGAGTATAAGGAGCTTGTTCCCAATCTGACCGACGATTTTGTCTCCGCTGTGCTGGATTGCCGGGATCCCGGCCGTCTGGCGGACTTCATTGCCCAGAACATCAATCTGCGGCACGGCGACCGCCAGCGCATTCTGGAGGAGCTGAACCCCACCAAGCGTCTGCGGCTGCTGAACGAGATACTGGCCCACGAGGTGGAGGTCATCTCGCTGGAGGTTGAGCTGGAGCAAAAGGTGCGCTCCCGCGTGGCGCAGGTGCAGAAGGACATGATCCTGCGGGAGCAGATGAAGGTACTGAAGCACGAGCTGGGCGATGACGGCGACGAGGAGATCGAGGAGTATACCGAGAAAATCGAAAAGCTGAAGCTGCCGGAGGAGATCCACAGCAAACTGATAAAGGAAGTGGATCGTCTGGCCAAGCAGCCCTACGGCAGCGCTGAGGCCTCGGTGATCCGCAACTATCTGGACGTGTGTCTGGAAATGCCGTGGAACAAGACCACCAAGGATCGGGCCGACGTGGCGAAGGCCCGTGCCATTCTGGATAAGGAACACTTTGGTCTGGATAAGGTCAAGGAGCGTATTCTGGAGTTCATCGCTGTGCAGCAGATCAACCCCGATGCCAAGGGGAAAATTCTGTGTCTGGTGGGCCCTCCCGGCGTTGGCAAGACCTCCATCGCCATTTCCGTTGCCAAGGCCATGAACCGCAAGCTGGCCCGGCTCAGCCTGGGCGGCGTGCGGGATGAAGCGGATATCCGGGGGCACCGCAAGACCTATATCGGCGCCATGCCGGGCCGTATCATCGACGCGCTGAGCCGCAGCGGCTCCATGAACCCGCTGCTGGTGCTGGATGAGATCGACAAGCTGGCCAGCGATATGCGGGGCGACCCGGCTTCCGCGTTGCTGGAGGTGCTGGACAGCGAGCAGAACTATGCCTTCCGGGATCATTTTCTGGAGATCCCGGTGGATTTGAGCAAGGTCATGTTCATCACCACCGCCAATACGCTGGATACCATTCCCCGGCCGCTGCTGGACCGTATGGAGGTCATCGAACTGTCCAGCTATACCGACGAGGAAAAGCTGGAGATCGCCAAGCGCCACCTGCTGCCCAAGCAGTTGAAGGAGCATGGATTGAAGCGCGCGCAGCTTCACGTCAGCGACGGAGCCATCCGCGCCACGATTTCCGGCTACACCCGTGAATCCGGCGTCCGCGTGCTGGAACGGCAGTTGGACAAGCTGTGCCGGAAGACCGCAATGCGGCTGGTGGAGGAAGATGTAAAGCGGGTAAGCATTACAGAGAAAAACCTCTCGGATTATCTGGGAACGGTGCGCTACACCCCCGGTGTACATAGCGAACAGGATGAAGTCGGCGTGGTCAACGGCCTTGCGTGGACGGAGATAGGCGGCGAGATTCTGGAAGTGGAGGTCAACGTCATGGATGGCAGCGGCAAGTTGGAGCTGACCGGAAATCTGGGCACCGTCATGCAGGAATCCGCCAAGGCGGCTCTCAGCTGCCTGCGCAGCCGCACGGAAGCGCTGCATCTGGAGAAGGATTTCTACAAGACCAAGGACATTCATATCCACTTCCCCGAGGCGGCCACCCCCAAGGACGGCCCTTCTGCCGGTATCGCCATCACTACCGCCATGCTGTCTGCCTTGACGGGGCGCAAGGTGCGCCGCGATGTGGCCATGACCGGCGAGGTAACGCTGCGGGGCCGTGTGCTGCCCATTGGCGGCTTGAAGGAAAAGACCATGGCTGCCCTGCGCAACGGCATCAAGACGGTCATCATTCCCAGGGAGAACGAAAAGGATCTGAACGAGATCGATCAGACCGTCCGCAAAGCCCTGCATTTTATACCTGTGGAATCGGTAGACGCGGTGTTTGCCGCCGCGCTGGTGCCGGAGAGTAGGGAGGACGCGGTGGAGCATATGGCGGCTATCGCCGCTCCCACGCCCTATCAGGAGGTACGCCATGGCAATCAACTTTAATCAGGCGGAGTTCGTCCTCTCGGCGGTGAAGCCCGCCACGTTCATCCGGGACGGCAGGCCGCAGGTAACATTTGCCGGACGTTCCAATGTGGGGAAGTCCTCGGTCATCAACCGGCTTTTGAACCGGAAGAATTTTGCCCGTGTGGGCGCTACGCCCGGCAAGACCACCCAGATCAACTATTTCCGCATCGACGGCAAGATCTATTTCACCGACCTGCCCGGCTACGGCTACGCCAAGGTCTCTAAGGACGAGCGTGATCGTTGGGGTCGCCTGATGGAAAACTATTTCGCCGAGGAGGGTCTGATCACGCTGGGCGTTCTCATCGTAGATGCGCGGCATAAGCCTACCGCCGACGATGTGACCATGTGCGACTATTTCAAGTCCACTCAGTGCCCCATGGTGGTGGTGGCCAACAAGCTGGACAAGCTGAAAAAGAGCGAGATCGAACCCAATCTTGCCCTGATCCGGCAGGCGCTGACGCTGGACGACAGCGTGCAGTTGATCCCGTTCTCCGCTGAGAAGGGGATCGGAAAAACGGAGCTGCTGGCGGCCATCAGCCAGTGCTGCGGGAAATAAGGCCATATGAAAAAAGCCTCTGTGCAGCTTTACGCAGAGGCTTTTTTGAACCTGTTTTCGGTTTCTTGACAAAAAGCAGTTGCGCGACAGGAAATTATTTTCAAGCAAACGCTATCCGCAATAAAAATTTGCCATTTGTTACAGATTTGACAATCAAAATTTAGGCAAGCCGCTGAAATTGATATTTTTTTAACGAAACGGGTTGATATTTTTTTAACGAAGTAGTAAAGTATTATCCAGAGGGAAAAATAGGGATAGACAAAGAAGAAAGAAAACAGGAGGCATATCAAAAATGGCATACGAAGAATTTCTGGGTATGTATCAATCCAAGCTGACCACGGCAGAGGAAGCCGTAAAAGTGATCAAATCCGGCGACTGGGTGGACTATGGCTTCTGCAACACCCATCCCCATGTTCTGGACGAAGCGCTGGCTCGCCGCGCTCCCGAGCTGGAGGACGTGAAGGTTCGTGGCGGTATCGCCCTGTGGAAGCCCGCGATCTTCGATATCGAGGAGCCTGCTAAGCATATCATCTACAATTCCCACCACACCGGTGGCTTTGAGCGTAAGCACATCGATACCGGGGCCTGCTTCTATGAGCCCATGCGCTATTCCGAGCTGCCCCGTTACTATTATGACCATATCAATCCGCCGGATGTTGCCCTGATCCAGGTCGGCCCCATGGATAAGCACGGCTACTTCAACTTCGGCGTTTCCGCTTCCCACATGAAGGCCATCTGCGACACGGCCAAGATCCTGATCGTGGAGGTCAACCAGAACATGCCCCGCTGTCTGGGCGGCTTTGGCGAGAGCGTACATATCACCGACGTGGATATGATCGTGGAGGGCCGCAACGACCCCATGGGTCAGATGCTGTCCGCACCTCCCACGGAGATCGACAAGGCCGTGGCCAAGCAGGTGGTGGAGCGCATTCCCAACGGCGCCTGCCTGCAGCTGGGTATCGGCGGTATGCCTAACGCTGTGGGTATGCTGCTGTGCGAGTCTGATCTGAAGGACATGAGCGTCCATACCGAGATGTACGTGGAGGCCTTCGTAGATCTGTCCCTGTGCGGCAAGATCAGCGGCGCCAACAAGAGCATCGACCATGGCCGCCAGACCTATTCCTTCGCTGCCGGCAGCCAGCGGGTCTATGACTTCCTGGATGACAACCGCATGTGCATGGCCGCTCCCGTCAGCTATGTCAACGATATCCGCACCATCGCTTCCATCGATAACTTCATGTCCATTAACAACGCGGTGGATATCGACCTGTACGGTCAGGTCAGCAGCGAGACCTCCGGCATCCGCCACATTTCCGGCGCCGGCGGCCAGCAGGACTTCGTGCTGGGCGCATACCTGTCCAACGGCGGCAAGAGCTTTATCTGCCTGTCCTCCACCTTCAAGAAGAAGGACGGCACGCTGGCTTCCCGCATTCGTCCCACGCTGGCAGAGGGCAGCATCGTCACCGATACCCGCGTCAACACCATGTATGTGGTCACGGAGTATGGCTGCGTCAACCTGAAGGGCCTGTCCAGCTGGGAGCGGGCCGAGGCGCTAATCTCCATCGCTCACCCTGATTTCCGCGAGGAGCTGATCCAGGCTGCCCAGAAGCAGAAGATCTGGTATCACAGCAACAAGCGCTGACTTCGACAACACTTCCAACAGGGAGAGTAATACAAGGTCAAAAGGCGTCGTTCGCAAGAACGGCGCCTTTTGGCGTTTTAGCTTGTTAAAAAGGGCATAGCCCTTTTTAACAAAATTAGAAATCGCTCCGACCCGCGCTTTTCCGCCCATAAATGGGCGAAAAAACACTCTCTCCGCGCAAAGTATTTTTTGCCACGCACATGTCGCGGCAAAAAATGATCCAAATTGTTCGCCGCCATAGCGGGCGGCGAATTCTGCGAAGCTTTTTTGCGGACCTCGACGCCTTTTGATGTCCGTCTGTAGGCGCGAACTCTGCAAGGCTACAATCTCAAACCGGAAAATGTGTTTCTTTTCTTGCAAGATGGAGAAAAATCGGCTATACTATAGCCATTAACAGAGTAAGAAGGTTGATCACTGCAGTTTGAAAAAAGGAGGTTCCGGTTATGTATACCGTTGGAGAAAAGGTCGTACATCCCATGCATGGAGCAGGCGTGATCTCGGAGATCACAGAAGAACGCATGAGCGGCAAGTTGGAGCGGTACTATGTATTTTCCGCGCCCCTCAGCGGCCTGACGCTGAAGATCCCGGTGGCCAACAGCGGCGCGGTAGGGCTGCGCCGTCTCATCAGCCGCCAGCAGCTGGCCGAGACGCTGGCCTCGCTGCGCGAGATCGAGGAGGATATGACGGAGAACTGGAACCACCGCTACCGGGAGAATATGGGCCGCATCAAAAGCGGCGAGGTGCGGGAGGTGGCCCGTGTGGTCAAGGGCCTGATGCACCGCGACGCCAGCCGCGGCCTGTCCACGGTAGAACGCAAAATGCTGCGCAGCGCCAAGCAGATCCTGCTCAGCGAAATGATGCTGGTGGAGGATCTTTCCTATGACGGCGCGGAGCAGCTGTTGAGCCGCAGCGTACTGGCCGAGTAAGGAGAACAACGATATGGGCATTTGGAATACGGTGCAGAAATGGCAGGGAAAGTCCGTTCCGCCGTGCAGCATGATCGTGGCGGCCGCCGGAAGCAGCTGCCGCATGGGCGGACAGGACAAGCTGTTTGCTCCGCTGGCAGGTGTGCCGGTGCTGACGCGCACGCTCCGTGCCATTGACAGGGCCGAGCTGGTCAGCGAGATCGTCGTTGCCGCGCAGGAGGAAAGAATGGAGGCGGTGGCGGACTTGTGTGCCGCCGCTGCGCTGCACAAAAAGGTCAAGGTGGTCAAGGGCGGCGCCAGCCGCACCGAATCGGTGCTGGCGGCGGCGCTGGAATGCGACCCCAGGGCGGAGCTGATCGCCATTCATGACGGCGCCCGTCCTCTGGTGCGGCCGGAGATGATCGACGAGATGATCCGGGCGGGCTGGCAGACACAGGCGGCAGCGCCGTCCACGCCTGTGACAGATACGGTCAAGGTGGCGGACGATGACCGCTGGGTGGCGTCCACGCCGGATCGCTCCACCCTGTACGCGGTGCAGACGCCGCAGGTATTTCAGGCCAACATCCTCAAAGCCGCCCTACAGGCGGCGCTGGCCTCCGGCGAACCGGTCACGGACGACTGCGCTGCGGTGGAACGGCTGGGCAAGCGCGTCTGGCTGGCGGAGGGCGACGCGGAGAATATCAAGATCACCACGCCTGTGGATTTGATAATCGCGGAAGCGCTGCTGGGGCAGCGGGAGGACGAACGATGACGGCGCTGCGGATCGGCCACGGGTATGACGTACACCGTCTGGTTGAGGGACGCGCTTTGATCTTAGGCGGCGTGACCATCCCGTGGGAGCGTGGGCTGGACGGCCATTCCGATGCCGACGTGCTGACGCACGCCGTTATGGATGCGCTGCTGGGCGCGATCGCCGCCGGGGATATCGGCAAGCTGTTCCCAGATAACGACGCGGCGTTTCACAACATTTCCAGTATGCTGCTGCTGAAACGGGTAGGAGAGTATCTCCGGCAGGAGGGCTACACTGTGGTGAATATCGACACCACGCTGATCGCGCAGGCTCCCAAGGTCTCTCCCTACCGGGATGCCATGCGGCAGAATATCGCCGCCGCACTGGGGGTGGACGTCTCGCAGATCAGCGTGAAAGCCACCACTGAGGAGCATCTGGGCTTTACCGGAACGGGCGAGGGGATGGCCGCTCATGCTGTGGCGCTGGTGGAAAAACTGTAAATATACCGTTCAGGGCGAGGTCGCAGTGACCTCGCCCGTCTTTTTTTCATACATTGGAGTGGAGGAGGTGTACCATGGATCATTATCTTTTTGCGGTGCGGTCTGCCACGCAGGCCCAGCGAGCGGCCCGTGTGCTGAACAGCGGCGGCATCCACGCCAGTGTCCAGCGTGTGCCGGTGGAGTTTGCCCGGCAGGGCTGCACCTATGCGGTGCGTGTGGATGAAGCGGACTATGATGTGGCGCAGCAGCGCCTGCAGCAGGCGCACCTGATGCCGGAGCGCGTCCTCCGGCACAGCGGCGCAGGGTACA
>ENA-OUQC01000329-OUQC01000329.1-human-gut-metagenome-genome-assembly--contig:-NODE-329-length-37366-cov-5.929860_pt1 | contig 37366 bp, 51 predicted proteins | sample MGYA00237942_ERZ548815 | MGnify/ENA primary metagenome ERZ548815 (study PRJEB26490, sample SAMN05194722) | human gut metagenome | biome: terrestrial biome; feature: human-associated habitat; material...
CTCTTCATCCAACATACGATAGTTGTCCCGCATTTGCTTTTGACAATATTTATGCCACGAATCTATCATTCCAGATTCGGCATCCCACATATGAAGGACCTTTAGGTTTGAATCAAACTTTTGCCGATTTTCCTCGGCATATCTATCCAGTTCGCGATCTATGAGTTGCAGTGCGTCCTGCTCCTCGGTGGACCATAAACCGCGTTCCTCAATCCAGATAGCATAAAAATCGCCACCGCGAATCATAAGATCGGAGCTTTTACAGACAATAAACTTCGGATAGATTTCGATTACTCCACGCTTTGTACTACGTGTTGAAATCATTAAGAAGTCCATCATGCATGTTATCCTCCTCTCTTATTTGAAATATAATTATTAATCGTCTCTAAGCTCCAATTTAATGGACTATCAAATGTAAATATCAATTCCTCTTTATTGGGAAGTTCGATTATTATAGCATTCGGTCCTTTCGGAAACCACTGACTGATTAGGTTCGAAAATTGAGGAAACCTAGCGATTAACTGGTCAAATATCATTTGTTGAGTCATGGCCACCTCAATTGTTTAAATCTGTTAAATACCAGCATAGCTGATACCATCTTTCGGTTGATCGCATGTCACGATGTTTTCGATTCGTTTTAAATAAACCACCCTCGCCATTTGGAGCGTATTCTCGTTCAAGAAAACGAGTTATAACATAGTCTATATAATCCGCATCAAAATTCCTATCATCCATCGAAATCAAGCCGAGATTTTCTATCATACTCCAGAACCATTGGCCTGTTCTATCTCCAATATCTGGATCGTCCATGATTTGTTCTTCACAACGAAAAGCCAGTGCGACCATCATTTCAAGGACTGATACATTATTATCATCCAGGTGTTCCTTTATGAGTGCGTGCGAATAACCGCATTCATATCCGAATCTATATCGAAGATCTATCCCATCTTGGGCCCGATTCCTATCTCTTGGTAAAATATAATAGAAATCCTTCTCAAAAAGTACCATCAAAAGCTTACGATAGGATAGATTCTTCATATAGTATTTGTCATGGACGAGCTGATACATCCAGTCAAAATATTCGTTGCACAGCTCATCGTCTATCATCTATACTAATTCACCTCCGTTGTATCATGATAAAGCCTCCGAGACAAAAGAATCTCGTATTCGCACTTGTAATTTTCATTACGAATATGCAGTGCGTCATCCTCGTACTCACCCATATGGTTTAGATTTTCCAAACCTACCACGTCATCAACATTTTTGACGATATGATCATCTTCATCGGTCAAAACACCATCAATATAATAGTTCAAATTGACTATGGTGTACTCGTCATCTATGGCGAAATCGTCGGGTGAAATAATATAAGGAGGTTGATATGATGGATCGTTTAGGATTACCGGATCCGAAGATTCCTCATTATCTTTCTGTGCTACTGTATCGACCGCTGTTCCACTATCTTTAACGAGTTTAACAAGGTTCTTGGGATCAGTATAGTCGATATAACCATGTTTTGTCAGTTTTGCAGCGTATGCTATCAAATCGGGCTTTTCGTTAGGTTCCGTAGCACCATTTGAATCAACGGTTACTTCTTCCGGCTCTTTCTTTTTACGATAATGCTCCCTTACCTCATTTATCTCTTCCTGCGTTTGACGTATGTACTTCTCTTTAAGCAGCCGCCAAGTCACGAATGACCCTACTGCCACACCGCCTATAAATATAATTGCTTTGTGCATTTTTTCTCCTCTGTATGGATCGTCATAATGGTTAAAGCCAAACCACCAAATAGCATTGCGATGCTCAATAGCATCCCTCCACAAATATGGCGTTTCCTCTCAGTATCCAAAATATCATCAATCTGGACAATTATTCCATTAATCAGATCCATAGTCTTACTTCCTATCTTTACCAATAAGGACTGCTATGCCTGTTGCAAAGCAAAAAACAGACATGCTGGCTAAAACATAAGATAAAATGACTTGCCCGGTATTCATATTACTACCTCCTTGTTTTAGTGTTTTTGATTGATTTTGTCCCACATTACTCCATCAACGTTAAAGTCAAGAAGAATGGCGGGTTCGAAACCATTTACAAAATCTCTAGTTACTGCCCTATAAAGATCGTAAATACCGAAAGAAACGTGACAATCCGCGTTCTGGTCCTCCGGATCATAAATCCAACCAACTACTTGACCTATACTACATTTAGGAATTCCAAGGCTCTCGTAAACATCGTTCAAGAAAAGATAGCCGTCTGCACGAAGCCTCTGATTAGCATAGTTTTCCTGAGCACGGAGGAACATCAAATTATAATCCGGATTCTTCTCCCAATTCGGATTAGTTTCGTCAAAGAAGCGAGCGTATACACTGTTCTTTTCATTTTCTACGACCGGAACTATAGTCTTGGTTTTCTTAGTTTTTCCGTTTTCGTCTACAACGGTCTCTTCTATTTTCTGAGCCTTAATACCATATTTCAATTCGCGATCTACAGTTTCGCCATAACGTTCGGTAAGACGTTCACGATAGCCCTTAAAACTCTTATCGAGTGCCGCATATGCAGTCGCGATTGCAATATTACGCTTACGAAGAATATTGTTCGACGTCAGAATCCCAGTTATTGACAGACCGCCAAGAAGAACCGCCGGGCCATACAGCTTGGCAAATTTCAATGCTGTCTGAGCGTAAACTATTGTGAGATCCTTTTTCATATCGCTCTCGGTATACTCATCAGCGTACTTCTCATCTTTGGCTACCGTATGTATTTTTTCAACATCCTCTTTATGCTGCTCCAAAATATCATTCACCTTGGTGGTTGCCTTGCAGGCCATTACAGCGCTTACAACGGTGCCTATAACTCCAGCCACTACAAGAATCTCGGGGCTATACTGACGCAACTGAAAGCCGGTCTTCTTAACAAAACTAGCTGCTTTAGTACTAATATTACTCATTCTTTTCTCCTTCTTAATCTAATGGAATTGCTTTGGGCATTCTTAAAATATAACCATCACGGGTACGCTCGATATGTGCTTGACGAATATCAGTCCAACCGTATTTATTATCGGTATAGCGTCCTGTAATACCTACCAATTCATTAAGATCAGCTATGCTAACCGATGGATAGCGATTTAGCAGATCGTCTAATGTCGACAATACTTCGTCGGCGTCTCCACGGTCTTCAAATTTCAAGTCATCAAAGACGTATCGTGACGCACTACGAACGTAATTAGGTTCCCTGCGATCATTCGGTCTATCGTAATAGCTGCTATATGAAACCTGCGATGCTCGTCTATTATTCGTTTTTCTATTTCTCGATGTCTCGCCGTAAAGCATCATGTTTACGCTATCCGATATGACAGCTTTAAACGCCGGAAGTAATACTTCGGTCCAAATATAAGATTTGACAGTATGCAAATCTTCTTTTACAAATGTCTCAGCGAATTTTTGAATATCGTTTTTCTTTTTTATACTGACATTGCCAGTTACGATACGCCCCAAGTTTTTTTCTGATTCTGTTTTCGTTCTCTCCTTATACTTATCAGAATTCGGTTTCAAATCATTTAATATATCCATAGTCGTGTTGTTTTCGGCCATGCGATTACTCCTATCTGCTAATAAAAAAAGTAAAGGTGCCTTGTTACAGACACCTATACTTTTGGGTTACATCAATTACTTGATCTTATCTTCCCAATCATTGAACTCTTCGAATTCATCTGTCTTAGATTCTACATAAACGGCCTCTTTAGAAGCTTTCTTTGCTTCGTGCTTCGCCTTGAGTTTAGCCCAGAGCGGTTTGATGGCATACTTATATGCTACTACGCCTATAAGCGTTGCCCCAGTAACCACCCCAGCTATCTTAAGGGTCTTGCTTCCTCCGCAAGTTGTAACCTCTTCAGTTACGTCCATGATGTCCTCTGCGTTCGTCATGATTTCGTTAGTTTCCATAATTGTTCTCCTTTCAAATTATAATAAGTTAACGTTTCTTTCATAAAAGAAAATGTAGAGTTCGCGTACTAACGGCAATATTTATACGTAGGAGATATATTATAATCCACCGCTATGCACGGAGTGCCATCTTCGGACAGATGAGCGCTAAACCTAAAATTGATAAGGCCGTCCGCAATATTCCAACCCAAGTCATCTCCAATTTTTATTGGCGGCAGCCCTATTTCGTAGTAAAACTCATTAAGCGAGATGTACATTTCGTTAACAAGGCGCTTATTTACCTCATTTTGCACATGCTTGAGTTTTTCAATATCTGATTTGAAATATCGTGATGAAATGGTATCAAAACATACCGTATCGCCCTTAGGGGTTATGATTACTTCGTTGGTTTTCATCGGGTTTTCTTTAATATGATCCTCCGCTATAGCGTCACGAATAATCTCGTTCTTCTTTTCCCCGACGATTTCAACCACCTTTTTTTCATAGTTGTTAAGAGCAGCCTCGGTTATACTCCATGCTGCGGTCAACGCTGCTCTACGCTTAGCATTTTCCGAACTCGCTCCGATTAGACAGGCAATGGATGTTCCACTAGCTATTACAGATGGCAAATAAGAACGCCATGTCGCTTTGACTATTTCGATCGGGGTCAATTTATCTTGATGAAGTTCCTGCTTAGATGCTTCAATCAAACGCAACGCCGTTGGCGTAGCTCTAACGGCCAATATCGTAGATGTAATCATCCCGGTAATACCAATACCTGTTAAAATTTCAGGATAATAGGTATTTAAAACGGTTTTGGCTTTATGCATAAATGCCGCCATTTTAGATGTGCTCATTTCATACTCCTTTTTAATGATAACGCTTTTCTTAATAATAGAATATAAATCTCCTCTGCCATTTCATAAGCATAGGAAAACACCACCCTTCTTGCTCCATCATTCATGCTATAAAATTCATACATCTCTTCTTTAAATTGTTTAACCGTTTGAACCGGATCGTCCGTACTACTTTCAAGTCTTTTAATTATCTCGCTTGCTGCACAAGATGAATAAGCTACTTCTTGCAGATAGTAATGAGGCCATCCGACTTTCGGTTTGGGAATAGATTTCGAACAATACACATGAATGAAATTAATAGCCTGATCATTTGTCATACCAGTACTCCAAATAAATAAGAGTCCGTGTTCCGGACCCTTACTGTTTGTTAGCGAGTGCTTTAGCAATCTTATCTTCGATTACTCCGTCTAGCTTCTTGTCATTAATACGGTCGACGGCAAAATTCACCGCCATTCCGATTGCGCTAAGAGCTATACTCAGGATTTTAATCGTTTTGATATTCATAAGCTTTTAGCCTCCTTTCATAATATAAAATGTTTCTTTCGCGTAAAAAACAAAAAGATAAGAGTCCATATTCAGACTCTTACCTTCTCGATTCGTGTTATCGGGTGAACCTCCTTCGTGCAACGATCACGTTGCCAGCTACACTATCGAACGAATTCGAATTCATGGAGCTCTCAAGTCTTCTTTTCTCATATTTTCTTCCAAGAAAGAATCCTATGATGCCCATTAATCCAAATCCGCCAATAGTAAAAGCCTTTCTATGACGCTTCACAAATGATTTAAGTTTACTCATTTCAACACCTGCCTTTCATAAAAGGAATTGTAAATTGCGCGTGAATTATTCCATATCGAGATAATCAGCTGTCGGAGGAAACGGAAAGTGAATATAAATACACTCTAACCCATCATCCAACGTCACCAGCTCGTGATCGAAATCGATCCACGAATAACCATAATAGCATTCGCCAGCTTCAATCGACCATCCGAGGGTCTCACCAAATAAAGTATTTGCGGGATGAAGATCCAAGAACGCATATAGCTCGTTCAGGTTTGCATAACCTCTAAGCTGGTAATTCCGATTGAAGTGGTACTCGGCCAGTAATACCTCTTCTTTTGTACGAGTGAAGAATTCCCCATAATACTCTTCGAAAAACAGGAATTTTTCATCGCTTAGCATTAAGCCAGTATTGTCATCGACTTTAGAGCGTATCATAGCGCCCCTAACTTCTTTGTCGGCTTCATCGCCATAGAGCTCTCGCATCTTTGACTTATACTCTTCATATGAATTACTCAAAAGGGTATAAGCTCCAATTAACGCTTCCTTATTATTTCGGCTAATAGCGTCCGAACCAAATATACAGACTATGGTGCCTATACATGAAATAGCGGTCGGAATATAACATTTCCAAGCTGATTGTATAGCCTCCAGCTTGGTGTAAGCATACGGGTCGCCATCATGATTAAAGCGACTATCTGCTTTTATAAGTTCACAGGCTTTTGGTGTAGCGCGGATCGCAAGTATTGTCGTTGCAATAACCCCTCCGGACCCTATGACCGATAGAATTGTTGAGTTGTTTCGTTTTACAAAACGTTTAATGTTCGCTATAAACCTTGTCATCTCATGCTCCTTTCAGAGAAAACGTCGATCGATTACTGTTTCCCATCGTTTACGTGGTAATGGTTTCATCTTTAATGCCCACATTATTTGACGAATCGTAACCGTTGGATATAAACCGTCCATACATCTTTTAGCGCGTTTATCGAAATACTCTTTGAAGCCCTCGTGCAAATATAAAACGTCAGTCAACCAAGGGTCTATTTCATCCCACCAAGTAACCTTGGTAGATGAGTCAAATCTTTGCTGAACGACGGCCAAACCTTGCTCTCCAATTTCATATAATGTGCAGTGTGTATAAACTGGATGGTCGCAAACATAAGCACGTCCATAACGGGATCTATAAATAGGCGGTTTTTCAAAGAAATATCTCATAAATCAGAAATTAAGATGCCTTGTTAGACACCTTAATCCTTTCATAATTACTTAGTGGGTTTAAATCTGTTAAACAGTCCTCTAAATGTCGTCGAGGTGTATGCTCCAGTCTCTTCGAACTTAAAGCCTCTTTTCATCCATATTCCGTAAAATACCAATGGCAAACCAATTCCTAGCAATCCAACTATCAGATCTGTCAAATTCTTGTCTTCCCGATTTTTCAAATCATACAGCTGATTTAGGTTTTCAGTCGTTTTCGCGTATTTTTCATCATACGGTTCCAACGCGGCTAAATGATCGAAGTCCTTTTCGATCTCACCTTTTAGCTTTTTTCTTTCTGTAAACATTTTATACCCCTTTCGTTATGGTTTCATAAAAGAAGGTGTTAATTTCGCGGAAGAAAATCTTTCTGTTCAACAGCGAAAGTTACAAACTTCTGTCTGGAAATATCATCAACAGTATGCCCTTTAAGCTCCAAGAACAGATAAGGTGGTTCTTCAGCATCTGAATGATCCATACGAAGAGTACCAAAAATCTCCTTGCCGTTTTTCAAACCCCGCAGATAACCAGTTATTTGACCAATTATCAGCATGATAATACCCACAATCAAGTACCAAGTGTAATTCATAATTCCATTCTCCTTTTCTATAAAATATCATTAATAATCGTCACCCGCATATGGTATTCGCAAAAAGAATAAGAGACCCGGTTTTCCAAGTCTCTTAAATCCCCAGCACCCAACAGACAACCAAGCAAAGAGGCCCAACGAGCACGGCCAACAAAACCACACAACCGACAACCAAGCAAAAAGGCGCAACGAGCACAACACACACGGCAGTAATAATCGCGCGAAGCAAAGACCAGCCTAGTACTTCGTACATCCAAAAGTCCGCAGTGGCGACCACCGCTAATACTCCAACTACTAGATACACGATAAATGCAATTAACATAATTATCACCTTCCTTTCATAACAAAAAATGCATATTTCGCGTGGAAAAAAGAAAGAGCCCTCGTGGGCTCAATCCGTGGTATAAACATAAATATAATTTTGTGGTATGTCTTTATTCGAGAAGACTCGTACAATCAATAATTCTTTGATCAAATTTCTCCATTCGGTATTGGAACAAGTTAAGTTAATGTACCACATCGTACTATTCTTCCAGCCACAACTTCCAACTGCCATGTCAATTTGCATTTGAGTAAACAGCCGGTTGCATGTCTTTTGTATAATACGCAGTGCCTCCATTACTTTGGTTTCGTCCATAATCAAATGATGTCTCTTGTAGATAATGTTGTCAAAAGTCCTCATCATAATACACCTACCTTTCATAATAGAAAATGTAGGTTTCGCGTATTTACTGCCTTTCGCGATCTAATATCCAGAAGAACCGTCTGTACAATTCGTAGTAAACGTCTTTACAGCAGGGAATATCTAATCTAGCTTTAATCTGTTCGTAAGACAGCCCCTCCGTTACTCCGATAAGAATATATTTTGACAGCTCTTCACTCGTCAAAACCGCTACTCGGTTAACCAGTTCTACTCTATCTCGGTAATAGATTTTAGACATCGCATAACGCTCTGTAGGGCTTTCTGAGAGGTTTTGACTTTTTAACTCCCTGGGGTCCTTATTAGAGCCATTAAGCCCGTCTAGAGCCGAATATGCTCGTTTCCAAATATAATATTGTAGACAAAAGTGTTTCAGCTCATAATACCTATGCCGTTCAATCCAATATTTGTTCTTCTCCGATACTTCCGGTCTTATCGTAGTGCTCATTTCTTTTCTCCCTTCCACATATAACCAGTTTCCTCATACAGACGCTTCGGCGAAATATAAAAGTTGATGCGCCCGTACTTGCTATTCATTTGTTCAACGCTACCAATCAACTTCCCGTTTCTTGTAGCTTTTCCGATTGGTAGCCATCCGGATATAATACCGGCTCGGACCCAGGAAGCATCCTTTCCATACACCCTTGCAACTACAGCCACTGGAACTGACCCTTCTTTAAATACATTATCGTTCAATTTCATCTCTCCTTTTTCGATAAAGCTTTATTACTATTACCTCCTTCGTCATTCATTTTAGAACTGCCAAGGAGCATTATTGAAACGGAACTCAGTGAACTTCTCCACTCTTTAATTGTTGTTTCGCAAGGATAATCTTCGTAATCTAGATTAAATGAAGTTAGCTTACCGGATATGAAACCTAATATAATGTCAGATCTATAATGACGATATGGGATAATATAGTCGGGTAAACATCTCCTAATCCGGCCACAAGATATGCAGTATTTACGTTGCACCTTAATCCAATGACGTTCCCCTCGTTCAGTTCGAAGAATTCGAGAGACGGTGTCATAGTATCGCAGCTCTCCACCACAGTCATTGCACCGTTCATCAGTAGTCATAGCATCTTTAATGATAAGCCTTAAAAATGCAAAAAGAAAGAGCCCATGTAGGACTCGTTCCGTTAATTAGTTTTCTTTAATTGGTCCATTAAATATCACCTTACTAGATGGGAGTAAGTTAGATTCCTTCTTAAACTGGTAACCTAGATTAGAACGAGCTTTCGCAAGCGTTGGCGCCATTGTCGCTCCTTCCCATTTATCGGTTAGTAATCTTCCGAATGAATTCGTAACCGGACCTTTATAGCTAAAGTGTTTGTATTCCATATAAACCTCCATAAATATCATTCTCATAAAAGAGGCTGTAAAAACTGCGTATGTATAAATTGACAACTCCTACAGATTCGCTATATACTTACTTTGGGAGGTGTAAATATCAATGCTTAGTAAATGTCCAGAATGTGAATTGCAAGTGAGTGATAAAGCAATTAGCTGCCCACATTGTGGCTATCCATTAAAACCAATTGGAAAAGCATCAGCTTCGCGTAAGAATAAACGCAGACGTCTCCCCAATGGTTTTGGGCAAATAAGTGAGATTAAAGGCCAAAATCTTCGAAATCCTTTTCGGGCTATGGTAACAATTGGAAAAAATAAAAATGGCCGGCCAATCTGTAAGCCACTAAAGCCAACATCTTATTTCGCATCTTACAATGATGCTTATGCAGCCTTGGTTGAATATAATAGAAACCCTTACGATCTGTCAGATAGCATTACCGTAAAGGAATTGTACGAACGTTGGCTTCCCGAATACTCTAAACAACGTGGTTCATCAGCAGCGGCCGCAATTAAAAATGCATGGCTATATTGCAGTGAGGTATACGAGATTGTCGTTCTTAATCTTCGTCCACGCCATATTAAGGGTTGCTTAGAAAATGGAATAGCTGTCTTCAAAGGCGTCGAACATTATACCACTCGCTCCATTCAAGTTAGCATAAAGACGCTATTTAACCTAATGCTCGATTACGCCGTGGAATACGAGATAACTGACAAAAATTATGCACGTTCTTTTACGATCTCTTCATCTGGAATAAAATCAGATTCTCCTCCTGTACAGGAGCATATCTCCTATAGTGATGAGGAAATGGAAAAGCTTTGGGCGAATATAGATAGGATACCGTATATTGATATGCTACTATATCAATGCTATTCTGGATGGAGACCACAAGAATTATTCCTTCTAAAGATCGAAGACGTCAATCTGGACGAAAATACTGTGATGGGAGGCATGAAAACGGACGCCGGTGTAAATCGAATTGTACCGATACATCCTCGAATCCGTTTTATAGTCGAACGACGCTATGAAGAAGCCAAGCAACTTGGAAGCGAATATCTTTTTAATACTCCACCTGAAAGCGGGGCTAAATATCTACAGTTCAGCTATCGAAAATACTACGATAAGTTTGTAAATATTAGAACTAAACTCGACCTAAATCTGGAGCATCGTTGCCATGACGGACGAAAGCATTTTGTCACGATGGCGAAGAAATATCAAGTAGATGAGTACGCCATCAAGTACATCGTTGGGCATGCTATTACGGATATAACCGAAAAAGTATATACCGAACGGGACGTTGAATGGTTGAAAGAAGAGATGAAAAAAATCAAATAGGTTCTTTCCAAGGATTATGTAGGAATCGTGGTATAGGAGTGATATATGAATAATATAGGAATATCCTACATTTTTCATCTTTGTATCACTCCTAACCACTTTTTAATTCCTTCGATTTATTCAGGCGTTTCCTGTCTTTTTCGATTTGCCTAATAGTTTTGGTTTTTGCTGTTAAGAGCATAATCATAATATCCTATTAACATCTTTTCCAGCAATTTAAGCATTTTTATAATCGAGATGTAGGAATAATCAAGGAATAAACCATTTCTAAGCCCAATAAATCGCTGTTAATTACGTCTTAATTCGAGCTCTTCCTGTACTCGGCCGTGCTTATACCAAGTATGGTACCGAGGAAGGTTATTACCGCCATAACGGTCTTTACTATTTCCTCGCTATAAGGAAGACCCCACTGAGTAGCCAGAGCAAAATACAGCGTAGACAGTGCGGGAAGGACTACCATAGTTACCCACTTCAGAACATCGTACACCTTGTCGTTAAGCTTGAAAAACTGCATAATATTACCTCCTTATTCATGCGCTTTTTTGTTCAAGTGTTTTTCTATTTCATTAATGGCCTCAGTTACAGGGCCATTGCAACCTTGTTCTTTTAATCCTTTTAAACAAGCCAAGAGAGCATAGGTATGTAACCGTTGCTCCTTCTTTTGTTCGACGATTTCGTTTTGAATTGCCGTAATATCAACGTCCTGCTTCTCCTGCTTCATATACCATTGGTGACCTTTGTTCAAGTAATGCGCTATTACTCCCATAGCAGTTAGAAGAGAAGCAAACGTGATGATCGTTTGTGCATCCAGATACATTAAATATCTTTCCCTTCTTTTAATTGTTAAGTTGCTTGGATAACAATGATTTTAGCTCGACAAGCTCAGCTTCGAGTGTTTTAAGCCGTTCGTGAGTCTTCTGCGCATCTGCCCAAAGGATAGCCGGAACACGATCGTAGCTTACGCTTTCGGCCTCTACCATACCGGTTTCTTTATTTCTGCAATATTCAGTAAGCCATGGGAATTCTTGTTCCATTTCCTCGGCAATGAAACCATAGCCACTGCGACCTTTGTCACCACTAGCCTTGCTCTCAAACGTTACTGCTCGAACTCGATCTATTCGATCTCCAACATCGTCAAACTCCCGAATATCATGTATGTTGCGTTTAAAGCGTTTAGACGATGTTATGCGGTATAAATAGCCGGTGTCCGTATCGAGGCGCATGTTTGCACTATATGATACCCCTCGAGCAGTCAGGTTGCCCATATATACATTACTACCATTTACATGTAAATTATCTATAGTAAGGTCTTCACATTCGGCGTTTCCTTCGACCCAAAGGCTCGTTAAGATATCAATTTGCCCATCTCGATTGCCAACGATTGCCGAGGAACCACCTTCGAAATAAACAGCAGCTTCTCCGCTACCTAAAACACCTATTTTAACTTTTTCAGTGGAACCCCGATAAAAACTGATACTACCTGTGGAAGTTAAGGAACTAAAAGTACCAGATACTGATTGAAGCGTACCTTGAAATGTACCCGAAGTCGCATTCACATTTCCGCTTATTGAAAGATTGCCATTCGAATCAAATTCGAACTTAGTTGCACCGGTCCCGTCTTTGATAGTCAAAGTGCCAGCAGTAAGGTCAAACTGGACTCTACCATCCTGACTCTTCAATATTCCGGCCGTTACACGTGCAGCATTCATACTACCGGTCGTGATAAAGTCTGCTACTATTGAGCCATCTCTAGTTATGGCTGTAGTAAATGGCCCTTCATAACCGTTAGAAGAATATCCAAAACCGGATAGATTGAAACGCCAAACTTTCTGAGCTTGAGAAATATCATCATTATCCAAAAACAGCAGCTCATTAGGCTTATTACCGCCACGAGTATCATGTAATATCACACTTCCACCCTGCTGTCCGGTTATAGCCTCAGTCGCCGCCATTATAGCAGCTTTTACTGCACTGGATACGCCACTATTTTTCGAAATATCAATAATGGATGAAGTTTGAGATGAAATGGTATCCGCTAAACCTTTCTTAACTTCTCCGAGTTCCACATTGTCATACCGTTCAAGCAAGGTGTTATAAACGGTTTTTACGCATCTCGCAGTCGAAGAAACGCCCATAGCCGCGAATTCAACCTTGATCGAGTCTCCAAGCTCGACTCGTTCGAATATCCCAAGATTCTTATACTCCTCCGTCTGGTTCAAATGAACGAAAGAAACGGTAAGATTAACCTCTGGAATACCTATATTATTAGCCGAAATATAATTCGTTGCGGCATTATCAAGCTGAGTCGTCGAGGGTTGTTCCTCAAAGTCGCTGGTGAAGTCGACTGGTAATATACGAGTAAAATCATATGTACCGGGAGCATTTACCACCGAACCGCTAATAGTTGTTTCGTTACCAGTCCAATAGGGTAATACTCCGGTATAGACGTTCGAACAATTCTCATCCTGTTCCAAATCTGTAAGGTTCTTGCCATACTTTATGGAGACACCGTTATCAAATCCGCGCAGGGAATGCAGTTTAACCGTATACTTATCGAACTCGTATTCTCCGCCATAAATATCCAGTATATTCGATAAAATTGTTCGGCAAGGTGTTGGAGTTTCGATTTCCATGACTCCAGAATTCGTCTTATCGCTCCAAAACGTGAATGGATTACTTATCACGCTAGACGTCGTTAAGGCCGTCAGAGCCGCTTGTACGGACTGAGAAGTGAAGTTTGTGACTGGTATTCCGCTAAGATCGTAGCTAATATGAGCAGCATAGATGGTAACAACCTTATTTAATGGCTTAGTGATTCGATACACACGAAAAGGCTGTTCCGACTGGGCTGGACTCGGTTTAGCGAATATAATACTCCGCTGTTTGATCTCGTCATAAAGATGACCAGTTATAGGATAGGTCATCTCTAACTCATAGGAACCATTTCTTTCCTCTGTAACTATACAAGAGCCGGCATCAATAAGCTTGCCAATTCCTCCTGTTGTAAATGAGGTAGTTGTTGGCGAATATAATATTGGAATCATAGTGTCCACCACCTAGGAATAATTTCTACAGCCGTAATATTACCAGTCCAGGTTATCGTATTGGCGCCAGTGTTAAGAACCGGAAAATAAAGGGCTGAGATATTCGCATTGCAATTTGTCAGCCCTTTATAAGCGTGCTCCAGCTCGCTATCGAGCATTATATACTCGTTTATAGCATTGAGAGTCACGGTTCGATCCCCTATCGTAAAGGTGCCACTGCTACCAGTAATTTTGATTAGAGGTTTCGCCACTTGATTTGTAGGATTAACCCAAATATCACCCTTACTAATACTAACCGCTTTTTCGCCCTCTTTAAGAAAACGTTGAGGCTTGCAATTAAAGGTGACTTCTACTCTGCCCCCCTGATGAAAGAAATTCTCGATAGAAGTTCCTTCTTGATATAGAGCCATACGATAATATTCTGGCTCATAGCTATCCTCTAATCGTGCATAGGTTCGAGCAGAGTGCAACCATGTGGAGAGACGATTGGCGAGTACCGTGAAATCGCCATGATACTCGCCTATTGCCAACTCGTACACACGCTCTACATTTTGATAGGATTCACTATCGAGTACTAAATCCCCATTACGTCCGGGAACGTGCACAATAGTGTAGTCTCTTTCTGGATAATTATACTTAGGTGGATGCTCAACCTCGATACCGTAATCTTTGGAAGACGCTCCATTAAACATTATTATGCCCATACAGCGTCCCTCCTTTCGACTTGCTGCTGGAGTATTCTGGATACTTCATTCGCGATTTCACGCGGATTGTCCCCAGTAATTGAGAAATGATTGGTTATAGTAGTCTTCTTTTCTCCAGACATAGTATTACCAAGCTTCTTAAGTTGCTCAAGCATGGATGCAGTAAGACTTGTGCAATTAGGCTGAAGAGGGAGTGATCCCATAGTGGTTTTTGCCATGTTGACCGTTCCGTCGATAGAGTATCCATTCCAGGAATCCGAAAGCTTGTCTATACGAGTAGCTCCGGACTCTATATCCGACAAGTCTAATATTGGCCGAATCGTAGGTTGAGTATCGATGCCATTTACAACGTCCGACATGCCATTAATAGCCTTTTCCATTGCAGTCTTAGCTGTTTTGCCAACGCCAATAGCGGAATTCGCAATACTATTTTCGGAATCCTCCAAACCCAAAGCTAAACCTTCACCGGTATATACGCCGATTTTTCTGAAAACCTTAGAAGGAGAATTAATTCCAAGCCAGCCTTTAACAGTTCTTACGGCTGCCTTAGCGATGTCTTTAGCTTTCTGCACTACAGCATCGATCATATCACCCATACCTTTGATGAATCCTTCTATAACGGCTTTACCTGAAGCGCAGAAGTCGGTTACAGCTCCGCCAGTCAAGAATTCAACAACGCTGTCTATGATAGTAGTTATCAAATTCAATACTGAATTCAGAAGATCAGTGAAGTTTTCATCAATTGCCTTCGAAAGACCATCAATAAAACTTATAAGCAAGTCGAAACCTGCTTGGGCTATGTCATCCATTTTCTCACTTATACCACGAATGAGTCCCAAAACGATTTCTATACCTGCCTCAACTATAGGCTGTATGTTATTAGCTATGGCCTCTAAAATACCAGTGAGGAGGGAAAGTACTTTATCAATAATCGTTGGAAGATGTTCATCGATCAATGTCAGGACTGATTCGAATAACGATGCTAATAATCCGAGAATACCATTTTCGTCAGTAAATACCTGCTTGATAGCCGCAATAAGCGCTGCCAAAGCACCAACCCCAGCAGCAGCTACTGCACTAAGACCAGCAGCCATCATTCCTAAACCAGTTCCAGCAAGAATAAAAGCAGCTCCAATCGCAAGAGCCGCTGCGCCAACCATAAGTAAAGATTGAGCTAACAAAAATATCACTGGAGCAACAGGTGTCAAAGCTAATGCTGCTAAACCTAAAACGGTGAACATGCCAGCAATGGCTAATAAACCAATTCCAATCATTTCCAAAGGAATAGAACCCAGTAAAGCTAAGCCCGCAGCTAGTATAATCAATGCTCCACCAGCAACTCCGAGGGCTTTAGCTCCATTTAAGCATCCTTCCATAACAGTTAATCCTGCTCCTAAAACTATGAACGAAGCTGCTAAATTAAAGAGTCCCTTCCAAATGGTGTCCATTGGAATAACCCCAAATAACGCCATCGCTCCGGCCAGTACGATAAGGGCATTTGCGGCAATGAGTAATGCTGCCGAGCCACCAATCGTGCCCTTCATATTATTTAGTACAATTGTAAGTATTGCTAATCCACTGCCAAGTGCTCCAATAGACTTCAAAAGATCCATTGTATCTATTTTATATAGCATGCGAATAGCAGCAGCTAAAAGAATTAGTGAAGCGGCAATGCCTAACATTGTTGCCCCTAAACCCTTAGGTGCGCCTTCTTTAAGCATCATTAGCGATCCGGTTAAAATAGCTACCATTATACCGAGAGCCTCAACTGCTCCCCATAAATCACCGCCATCTTTTGTAATAGTCGAAACGACTTTCAAAGCAGTTGCCATAACAAGCATAGCTTTAGCTAATCCCCACAATGCAACACCAGAAGCAGCAATATCTGTGGTTGGGCAATGCTTTATAAATAAGAACAACTCAGAAAAGATGATTGTAAAAGCATACATGGATTCAGTTAGACGCTCCGCCTGTATGCTAGAAACTTTCTTTAATGCGCTTGCCAGTATCAACATTGCTATTGATATACCTACAAATGTTCCAGCTATAACTGAAAGTTTCCCTAACTCTTTACTAGTAGACGCGACCACTTTGAAAGAAAGCAGTAACTCAGTAAATAGAGCTGAAACTGCACCTACCACGCCAAGTAATTTGTCAGCTGGTATAAAGCTCATAACCAAAAGGGCTCCCGCTAAAATAAGCAAACTGCTCGCAATTTCCTTAAAAATGGAAGCTTTGATACTTTTTTGCCATTTTGTCATGGAATCTTTAATACCATCTAACACACCAACGATAGCCTTTTTAACATCGGCTAACGGTTCAACAGTGCTCTTAAAAGACTTTAATAATTTAACTATATAATGGGTGGCCATACCCAATATAGCCGTATCAAATAGTGCTGGAAGATCTTTAACGATGGCGTCGAGAACATCGCGCAACGCTTTCAAAAGAGTTTGTCCAAAATTCTTAGAAGCAGTAATTACATCTTTTTCTTGATGTCCTTTTGAGCCAATACGGTCAAGAGAGCCTAAGGTTTTAATAGCCCCCGAAGAATTCAAGTTTTTACTATCTCCAAAAGAACTCAGGGTTTTGGCAGCATTAAGGTTAATGCTCTTATACCCTCCATCATTCCCAATTTTTAAAGAGTTTGAAAGACTGTTCCCCATGATAGAGATTTCTTTTTTAGCGCCTTTAGCTTTCTTAGAGATTCCATCCAAAAAACTTTGGAAAGAATTTAGAGGTTTTTCTAAAAATGTCAAACCCTTTTTAACTAAATCAAGCCCCTTAACAAATTCGACCAACTGTTTGGTCGTGTTGGAAAAGCACTCGCCGATACTTCCCAATATGTCACTTATGATTTTGACAGCATCTTGAAAAAGGTTAGTAGACGAAACGGCATTATATAATTCAGTCGCCCATTTTATTAATCCTGGGAAGGAATTTTGAACATTACTAGTAAGATTCTTGAAAACAGTTTGAAGATCCGACAAAACCGTCGAAGGCTGTTCAACAGCATTTTTTAGATACTGCCATGCGGAAGATAACTTTTCTATAGCTTTATTCGTAAGCTCTGAAATGGCACGAGTACCATTCAAGTATTCAGTAAATATACGAAACTGTTTTGTGATTGATGCCAGTTTTTCGCCGGTCATTGGCGGGAAAATATTCTGAAAAGCTCCTTTAATAGCGTCACGAGCGTTAATAACAGCATCTACAATATTGGTAAAGCCGGCAATAAGATCGTCTCTACCACCCAAGTCTTTCCAAGCTTGCAGAATCTTATTTCGTTGAATTCCACTTGGGACAAATAATTCCCACAATGAATCACCAAAATCGCCCCATAATGCTTTAGACTCTTCGTAACCGCCAAAAATGATTTTAAATGTTTCTTTCCATTTTGAACTAACGGTGTCCTGAGTCGCAACAATTGCTTCGGTAAACGTCTTAGCTTGCTGAGCAGCCCTAGCACTATCAATCGCCAAATCGTCGATTCTATTATTCACCTTGGTTAATGCTGCCCAAGTTTTAGGACCAATAATACCATCTATGGCTAACTTACTTTCCTTCTGAAATTCTTTGATAGCTGTCAAAGTATTTTCATCGAAAATACCGCTGCTATCCTTAATTTGATAGCCTTTTTCTTTTAAAATCTTTTGAATTTCCGCAATTTGCTTATTATCAGTGGTATCTTTCATTCCCACTTTAAGAAGCTTCTTTAATTCCCCAAATTCTTCAGTGACCTGAGACTCCAAATAATCATAAGCTTGAGCTGCCGTATCAAAAGCGCCTTGTTGAACTAATTTATACGCCTCTTTACTTGCGGCGGCAAAACGCCCATATGCTCTTTCCATCACTTCACGAGTGACCCACTTATCTTTAAGTGAATTTGAAAATGTTCCCGCAGTAACGTCTCCTATATTAATTTCACCCAAAGCTTCGCCAGCTTTGATTATTTCTTTTTTAAGTTGTTCCGAGGCAGCACCAGCTAATTCAACGCTTTTCCAATCCTGTAGAGATAAAAAACCTTGGCTGTATGATTGGTTAATATTATACATTATACGCTTAAATTCATTAGCGCCTTTACCAGCAAAGGCCGTAGCATTGGCAACACCCGTAATTAATGATGTTAGTTTTTCAATATCTCCACCCGACGAAACCATAGTAGATAAAGCAGCCATCATATCCGTCAATCCGTAACTGGTTTCATCAGAGAACCAAGATAATTCGTCTAAATACTTATTAACTTGTTTTTCTGTTTTTCCAGTGGCATTCATAATTGTCTGAATATAACCGACTTCTTGTTCATATTTATTCCAACCGGAAAATATCTGATCACTAGATAACGACTTAATTAATGTCGAAGCAGTATCAATAGCAGAACTAGTTATTTTAGCCAATGAAGTAACACCAATAACTCCAAGTGCAGAAAAATTAGATGTCGCTTTTTTTACACCATTCGCTAAACTGCTCATATCAACTTTATCGGCGCTTTTTTCTAATTGAGAAATGCCGGTGCTAGCGCCTTTAAAATTTAAATTTTGCTTGAGCTTATCCAAAGTTGTCATACTTGTTGCAACATTGCGTTCGAAGTTCTCATTTTCGAATCGCATTTCTACAACTTTTTGATCAATCGTTTGACTCATACTTCCGTCATCTCCTTCCAAAGTTTTTGCGCCATATCATCGAATATCGGACGAACGGAAGGGTTGATGTAATCTCTTCCTTCTACCCAACCACCATTTCTTGTAGCATGTCCGTACTGAATAAGAATTGCAATCGGTACTCCATTTTGAACATTGGAATTGGTAAAGATGATTGCCACTCCATTGTTTTTTTGTTCTATCTGATAAGCCCATGAGGCCGCAGTTCTACCAGTATCAACTGGCGTAGCATCAGACAATGCTTGGATGCCACGAAGTCCATATTTATCAAGATTAACATCTTTCACTATTCTGGGGAGTTTTTCGAAGTAATTAGTTACTTTTTTAAAATCTCCGGTTTGCTTAAAGGTAATCACTTAAACCCACCGCCTATCCTCTAGTGCCAAGAGCATTTTTCCGAGCTTCGTTCAAAGATTTATTGCGTCGCATAATTTCACTCTTAGACATTTTCTTAGGTGGCTCATTCTTAATGGCAAATACTCGAAGAAGTGTTAGCAATCGATTTAGATGCCATTTCTGAAATTCCACTGGTATATTATATGAACACATAGCATAATAGATTAATTCGTTAGTCAGTATCTCTCTACGAGCCGGTTTTTTGTTTTTATCATCGTTGAACCAAGTTGCGGTCATAGGATCATCTATATACGCTATAATCGCAGATATGTTGTCTTTTGTTAAATTGTTATAGACTGTTGGGTCAACGTTCTGAGTAATTGTCATACAGCGAATGTAATCTATTATCTCTTCTGCGGTCTTTTCTTTTTTATCCAAAAATGGTTTATGCCACTTTGATTCCCATTTTGAAATGGAAACAAGAGAATGCTCTAATTGCAATACACATTCTTTACTATAGCTAAACTCATTTTTGACTTCGTCATAAGCTACTTCCCTAGCAGGTATTGTAATCTGAAGCATTCTCCTAATCCTCGTTTTTACTTCCCCGTTTCGGTATCCTTAGGAATCAAGCCATTAACAAACTCACTGGCCTTCTCTTCATTCGTAGTGAGTTCAGTAAACAAAACTGAATATGCTTCAGTTTCTGAGAATTCCTTCGCTTTTTCAGGCGTTTTCATAAACCTTCGTCCATCTTCGGACTTTTCGCCATAAGCTTCCAGAATAAGTTTCTTAAAAATCTTAACTATTTCATAGTAATTCTCGCTCTTAATTATAGTTTTTATATACGTTTCGATATTATTGTCTATTCCCAGGAGCATTTCGGTAAGTTCCGGTCTAGAAAGATGGAACCAAAAACTTTCAGTACGTTCATTACCATTAAAATCTGTATAGGTAATTGTCTTTACGATCATATTATTTCTCCTTTCTAAATAAAAAAGAGTCGCCAGCTTACCTGAATACGACTCTCTACAACTAATTTAGATTAACCGTTCGCTTTGGGCCCAAAAAGATCTATAACTTCGGCGGGAAGAGGCAAACGGGCATCAACATCTTCGACCACATCCCACTTAGACGGATCCCATGCTCCGGCAGTCTGGATAGCGGTCTTACACTTATAGGTTTTACTCTCATAAGTACAGTAATCGCCAACCTTATATGTTGCACTTGCACTGAACTCATCAGCCGCTACACCATACAGTATATCTTCGAGCTGCTTAAGTTTAGCTTTATCGCACTTTGTAGAATCAATAGTAAGCAAAGAAGTAGCCTTTCTACCAGGTACGTTAACCGGAGTAGTCGATACTTCCCAAGAAAAAGTTATCGCCTCGGGGGAATCGTTTATAGTGCTGTAAGCGCGCTCACTAGGAGCCGCCAACGCACCATATAGCAGATGAAGCTTATAACCATGCTCATTACCTTCGAGGTCATTACCGATAACCGTCCGGTAAGACATGCCGAAAGTCTTACGTTCCTGCTGGCCAATAGTAACACCATCAGAGACCTCAGCAGAACCATCGCAAGCTTCGAATTCTTTCGGATAAGTATATGACTCGATTGTTGCGCCAAACTCCTCAGCAGATATAAGGTTAAGATATTTCATGTCATCTGCATAAAGCGCAGTAGCTTCAGCGCCAGACGGAGTTTCAGTTACGGCGGTAAGGCCATTCCATGCCACACCCTTACCATAACTATTTTCACCGAAAGGATAAAGTACGCCATTTCGCACACCGGTTTCAAACAAGCGTTCGCCAGCATTATCCCAATTAAGTCTCATAGATTTACCTCCTTAATAGTAAAGTGTAAACACATCGTGATACAGATTGTCGGAAACATAATTACGATCATATTGAATCCCAGGAATTCGAGAAATGTCCATAACAATCTGGCTGTCTGGATTCGATTCTATCACGATTACAGAATAAAAATGCGATTGCATATAAACTAAATCATCTCCAAAATTATTGTCGAGTTTTTGACGTTTATAGACGATCGCTGGGTATTCCATTTGAACATTCGGGGGAGGTTGAAAATACACATTATGGCTCCCTAAAGTTTTCTCCAAAAGTTTTTGAAGATCGAGTCTAGTGCGCATTATATATACCTCCCAGCGATAGATTCAAACGAGGAAAATTCACTTCCACGCTTATAACTTTCCATTTCTGCCCCATATAAGTAGCATAGCGTATAGCGTGGAAGGTATTCCTAGCATATGGGTCGGCTACGATGCTTAAAGTGTTTTGTACCACGATATCATCATTAACCTTCTCGGCTGTCCGAAACTTTCCCGTGTTCTGAATCCAATCGCCATAATAATCGTGTTCTACGATTTTCTCTGACCACACACCAGGTGTTGTTTCAATCGTCGTAGCAAAGCCGATTTTCCCATAATATTTTTTCATTTTGAATTTTTACCTTATTATTCGGCCACAGCAGACCATTCAGTAAGATCCACAGTAGAAGCTCCCTTGCTAACTGTGGATACCTTATTTGCGGCCAGAGAAACAGCGGCCAAAGTAGTAGTGCCATCCATAACCAGCAGACGCCCCTTCTTAAAAGCGTCCTGAAGATCAGACTGGGTTACCTGCGTCTTATAATCGGACTCGTAATAGAGCTTCTTATCAGCAGTCTTACCATAGAAGACATATGCAGCGATATTCTTATCTTTGGCCTGATCAAAAATCTTCATCATAATTCTATACCTCCTAATATTCTTTTAGTAGATTAAGCGGAAACCTTTTCTATGGCTATAGCAGAATAGGGAATAGTCAAAGCGCCAGAGCAACGAGTCTCAATGAGATACTTCTGCTGATTATAATCGATGTCGAAATCGTCAAACATGTTGACAGCGCCACCCTTATCCGCACCAATGGTATAGTCATTAAGATTAACAATAATGCCCATCAGAGTATGTACCTTGCTCGTCTCATCAGTCCTTGTCAGGTTCTCCATTACAGGAACAGTAACGATTTCCTTGACACGCAGAGTCGTAGCAAGTTTAGCCACCGATTCATAAACCACACGACCAGTAGTATCTTCTATAAGAAGCATGTCGGTCAGTATATCTTCGGTGGTATACAGCGTAGGATTACCAGAACCTTTATAATTCTTACGAGCCTTAATGCACTGCTTAATGAAATTCTTAGCTATAGCGGAATCACTATCGCTAGAGGCAACGCTTACAGTCTGCTTAATTGTGTAGAAGTCATCATCGGTCCAGATAGGACGAATATGAATAGGATCGATCTTATCATCGGAGGAACTTACTCGACCATCACCAACAAGAGCGGCCCTAGCAATTTCTTCATCCAGCATAACTCGCATTTCGCGCTTAAGCCATGCTACTACATCAAAGTCGACGATATCTATCACGTCATCACGGTCTATTTTCTGCTTCTTGTAGACTGTAGTAGGAGTAGTGCTCCTCTTAAGAAGGGTGAAAACTTCCTCCTTCTTAACATTACCCTTTATATAACCCTTGGCACGAGCATCGTCCTCGGTAATATTAGCAAAGAGGGACTTTATTCTAGAGAATGGGGTATGACGAACGGAATTGGTAAACTTAGCTACCCAATCCATGTCGCGAGAAACCATAATTGGCTCCCGAGTAACAGCCTTGTCATCAGGGAACAAATAACCGATATTCTCGATGCCATAATCAGCCGAATGGGTCAGCTCATTAATATCAACATCATGATCCTTAGCATAATTCTCAAATGCTTCCCTCATACTACCGTATCGCTTTGCATCGCTAATTATAGCCTGGAAATCGTCATGCTGAAGAACATTTTCATTCTGCTCAGAGTTGTCAAAAACATTATGCTTCATAGTATTGTTACCTCCGTTTTTATTATTTTCATCTTTTTTTTCGTTCGTTTCATCCTGTGCTTCGTCCTTTGCTGCAAGCGCATCGGTTACTAGCTGATAAAGCACTTTCTGTTGATTGGGGGTGAAAGTCTTAAGAACATCGGCGACGGTCTCGTCATCTGAATCGGCTTCTTTTTTCTCCTTCATATCCGAATCGGAATGTTCGATATTTTTTTTATCTTCCTCCATTCCAACTATAAAATCCTCGCCAGTATAAATGTCAGCTTCATCTTCCACCGTTTCTCCGTGCCGCATCACATTTGAGATCGAGGCTCCAGGGTTAGCACCAGCCAAGACAAGACTAACTTCCTTGATATCTCCGTGAAGAACGTTAGAACCATCCTGCTTAAGCCCATTTGCGAATATTGACAATGCCGAAATATCCCCATGCTCTACAAGAAGTCTAGCTGCCTTACCCGCTTCACTGTCATTGAATGCGCAATAAGCATAAACGCCATCTTCGCGATTCTCAAGCAAAGCATGTCCAAGCACATTAGTAGGGTCATCGTGGCGATGATTCCAAACCAATGGCACGGTCTTCCCGTCGCAATGCTTAAAAGCATCTCTACGTATTATTCTGCCATCCGAGCATCTCAAATCATTTCGAGTTGCCCAACCATGGAAATCATACTTTTCCATTTTGAATTATTCCTCCTGTTTTTCTATTTGTAGTGTCATCAGTTTCGTCGTTACCTACGTTTTCCTCTTGCGTATCAATATTAGCTTGATTGAGATTCTTATTTCGAAGTTCGTCTGCGGACGGGTCATCGGAAGGCTTCATGCCAATAAACTGGCGTACTTCATTGGAAGACATAATTTCATTTCTGGTAAATTTATCAGCTATTTCGGCGATATTTTCCACTGGTACTAATTTAAAAGGATCATGGAAGTAAAGAATAGATTGTCCTTGTGCGCGTGCCGTTTTTGTCAAGAATCTAATTTTCATAGTATCTGCCAATGCCGAAACTATGGGTTCCGTGATGCGATTTTTATAATTCAACATTGTCTTCGAATCCGCAGTTCCATCCAAAATCGACTGGGTGATACCTAACTGGCTATAAAGCATACTCGTTAAATATTCAACTTGTTTCAAAAGGTTGTTTTCCGCGGCTCGATTCAGCTGAGTTATTCGTTCTGTACCATCAGTATAGGCTATACCATACTTTGAACCAGATAACTGATCTTCTATATCTTTTCTTCTTTTTTCCGCTTGTTCACGACGAGCTTCGGTTTTCACAACATATGGCAACTGTATAATAATATCCAGTTTGCCCGAACTACTTTGCTCATCGACGGCATCCAAAAGATTAAGCTTTCGTATTAAACGTTGCAAAGTCGAATTTGGCTCATTCATGATTGAATAAAGCGGATTTTCCACAATGGCAACCTGTTCTTTAGATAGTCGAATCTCTTTTTTAATGCCAACGCGATCGTCATACACTTCAACTTTAACATGCCGTGGATACCAACAAGTTATTTTTCCAGTACGCATTGTTAAAATGTTGTAAGATTTAGTATCATTCGGATCGTCATCGGTATCAATCGGTACTAAGGCAACGCAACCCTCATCCAGCATTGAATGCACAGCATCTTGGATAAAGGCTCGACTGGTTTGGTCAATGTTTGCTTCCAAAGATAAACACCGATTCAATCCGGAATCAATCGTTTCGGCATATCTGTCATGGTCATCTAACCGCACATGACGAATATCAATAGCGGCGACATCCATAGCAATACGATTGTTAATGGCGGTTATAATCGAACGCTCATTCCCTCTTGACGGTCTAAATTTATCTGGACGATAGTTATAAGAAACCTCACCAAATGTATTAAAATCTTCAGTGGGGTCTCTATTAAAAAAAGCATTCCAGGCATGTTTAATCCTGGAAGTAATAGTTTTAGCCATTTTGAATCTTCTCCTTATGTCATATTGACTAGCCTCTTTTTATAAGCAATTCGTCCGGATGTCCAAACACCATTTTTAAGCTGCTCCATATCATAGTCTCTATCGGCCAAGGCCAAATGAACTCCAACTTCGCCTCGTTTTGCTACGAACTTTACAGCACGTCCAGAAGGCGCTGATAATAATGCGACCTCACGATTCATCAACTCGGCCATCCTACGATTATAAGCATTGATAGCCGTTGAACTAATTTTCCCACGACTAGTATAAGACTCCGGTTGAGAAAGTATCTGCTTCTCGTATTCCCGTAAATCTTTATTAATGCTTTTTCGAGTTTTGGACATAATTTTTTTATAGTTACGCTTGGCCCATTTAACATCTTTCTTTTCCAGACGTTTTCGGCCCATCTCAGTCAACGTTCCGTCAGGATTCTGATACCTGCGAACTCCCCACTTCATTCCAAAAATTCCATGATGATAAAGTTCGTTTGAATTACAATATCTCCACATCAAATCACATCCTTTATTCAAACGCATCCTTATTCAGTTTATATGCAACGTAAGCATCCATCATAGCCGAAACAGGATCTATTTTCTGTTCGTAACGTCTTTTTAATAGTTTACGATTACCGTTCGTATCTTCGAGCGTGATACAATTTCCCATTGCAAAAGACATAAGTTCTTCATCAAAAATAAGCATTCGTTCTTCGGACAATTTCTTCAATTCTCCGAGAGGAACTGTCTCGGTCCTAGCTCCTTGACGAACCATCTCAATTCCAAATGGTCCGTTTTCCGATTGCCATCTTTCAATAAACTCTTTAGCATTAAACGGGTCATAACCCAAACAACGAATGTCATATTCAGCTTCAATAATATGCTTATCAATATCTTCGAAAACTTCCATCATATCTAAAACAGTTCCCTCAAGAACGATCAGACTACCTTCTTGCATAAACTGATCATATTTAATTCGCATAGCACCTGGAAGTTTATGTAACGTAAGAGATGAAATATATGATCTTACTTTTACGCCAAAACGGCCATTCCCCAATGGAAATAGAAATACGAAGGCACAAAAGTCATCGCCCTGCGATAAATCAGCACCCATAGCACAAGGCATCTTCCAAAAACTTTGTTTTCTATGAGGAAGAGTCTCTTCATATGCGAAGTAATAAGTGTAACCCTCCATCGGAATACCGAATCGTTTTGCTAAAATATCATTTCGTGTAGCAGGGGCTTTCTCAGCTCTTTCAACATCGAGTTGATATGTTTCGTAACTGACTGTCTTTCCAATATTCGGATTAGCTTTAACCCACATTTCGGGATTGGCAACCTCGTCTACAGAATCGAGTTTGTACCACCAAATGGAAACATGCGGGTTAATATATTCGCCTTTTAATATATCTGCCAACTCCATTTTGATTGTATCGCCACTTCCATTACGAACTGTACCTTCTGAACTCGTTGCTATAATGATATAATCATCTACCTTAGAGGCGCCTTGCTCAATAGCTCCAATTACATCTTCACGAATATCGCCAGAGAGCCATTCGTCTACAGTTGCAACTTTACAACGCAAACCCTGGAGTTTGGGTATACTCATTGGACGAATTTCAATCAATGAACCAGTTAGAAAATTCTCGATTCCTTTTTTTGTTGATGCTAGTTTGACGCGATTGGCCTTGGAACCGGTTGTGTTCTGTATCGAGCCCTCTGTTAAAAACTTAAAAAGTGGACCACGAGATCTGATTATAGCCGTTCGGATTGGTGACATAACTTCGTCCGCTTGTTTCATCGTTGGAGCGGTCGTAATTTGATAAGTTGTAGTAGTATCTACGTTTTCGAAATACGACTGAATACATGAATCATATAACGATTTCGCAGCGCCTCGACCAACAATCAAGTATTGTTTATTAGTCAAGCGCTTCTTGATGCGCTTTCTAACATATCCTCCACCATGACCATCCAAATTAGGCTCGTACACGCTTCGTTCTACAAAATAGAACCATCCAAAAACTTGCTCGCCCCAAAGTTTAAAACTGTCAAGAAGATTGAGATCGGAGCCATCAGTTAATGTCAGCTCACGTTCGCAGTATTTAATCCAGCCTTCAACGGCTTTATCATCGTAATAAACACCGGGATTAGCGATTAGATCGTCAATACGATTCATCTCCATTGAAATTTCGCGATTAACGGGTATCTCTCCTCGTATTACAGCATCACGAAACATGCCGTAGTATTTTGGAACGGCTGTGTTCGATAAAGCCATAGTATCTCCTTATTTATTCTTAGGTTTCGGGGCCCAATAAGACGCCTTTTCCCAACGCTGCTGACCAAGTTGTGTCAAACGCCCATTCGCATCCCAGTTAGCTGGGTCATCATATTTCTTAATATACTGATTAACTGCCCAAAGCATGGCTCCAGTTAACACAATACCAGCAACTTTTTTCGTGCTAGAAGATGCTATATCGCGAACAAATCTTTCTCCTGGCGCCATATCTTCTTCAGTCAAATCTTTAAGTCGTTTCTCTTTCTCAAGGCGAGTGATTTTCTCTTGAAGTTCATCATCAGAAAGTCCTCTACGATTTTTATAATCTTTTTTTCTTTCTTTTTTAGCCCGTATTGCTGCGTCTTTTAAATAACGTCTTCGCCCTTCTAGAGTAAGACTACCATCAGGATTCTGATACCTTCGAACGCCCCACTTCATACCAAGAATACCGTGATGATACAGTTCGTTTTTCATGATTAATCACCTCCATTATTGATTAGCGGAGGATCAGCTTCTACCATAAGTCTCCATTCGAATTCGACGATCTGCGCTTTTAATGATTCGAGCACGGATGCTATGGTTGGAGGATCAAATAGAAGCCTAACTTTAGCATACATATAACTCTTAACAGCTGCAAGATTAGAGCCGTCCGCAAGGAAGTCGTTCCAGGTATCCAAATCGCTTGTAATGCTAAATCCATCTTTCGGACCAACTCCAAGCTGCTTAAGAATCATAAAAACCGAATTAATATGAATAATCAAGTCGGTATCAAAAGATGTGTCCTCCTGCGATATGCCTACCAATTTCTTTACCGATATTAGTATGCTATCCATTTTGATTTTTCTCCTTTAAGACGATAGTTCCACAAAATCTTTCATACAGTAGCCTTTAACGCCATAACTGTTGGCTACCTCGAAAAAGACCGAATTCGCTTCCCCGATCAATTCTAGTCGGGTACCTTTCTCCAATACGCAAAGAATTTTACTTTCGGCACATGGAAATTCACGAAGATTAAGCCTTTCGCATGTAACTGTAACAAAAGATTTAATAGGTGTTTTTTCAATAGGATGAGGTTTGTCGTAATTTCGATTATTTCGAGACATTGTTTCCTCCATCAATGCCGCCAAGGGCATGTATCATATTGTTTTCGTTCGATTGGTGCGACTATCAACAATTTTTCATCGCCGTAATGTATTGCATTGTGTGTGTTGTGCGAAGTTGAAATAAGATTATTCAAATCAAAAACGCAAGGGTTACATGCAACGATGTCTTCGACTGTTATCGGATTAATGTGATGAATAATAATTTTACTGTAAATCTCAAATCCCTCACATCCCAAATCGCAGCCATTATCGCGTAGTATTACCTTATCTCGTACTCGTTTCCATTCGCTTAATGTATAAAGCTTTTGATTTAAATACCTATCATGTCCAAAAGTTTGATTGCCAATAACCCCATAGACTTTAAGATAACGAAATCGTTCCTCAAAAGTTGGTATTGTTATTAGTTCGTTATAAGACTTCATCATCCGAATCGTCCCGCCCACTATATTCTTTCATAGCTGCTAGAGCCTCAAGATACATTTCTTTCATCTCTGTAGCCGATTCATAAGCATGTTTCTTAGCGTCAAGCAATGCTACCTCTTTTTCAAGTTTAGCCCTTTCCAACCGCTCTCTTTCCGTTCCCAATCTCAAATAATGAGCTATCACCTGCGTGGAGGCGGTTCCATTCCTAAGCTGTTGTTCAGCCAAATCAGTAGCAAGAAATATCAGCTGATTTTCTCTGGCTTCTGGAGTCAAAGCTGGTTTGAATTTAGTCTCAGACTTTTTTTCAGAAGTTACTTTTTTCACAATAACCGCCTCCTTTCGTCATTTATAGGGATCATGAAATGAAGATTTTCAGCCTTCCGTAATGGGTCCACTTCTTAAGATTATCGATTTTACCCGTCATTCTATTGTAAGTCTTGCGACTCCAAATATCGGGAAACGGACGGAATACCACACCATAAGCGGTGCCAGCGGCTTCATAAAGACCATCAGAACCAAGAACTGCCATATGAACAGCCTTACCTGTTGCATCAACCCTAAAGAAAATGTCCAAGGGACGAACTTCGTTGGCGGTTATCTGCTTGCAGAAGTTTTTAAACATTCCATTAGCAGTAGTATCATCCTTACGATTCACTACTCCATCGCCATTAATATCGATAAGCCCGATCATCTCATTCAGCTTCATAAACAAACCAGAACAATCTTCGGCATATATATGACGTCCAAGGGAATTGGCCCTCGAAACTTCTGCCAGCATCCAATTCTTTCGACCACCGGTAAAATACCCAGGTCTATCTTTCGCTCTCGCATTTACATAATCCGCGGTTACTTCGTGTCCCTGAGCACCGATAATATACTCGTCACCGACCATCATTCTCAGCCAACAGGTGGCGTCATTAATGAGCTCATCGTCATATACGAGTTTGGAAACATCCGGAGCCATATTCAGAGCATCCATAGTTATGTCATCCACAATACCGGTAGTAGGAAATCCTTTAGCCTTCTGAAATTTCTCTACAAATTTTGCTGACTTGGGGCCATATACTCCATCTGTAGAAACCTTATAGCCATGAACTATAAGGCGCTCCTGAACGTGTTTCACTTCCTCGCCCCTCATATAAGGATTATCCAATTTAATTTCCATACGCTTATCAAGAGTATTAAGCGCAGCCATCGTAGCGTCATCTACAATACCAGTAACAGGTAGTCCATTAGCCTTTTGGAACTTCTCTACTGCTTTGGCTGACTTGGGTCCGTATATTTCGTCAACAGAGACCTTATAGCCATGAATTACAAGACGCTCCTGAATATGTTTTACTTCTTCGCCTTTCATATAAGGCATATCGAGTTTAATTTCCATCGATTATCCTCCAAGTTTTAGGTCCAACAATTCCGTCGTCATCAAGAGCATTGTCACGCTGCAAAGCTTTGACTGCTTTTCTTGTTTTACTTCCAAATATACCATCGGCCGTACCGCAATCGTAATGATGCGCATTGAGCCAATTCTGAAGCTGAGAAACATCGGTATAACCATCTTCATCTCTCATGCCTTTTCGTAAAGTTCGACGAATCTCTACTCCATTTTGAATTTCTTGCTCTTTATCTCTGACTGGCTGAATCACCAGGATGTCGCCAACACGCAGTACATCTTCCCAACTAATGAAGCACTCGCCCCTCTTTCCCCATCTGGAACCCCACGAGTTTTGAACACAGGCATATTCCGTGCCATTGATAACATCCCAACCGAAAACTCGCATTTCATGGTAACCATACGTAGATTGAGTACAAGGCCAGATCCCCTTGCTATTCGGATTCCACTGGCTTATAGCAAAGCATGCGGCAACTCCATATCCGGCATACAAGGCGGATTTAATGTCGTTAACCGTATAAGCTCTGCCATAAATAGCTCCTTTAAAAGGAGCAGCTACTTTTTCCAATGCAACACGATTTTGGCGATAATAGTAGATTACATCCATAACCTCTCTTTCGCCACGATCGTTTTTATATGGCGCAATACCGTAAGTATTCAAGAATTTTGCTGCTTCGGCTGGAATCATCCCCTCCATCTGATGGCTCCTTCCGCCACCATAGAGAAAATTTGTACCGAATTCGATACCATATGCTTCTCGCATAATATTGCGAAGAGTTTGTGCTACACAAGTGCCATGCTCTTGATCATAATTCTTACCCACATGCTGTTTAAAAGTTTTTGGCAATGTAACAGGCATAAGGGTTCTTACAGAATAGTCTCTCGGATCTGGAGGTGATGGGATAGCTCCTATCTTATACATGATTAAACTCCTTTTTTAAATATGTTTATCGTTTCATTCGAAATATCGCCAAAAATGCGAAAAATACCCCGAAACCCAGAATTATACAAACACCCGCTATAGCAGCCGTTATCGGAGCATCTCCAGTCTTGGGCAGTACCATGTTTTCAACGGGTTTTACGGTAGCACTCTGAGCCTTCCAGCTTACTATTTTTTCAGTTTCGCAAATCTTGCCGAAATTTCGGAGAAGTACCTCGTCGCTCATTACTATCCTTCCGCCATAGACGTCTTCTAGTGTCATCTCTAGTTCATTCAGCTTCTTAGTTAGTTCGAGAGCGGTTCCATTAAACCTTACATCTGTAACAATATTGTTTACTCGTGTAAAAGTCAGTTCGCCTATCTGGACTATATTTCCGTTAACCGTAACTTTCTCGGAGCCAAAGTAAAGTTCATTCATATCAGTCTTTTCTGTAATCTTGACCTGAAGATAAGGGTCGTCTCCGGTCACCTTGGCTTCATGAAGACCATTTGAAAGCGTTCGAGTATACTCTAGGTCATGCATAAAAAGCTCATAACCATCGAAATCGTTATTATTCTTATCCCTTACAGAAAGTGAAAAATAAACCTTGCCGTGCTTCTTAGCAACGGCATTCGAATTCTCAGTAAAAGCTGTGCCCAAATCAGAATTGACCACTTCATACTTATCCGCCTGAATATTGTAATAGGCGGAATTCTCTACATTTAGCGTCTTCCAATTAAGTGCCAAAGCCGATGACATTGAAAAAACAAGTATCATAGTGATAAGAAGTGCTATAATCTTTTTCATTTTGATTTTTCCTTTCTTGTATCTATTAAAGGCATTCATATTAAGTCGTAACGTCTATCTTTGCGTATCCGCCCCTTGCATGTACGGTCCCCTGACCGTTTATCGTGCAATTCGATACGAGCAGGTACTCATAATCCGGGCCATGATTTACACACTGTGCAGAAGTTCTTACGCACTTGTTGTTCACAAATATACCGTACTTTTCACTTCCACCCATGATGGGGCTTATCTTTGTATGCAAAATTGCAGTATCGCCTTCCAAAACGGTATAAACTCCATTTTCCGTAATGATCTCATCGTTAATCTTCACATAACGTTCGCCAAATAATCCGGAATTATCCCATGTACCAGTTAACGTGACGGTTAAATTAGTACTCGGAGGTAGCAACATTCTACGTTGTTTAAAAAAACGTCTATCCATAAGTTACGCCTTTAAGTTGAAACGTTGGGTTCAACTACTTTCCTAAATATTGCAATTTTATCTTTTATAGAAATTTCAAAAGTTGCGCCAGGAGTATTCCAGTTAGGAACATCACCGATTCTTCGCATATCTTCTGGGAAACTAATGCTATTATTAGTCCCATTAGATAAAGTCAATGTGATCCAACACTCAAAATATTGACTAGCTGGCCAAAGAAACTCTATAGTAGAAACATTGGTGAGATAATACTCATTTGCATCGGCTAGTGTTATGGTAGCTGGATTTTCAGTATAAGTATTGCGAGTAAAAATTCCAGGGTCCCCCTTAAGAGCCAATACCTCTTGCCACTCATTCGTAGCCTCATTCTTAATTTTTAATATTCCCATAAGGACCTCCTATGGATTATGTAACTTCAACCCATTTACTACTACCTGTTCGCGGTTTGTAGACTGATGATTTAATATGCTGGCTTATACATTTCCAAGTTTTCCCATCATGTACAACAATGGTATCTTCTGCTATAATTTTACCGTCTTCTATATCATTCCAAACCAAATGAGGTGTGACGTTTTCTTCCCAATATATCCCTATATTTGCCGGATCTGTGGGATTTTTTCCTTTACTATATTTAATCGCTATATAGCCACCTTCTACAATATCGCCAGCAATATATCGTATTTCGGGATCCCAAGCAGCCCCTTGCGTTGGTATTGGTGTAAGACCAGATCGGGCAGCAGATAATACCTCTTCAAGTTCGGCTTGAGCATTATATAGAGCAGATGCTCCGTTTATTTCATCAAAACTAACAGTCTCAACATCTGGAAGTTCAGCTCGTCCGGCCAGATGGCAAATATAGTCATTATTCACAACTACTCCAGTTGCCTCATCATCGGAGCATAAGCAATATATTCCATTAGACTGTAATTTTACATAGCGAATAACATCTTCGTAGGATAGGTGTTTTCCGTTTTTTTTGATTTCGTACATATTATCTCCTTTAACAGCCGATCCATATTTTTCAATGTTCCGAATGAATCGCAACGCTGCGCGTGACCACGCCAAGAATTATAAGACAGCACAACGTCCTCTGTTGTCATAGCTCCAGATTGTAACTTTTTAGCAAAGGACTTTAGTTTTCTCCTCATACGAGTAATTGACTCTCGCGAAAGCTTTCTTATTACGCGTCCAGAATCGGTCAGCATAAATCTCATTTTTAAAAAACTAACGCCTTCTTTTAGTTTGCATATATGTGTTTTCTTAGGATTGAGAGCGATTCCTAACGTTAGACACTTATTTTGTATAGTAGATAAACATTGGCGAAGATAATCCTTACTTTCATGTATTAAGTATCCGTCATCCATATAACGACCATAATACTTTATTTTAAGCAATTCTTTAATCATGTGATCTAGAGAATTCGGCAACGCTAATGCCAAAATCTGAGATACCTGGCTACCAAGCCCTAGCCCTGTTTTACCAAATCTATCAACAAAATATTTAGCATAATTAAACGCTGATCCTTTTACTTTTTCCAATTCTCTAAAAATCACCTCATGATTAGCATTATCAAAAAACTTACTGAAATCGAAAGTCAGAACATAACCTTTTGAACCATGTTTACGATAATACCTATGTAAGTGTTTTTCTAATCGATCAAGAGTAAAATCTATCCCTTTGTCTTTCAAACTTGCGCCATTATCATAAATAAATGATGGGCTTATAATAGGAATTAGAGCATTGTCGCACAAACATCTTTGCACTACTCGTTCCGATATATGAACACTTTTAATATGGCGAAGTTTACCTCTCTCGAAAATATTAAATTCAACGAATCCCTTAGACCGATATGATCCTGTTAACAATTCCTCTTGTGTCTGAAGGACATTATATAACGCATTAGCTTTATATAATTGGACGCTGCTTTTCCATCCTACTCCTAAGCAACAATCCCGATATGCCTTATATAGATTACTAAAGCTGAATACATTTTCACATGCGGCATTTCGACTATCCAAATTACGACGCCTTTTATTGCGCCGTCTTAGATATCTCACCTCTCTCCTTTCTTCACTTGTCATAATTACCTCCGTGTGGTAAGAATATTGAGCGCGATTATAACCATATAGTATCGGGCTATGAAAATAGTTACGCGCATAGCTATCCATGCAAGCAGCGTCCAGCCAAATACATCGAAGGTATAATTTACCCATGCGGGATGGTCTCGATCTCCTTCTGCTAAAATGATGATTTCACTAAATTAGTTACTTTGTCCAAACATAACAGAATCCGAAGCACACGCCATTACTATTGTTGGCGTTGTTGTTATTGGCCGCACCTGAAGTGTTCACAGCACAGAAGTTGTTGGTGTTGCTGGAATTAGGTGAACGTTTTACAGATCGAAACCAAAATTTTTAAATCGTTTTTTATCTGTGGCTTTTAAACCTCGTATCAGCGTAGCCTCTAACTTTAACATTCCGACAATCGTTGAAATACATTTCTGTAACGAATCATCCGCATAATAGTTATATAGAATATCAAGTTCGTCTAATAGCATTTGTAAACTGGCATTAGCATGAATAAGATAATCACGTCTTATCTGAAATTCATGTTGGTTAGTAGGATAGACACTATTAGCACCTTTAAGATTATGATGAACATCAGCCGCTAATCTTACCAGTTCGGTTCCTCCTAGGAAAGTATATCGTTTTGGCAATCTACTTACTAATTTGCGAACCGCAACATTGATGTTCCGAGCAGTATCCAAAAACTGCATATTACTTTCGCCACGCTGATTTTTTCTAACAGACATATAAGTTTCCTTTCCAGCGCCCACGAGGGGCGCCAGATATTAAGATTAAATGCAGAATCCGAAGCACACGCCAAAACTAGCGTTGGCGCCGTCGTAATTGGCCGCACCTGAAGTGTTCACAGCACAGAAGGCGTAGGTGTAGCCGGAACGAGGTGAACGTAACCACCAGTACGTCGCAGAACCGTTGAGCTTTTTAATACGGGTGTTACTTGCGGTGAACCTGGCATACTGGGTTCCCTCGCCATCGACCGAATACTGCTTACTACCGAAAATCTCCTTTTCTGCGAAGAGGAATAAGGTATCGCTGATACTATTTATGATTCCGCTTGCGCCACCGGCCGACGTTTTTTTAGTTACCTCTTTGATAACGTCGCGAAGATCGGACGGGAGTTGGTTCCATATATCACCGCGCAGTGTTGCACGAAGAGCACAGCCTCCCCAGCCTCCGGAGTTGGTATTAGAACTATTCATCTGGTAGGCGGTATTGAGGCAGTCTTTTAAGCCGAATGTTAGACCTACCTTACCACTTCCGTCCGCTCTGTCATCGTGAGAGAAGCCCACAATCTCCACGACGTATGTTGCGCTGCCTATGGTAACGTTCTTGGTGTCACCTATATTAAAGTAATCAGACATAAGGCCGTTTTCACTGATATAGTCTATCTGTGCCCACGTGAAGTCGTTCAAGGGGGTTCCGGCGGATGGTAGGCTAACACCTATCTTTACCCAAGTGCCGGACATCCCGAGATAAGCCTCTACATTGCTCCACTCGCCATTACTACCGTACTGCTTTACCGCTTTGAAACTAACGCGGAATAAAGGACTGTCCTCCGTAAAAGTGATAGCGCCAGCACCGCCTTCTGCCGCAACAACCCATACATCGCCACTCGCGGGACTGGAAGGCGTATCAGTATCAACGTATATCGTACCGGGGGTAGTAGAGGTAATAATATAAATCTGGTCATTAACCACTGCCGAGGGTAAAGATGACCCTGAAATTACATCCAAGGAAATACCTACGCTACCTCCTCCACTTGGAAACATGGAAATAATACCCATTAACTAAATCTCCTTATCAAAATCGGCAAATCGACCGTCGGGGTCTTGATTGCCTTAAGTGTAATGGTTCCAACACCAGCACTAATACAGCGAATTTGTGCAGAAATCGCATCGGAAAACTGTTCGTCTGTGGCAGTCTGTGCCAAACCAACTTCCAAATTAGAAGACGCGGTTACATTAGAAACAGCGATGGTAATACTATTGTTATTCCATGATGAGGCTAAAGCGGTAACGGTAGTTTCTACAATCGGAATTTGATAATCGATTCCGGGTAAAGCTTGACTCATCTTACCTCCGCTACCTTTTATCAGTCCATTAAAAATAGTCGTAGTATCACCAGTAACATGTAATGCGGCGCCTAATTCGTTAAGTGTTGTTGGATTACCAGCCGGATCGATCCATACATTTTTCTGCGGATCAGTTGGAGTACTTGAACCAACGTAAACTCCACTATCGCCAACAGGTCCTTGTTCTCCGGTATCTCCTTTTAGACCATCCGCGCCCTTGGGGCCTTGAATACCCTGTGGACCTTGGATACCCGGATCGCCCTGCGGGCCTTGTGCACCTTTTTCACCAGTAGCGCCTTTTTCTCCTGTGTCTCCTTTAGCTCCCTTAGGAATTCCAAAGACAAAATTAAATATTTTCGAAGTGTCTTCGCCCGAAGCTTCAACTGTTACTGTTGGTTCTACATTTGGTTCAAGCTGTGTAGCGGAGGCTGTAGGGGTTCCAAATCCAGCTGGAGAACCATCAATTCCTTTTTCACCAGTAGCGCCTTTTTCTCCTGTGTCTCCTTTAGCTCCCTTAGGAA
>ENA-OUQC01000333-OUQC01000333.1-human-gut-metagenome-genome-assembly--contig:-NODE-333-length-36957-cov-7.726844_pt1 | contig 36957 bp, 37 predicted proteins | sample MGYA00237942_ERZ548815 | MGnify/ENA primary metagenome ERZ548815 (study PRJEB26490, sample SAMN05194722) | human gut metagenome | biome: terrestrial biome; feature: human-associated habitat; material...
CGAGGGTCCACCCGTTCCCATCCCGAACACGGAAGTTAAGCTCGCTTCTGCCCACAATACTTGGCTGGAGACGGCCCGGGAAGATAGGTAGCGCCAACACAAAAGCCCACGACTTACGTCGTGGGCTTTTGTCATGTCTATACTCAACCGCTGTCAGATCGAAAAGGATGCCAACTATGTCAAGCGGCCAATTATATCACGGCTTCACGTATGTTATTCGCTCTTTTGCTGTTATTCTTTTCTGCGCATTCGGTTTGGTTTCTTGTGTTGTATCTGCTCTGTGGGCTGGCAGATATAATCGATGGTATCGTTGCAAGAAAGACAGATTCAGTTACCGCATTTGGCGCAAGGTGGGATACCATTGCGGATTTTATTTTTCTATTCGTGGCATGTATGAAGCTTTTGCCCGCTATGGAAATTCCAATATGGCTATGGTGTTGGATCGGGGCGATTGCAGTTATAAAACTGTACAGCGTGATATTGGGCTTTCTTCTTAGAGGACGACTGGCTGTAGAGCATACAATTATGAATAAGCTTACGGGCGGATTGCTCTTTTTGCTTCCACTGACGCTGAGATATATCGATTTGCAATATAGCGGCGCGGTTGTCTGTGGTTTTGCGACCGTCGCTGCGGTGCAGGAAGGATACTATATCAGAATCGACAGAGAGGTTTGAACTGCTACAGATGGACGGTTAGAAAAGCACTCTCCGGCGCTTTTTGCATTTTTTCCTTAAAATCTGTTTTCATCTTGGGGCAGCTATGTTAAAATATAATTGAAATCAATGCTGGGGAGTGATATTTCATGGAACGAATCAAGAAAAATTTTGGCTTTGGTTTTATGCGGCTGCCGATGAAGGATGGCGAGGTGGATACGGCGCAGATCTGTCAGATGGTGGATGCTTTTTTGGATGAGGGGTTCAACTATTTCGACACAGCCCATGGCTATCTTGACGGAAAGAGCGAGCGGGCGCTGAAAACCTGCCTGACCAGCCGTTATCCCCGTGACAGATACGTGTTGACGGATAAGCTGACGGATGCTTATTTCAAAAGCGAGGCGGAGATCCGTCCTTTCTTTGAGAGCCAGCTGGACATTTGCGGAGTGGAATATTTCGACTTCTATCTGATGCACGCCCAGAATAAGAACACTTTCCGTCATTTTAAGGAGTGCCATGCCTATGAAACGGCCTTCGCGTTGAAGGCGGAGGGCAAAGTGCGCCATGTGGGAATATCCTTCCACGACACGGCGGAGTTTCTGGAGCAGATTTTGACGGAGTATCCGCAGAGCGAGGTGGTGCAGCTGCAATTCAACTATTTGGATTATGACGATCCCACGGTGCAGAGCCGTAAGTGCTACGAGGTGTGCCGGAAGTACGGCAAACCGGTCTTTATCATGGAGCCGGTCAAGGGCGGCAATCTGGTGAAGCTGCCGGAGGCGGCCAAAGCAGTGTTGGATGACCTGCACGGCGGAAGCCCCGCCAGCTATGCCATTCGCTTTGCTGCCAGCTTCCCCGGTGTTGCCATGGTGCTGTCCGGCATGAGCGATATGCAGCAGATGCGGGAAAACACAAGCTTTATGCGGAGCTTTACGCCGCTGAATGAGACGGAACTGGCGGCCATCGAACAGGTAAAAACTATTTTCCGGGGAATGAATCTGATCCCCTGTACGGGCTGCCGGTATTGCGTCGCGGGCTGCCCTACGCACATTGCCATTCCAGATCTGTTCGCCCTGATGAACGCAAATCAGCTCCATCACGACTGGAACGCGGACTATTACTATACGCAGGTGCACACTGCGCCGGGACGAAAGGCTTCGGACTGTGTGAAGTGCGGCCGATGCGAAGACGCTTGTCCCCAGCATTTGCCGATTCGACAGCTGCTGATGGATGTGGCGGAGGATTTTGAAAAGCCGCAGGATGCCAAGTAAGGAATAATGGAGGAGAAACGAGGAATGAAGCGACTGCTTGCTCTGCTGCTTGCGTGTCTGCTGCTGACGTTGACCGCCTGCGGTACACAGGCGGAGGACATCGTAACTGTGGAGCCATCGGAACTGACAGCGGAGGACTTGCCGGAGAGCTGCCGCCGTTGGTTTGACATTGCCGCCAACAGCGGCGCGGCGGAAACCGACAGCCAGCTGCCCTTTGCGGAAAAGGGCCACGACTGCACCAGTGAGATCTACGGCGTACATATGCCGGATGGAAGCTATACCGATCTGATCCTGCGGGAATTTCAAACCGAGGGCGTGACGGTGGCGGACTTCTCCAACGGCGGCGCGAAGGTGGAGACCAACGCGGGACGGCTGACTTGGAATGGCGAGCGGTACAACGCCTTTACCATTTCGGCCAAGGATTGCGCGATCCCCAACCTGATGCCGGTCACGGGCGGCCTGCTGCGGCTGGACATTTCCGGCGACTGCACCATTGACGGTGGCGGAGAGCCTTGCTTCAACGGGTTCGACTGCGTGCTTATCACCGGCGACGGCACGCTGACCTTTACGACCATGGGCATTCGCTGCGGCGGCGACCGCTTCGACCTGCCTGCGCTGATGGTGGCCGGTGATGTGACGGTGGTTTGCCCGGATATGGAGTTGCTGAGCAATGGCAGCACGCCCGCCTATACGCAGCTGGGCGGCACAGTCTATACCGACTGGATGCAGGTGAATGGCGAGATGCTGGTGGCGGACGGGCTGCTGCTGGCTCGCCAGCTTTTGGAAGCGAAAGCCTGCACCTTCCGGGGCGGCGTGGCGCTCATAGATGAATACAACGTTGACAGTGCCGCGGCGATCGTGATGAGCGGCGGACAGGCGTATTTCAACGGTGAGCTTCCCAAGGAATCGACCATCGAGGGCGGAGCGGGGACGCTGGCTGCCGCCAATTTGGCATCCGTCACCGCAAATTCCTATAATGCTACGCTGCTGGATAATGAAAAGGACGGCGGCGCGTACTACCAGACGGCCTTCAGCGAGGAGTGGGCTCCGGTGGACGGTGAGAGCGTGATGTGGGACGGTCTTTGCGCGGCGCAAGTGGAGCCGCTGTGCTGGTTTGGCGGTACGATGAAGCTGAACGGCGCGGCCCTTGAAGATCTGCTGCCTTGGGGTGCCCTGCATCTTGATCTGACCGGAAGCAATGCGATTTCCGGAGAGCTGGGCGGCACAAGTCTGCTGTTTACCGGAGACGGCAGTCTGTCGGTGAACAAGCTGAGCGTCTGGGGCTGGGGCGCTGTGACCCGCCCGGTGCTGGCCGTCTGGGATGGCGCGGAGATCACCGTTACCGGCGGCGAGGAGTTGGCCATCGGCAGCAACGCGGAGCAGGAGGGTCTGCTTTTGCTGGATGGCGGCACGCTGACTTGTCCTGTCCTGTGGCTGCAAAACGCGGCGCTGGTGGTGAAAAGCGGCACACTGCATGTGACCGGTGATTGCAGCATCGAGAAGGGCAGCGTCACCGTGGAGGGCGGCACACTGATCCTTGACAGCGGCTTGTGGCTGGGCGAGGGCGACGTTACCGTTGCCGGCGGCGAGATCGTCGTACCCGGCGGGGAGGATACTCTGTGTCTGGACAAGGGAAAAGTCACGGTAAACGGCGGCACGATCCGCGAACCGTAAGATAAAAAGCGCCCGCATACCGGTGGTATGCGGGCGCTTTTCAGCTTGTCAAAAAAGGGCGAAACCCTTTTTTGACAAATATAGGAATCACTCCGACCCGCGCTTTTCCGCCCATAGATGGGCGAAAAAACACTCTCTCCGCGCAAAGTATTTTTTGCCACGCACATGTCGCGGCAAAAAATGATTTTATTTGTTCGCCGCCTTGGCGGGCGGCGAATTCTGCGAAGCTTTTTTGAAAAAGAAACGGATCATGCGGCCTTGAGAGTCAGAACGGTGAAACGGATCGGAGTCGCTTCGACCTCTGGTTCTTCCAGCTGGGCCAGCATTGCTTTGACGGCGCTCCAGCAAAAGAGGAGACCGAACAGCAGCGGCACGCAGACGGCGGCCTGATGGCCGACGGTGCTCATGGAAAAGGCGGATACCACCACCAGCATGAGGGAAACCACGGCGATTGTCAGGTAGGCACGGATGTTTTTCATGGCAGATTCCTCCTTAAAATTTGAATTTTAGGCTTGTGCTTTAGACAATTATATAGTAGAATATTTAACAAGAAAAGTAAAACGATAAAATATGACAGCAGATATCAGGATTACTGACAGTAAAAGGAGGCGGAACCATGGAAACAGCACGATGCAGAGCCTTTTTGGCGGCGGCAGAGACCGGAAGCTTTTCCAAAGCGGCGGAAGCCCTCAGCTACACGCCGTCCGGCGTGAACCAGCTGGTGACGGCGCTGGAGAAGGAGCTGGGCTTTCCGGTATTCCGGCGAAACACAAAGGGCGTGACGCTGACGGAAAACGGTGAGCTGCTGCTGCCCACGGTGCGAGAATTTCTGCGGCAGGAGGATCGTATTTTCGAGCTGTCCGCCGAGATGAACGGCCTGCTGATAGGCAGCGTCACCATCGCCTCCTATTCCAGTATCGCCACCCATTGGCTGCCTGCGGTCATCAGTGCGTTCCAGCGTGATTATCCCCAGATCCGCATCAAGCTGATGGAGGGCATTTGGCAGGAGGTGTCCAAATGGCTGGATGACAGGGCCGCCGACATCGGCTTTCTCAGCTATCAGGAAGGGATGCCCTATGAGTTCATCCCCCTGGCGGAGGATCCCATGCTGGCGGTGCTGCCCCGGGATCACCCCATGGCCAACGCGGAATGCTATCCGCTGGAGAACTGTAAATATGACCGCTTTATCATGCCGGCCCTGGGCTGTGACGACGACATAGAGGCGCTGTTCACCCAGAACGGTATTGAGCCCAATGTGCAGTTCACCACGCTGGAGAGCTTCTCCGTCATGTCCATGGTGGAGCAGGGGCTGGGTATGAGCATCATGAATCAGCTTATTACGGAGAAGCGCATCTGTGATATCGCCATGCTGCCTTTGGATCCGCCCTCATACTGCACGCTGGGCGTGGCCATGAATTCCAAGGCCGATGTGTCTCCGGCGGTGAAAATGTTCCTGAAATACGCGGTCAGGATGCTGACACGGATCGAGAAAGCGTAAGCGCGGCGAAAGGGGAGGACAGGCATGGAACGCCGACAGAAAACATCCGGCGGTAATGGCCGTCGACCTACGCTGAAGGAGTGGCTGGCAAAGCTGATGACGGTGCCGCTGGGCCGCTGCCTGCCGGAGATCGCCCTGTGCATGCTGGTGTGCTGCATGCTGACAGGCTATATCGTACTGCACTTAGAACAGAAGGAGCAATACCGGCAGGATACCTTTGAGGTGTACTTGCAGGAGCATGGTCAGCAGGATTCTACCGCGCAGACGGAGCCGGAGGTGACGGTTCCGCAGAAGGGCGTCACAACGCCGCCCGATGAAGCGGCGCTTCCGGACGACGAAGTCACAGAACCGGAAGAAACTACACCATCGGAACGGGCAGAGCATGTGTATGCCTCGCCCAGCGGAAAGCGCTATCACTATGACGCGGCATGTCCCGGTAAGAACGGGCAGGAGATTACATGGGACGAGGTGGAGCGGCGCGGTCTGACGCCTTGCAAGAAATGCGCAACATAATTTTGCAATAAGAAAAGGACGGCAAAGCCGTCCTTTTCTTATTGCAGAGGTCATCCCCGCCGCACCCGGTAGACCTGGACGGAGATGGTATAAGAGATGACAAAAGCAACGATGGTGATTGCCAGCACCATCAGCAGTGCCGAATAGACGCTGACAGTGTCCAGGGATGCGATCACGTCATCTGTGTTCATAGCAAAATACGTTACGCAGCCGCAGGTCAGCAAAATGTAGATGATGCGGCCCTTTTCTACGCCCAAACGGAACATCAGAGGCAGGTCTATCAGCATCATCAGCAGAGCGCCGCAGGCCACCAGCGGAATGCTGATCAGCGTCTCAGTGTTAAGGGGGACATGCTGCACCACGCTGACTACCACTTGTGACGCGGCGGACAGCAGCGAGATACTTCCGATCAGCAGCAGGCCCAGCGCATACTTGCTGCCTACGATGGCCTTGGCCGTGTAGGGCATCATGGCCGCCAGCTCATCCCATTTGCTGCGCTCATCATAGGCCAGCGCGGTAATAGGCATCATAGCGCCGTAAAATACAGCAAACGCTGAAGTGGGCAAGCCAGGGATACAGGCGAAAACCACCATTAGCAGCAGAATGATCTTCGTCTGCTTGTATAGGGTCAGAATATCCTTTAACAGCAACCCTTTCATCTCCGTGTACCTCCCTTCGCCAGAAACAGAATGATATCCTCCAGATTGGTGTGCTCCAGCGGCAGGTCGTGGGGGACTTTATCCCGCAGCACCAGCGCACGAACGCCGTAGGGATCGTTCTCCGCGCTGATCACGCTATCCTCCGGCAGATCGGCCAGCCGCTCATGGGCCAGCCGCGCCAGGGCATATTCCTCCAGCAGGCGGTCCTTTTCCTCACACAGCACCAGCTTCCCCTTATGCAGGAATGCGATGTAGTCGCAGATCTTCTCCAGATCGCTGACGATGTGGGAGGACAGCAGGATGGAACGATCCTCCTGCCGGGTGTACTCGTTGAAGATGTCCAGGATCTCATCCCGTACCATGGGATCAAGACCGCTGGTGGCCTCGTCCAGAATCAGTAGCTTCGCCTGATGGGACAGAGCCACGGCGATGGCCAGCTTCATCTTCATGCCGCGGGAGAAATCCTTGAAGGCCTTGTTCCGGGGCAGGCTGAACCGCTGCAAATAGCCCTCGTAGGTCTCCTGCTCCCACTGGCGATACGTGTTTGCCATGATCCGACCTACGTCGTTGGCGTTCAGCACTTCAGGAAAATAGGCCTCGTCCAGCACGATGCCAATGTCCTCCTTGACGGCATGAAAGGCGGCGCTCTGGTTATCCACCCCCAGCACCGATACGACGCCGCTGTCCCTGTGGACAGCGTTCATAATCAGCTTGATGGTGGTGCTTTTGCCTGCGCCGTTCTCGCCTACCAAGCCCATAATGCTGCCGGAGGGCAGCGTCAGGTCAAGACTGCCCAGCCGGAAGCCGGGATATTCCTTTGTCAAACCGTGTAATTCGATGGCATTTGTCATTCCGCATCGCTTCCTTTCATTTTCCACATGAGCCGCAGCATCCGCACGGCTTCCTCCTCCGTCAGCGAACAACCCTGCGCCAACGAGACGATCTCGCCCATGTGATCCTCGATCTGCTTCAAATGGGCTTCCCGCACCAGCTCCAGATTCTGCTCCGCCACATAGCAGCCTTTGCCGGGCACCCGGTCGATGAAGCCGTCACGCTCCAGCTCGTCATAGGCGCGGGTGGTGGTGATGACGCTGATGCGCAGGTCTTTTGCCAGCGCCCGGATGGAGGGCAGCGCGTCTCCCGGCGACAACTCACCGGAGAGGATGTAGTTCTTGATCTGCGTGTAGATCTGTTCGTAGATGGGCTTTCCGCTGGCGTTGCTGATGATAAGATCCACAGGAACACCTCCGTCACAACTGTATATATTCGATATAGACAGTATATGCATAGCAGTATGGTTTGTCAAGAGGAAAATAAAAAATTTCCCTGACCATCGGTCAGGGAAATTTTTTTACATGCTATGTGGCGCTGCGTCAGAAAACGCGGCGCGCCGACAGGTAGCGGTTGGCATAATAGCTCTCGCTGAGGCTGGAGATGATCACGCCACGGCTGGTGGAGGCGTGAATGAACTGTCCGCCGCCGATGTAAATGCCTACGTGGCTGGCCGCCGAGCTGGTGTTGTAGGTGCCGAAGAAGAACACCAGATCACCGGGCTGCAACTCACTCTGGGAGACGGCGTACCCGTTATTCAGCTGGGGCGTCGCACCATGAGCCAGACTGACGCCGAAGTTGGAAAACACGTGCATGGTGAAGCCGGAGCAGTCAAAACCGCCGGAGCCGGTGCCGCCGTAGGCGTAGGGCGTGCCCAGATACTGCATGGCGAAGGAGACGATATCACTGCCGGAACCGCTGCTGACGACGGTGTCAGTGCTGCCTTCGGCGGCGCTGACCTCGGTCGTGGCGTCCTTCGCGGCGGTGGTGGTCTTATTGGTGGTCTTTGCCGTCACCTTCGGTGCGGGCGCTTCCTTCTCCATGGTAAGATCCAGATCGTCGCCGGTGACATAGCCGGTCTTGTCGCCGCTCTTGACGGCGAAGTAGCCATTCTCCAGACCGGTGACCTCCACGCGGTCACCGTCCTTCAGGGTAGCCAGCACTTCGCTGCTCCCGTCGGCCTCCTCCAGCAGAGACATTTCCTCGGCGTCAACCACGCCGTAGGTCTCAAAAGCTTCGTCATACTTCAGAAGCTCGATATACTCCGGGGGAATAAAGCCGGTGCAGTCGTTATAGCTGACCCGGAACCAATCGCCCAGATCCTCCATCACGGACACGATAGCGTCCAGCGGAAGCAGGATGTAGACGTTGCTCTCCTCGGTGGGGTCAAAGAAAAGGGGAATGTCCTTTTCCAGCACACGGCCCACGGACTTGACCTTTGTTTCGCTGGGCAGCAGGCGGGGAAGCTCCGGCTTCTGGCCGTTGGCCTCCAGACCGGATGCCAGCGCGGTCTTGATGACAGCGGCGTCCTGCGCGGTGGCTGCGTCGGTCGTGGTCGCCCACGCGCAGACGACGGTATTACATAGCATTACCGCAGACAGTGCTGCCGCGGTAAGCATACGGCTGTAGTGAGATCTCATTGGGCGCCCCCCTTACAGCTTTCCGGCCAGCGCACGCTCCAACCAGATGGAGCCAACGTCCATGGCGGCGTACAGGCTGCTTTTTTCCGACTTCTTCACCACGCGGTCGCGGGATTTCAGGTCGGGATCGGTCAGCTGAAGCTGCACGGAAACGCGGGTGGCGACGTCCATATCCTGCTCCTTTTTGGATTCCAGGATCTGGAACATGACGATATACTTATCTGCCATGGAGCCATAGTAGATCAGGTTGTCGATGCGCCGCAGGGGGTGGTTTTTATAAACAAGGCCTTCGCCTTTTTTCACATCTGCCATTGTTTTGTGTCCTCCTGTTTAAGAATTTCCATCGATTAACAGGGGCAAACACGCCGGACAGCACAGCTTTCCGGTGCGTGCTGACCGCCAAAACCATGCTTGCCCTTGTCAATCAACGCTCACCAGTATAGCACAAAAAAGGCCCTGTGTCAAATCGCTGGCAGAAAGGTTGAGAAAAACAACAAAAGGGAAAGAAACCGTCTGGTTTCTTTCCCTTTTGTGCGATTTTTACGTCAGATATCCAGATACCGTTTGACCAGTATTTGCAGCAGCTCGTCCCGGTCGATCTTACAGATCAGGGTACGGGCGCCGTTATGGTTGGTGATGTAGGTGGGATCCTCCGACAGAATGTACCCCACGATCTGGTTCACGGGATCGTAGCCTTTTTCCTTCAGCGCCTCATACACCGAGGTCAGCACATGGTGCACCTGCTCGTCCCGATCCTCTGCGGCATTAAATTTTCTGGTATAATCGTCCATTGAGGCACCGCCTTTCTATCCAGCGTTTACTATATCAATTATACGACGGATCGGCGAAACTGTAAAGAGCTATTTTTACTTTGTGCCGAAGATCCGGTCGCCGGCGTCGCCCAAACCGGGCACGATGTAGCCGTTTTCGTTCAGATGGTCGTCCAGCGCGGCGCAGTAGATCTCCACGTCGGGGTGGCGGTCATAGATGAACTGCACGCCCTCGGGAGCGGCCACCAGAATCATCAGCTTGATATTTTTGCAGCCCAGCTCCTTCATCTTGGTGATGGCCATGTCGGCGCTGCCGCCGGTAGCCAGCATGGGATCCACGATCAGCACGTCGCGCTCGGCGATGTCCTTGGGGTACTTCAGGAAGTAGAAGTGGGGCTCCAGCGTTTCCTCGTCGCGGTACATACCGATATGTGCCACGCGGGCGGAGGGGATCAGATTGAGGATGCCGTCCTCAAAGCCCAGACCTGCACGGAGGATAGGAACGATGGCCATCTTTTTACCGGCCAGCACAGGCATTTCGCAGGTGCACAGAGGCGTCTCGATGGTCTTGAGGGTGGTGGGCAGGTCGCGGGTGGCCTCGTAGGTCAGCAGCATGGCGATCTCGCCCACCAGCGTGCGGAAGTCCTTGACGCTGGTGTTCTTGTCGCGCATCACCGTCAGCTTGTGCTGCACCAAAGGGTGGTTTACGACGTGCAGGGTAGGGAACTTTTCGTTCATGATCTTATCCTCCGTATATAAAATTATTGATGATCCAAGGTGATGGGCAGTCCCTTTGCCAGCCGCTCCCGCTCCGCCTGACTGAGACGGAGATAGACCGGGCGCAGCTCCTGCGCCGTTACCGTGCGGCCCTCTGCCGCCATGCGCTCCGCCGCGAGACCAACGCCCACGGCGTTCTGATACAGGCTGTCAGGCGGCGCCATGCGGCACGCGATCCCCTGTTCCGACAGATAAGTATAGCACAGCTTAGCGCCATCACCAACTACTATTTTCCTGTTATTGGAATTTTTCAGCTCCTCCGCCAGTACCTCCAGCGCCACGGCACGATCCTCGCACTGCCGCGTCAGTGCGCCTTCATGGCAGTCAAACACCACGTTATAGATCTGCTGGCGGCGGGCATCCATGGCGCAGATGACCGTGCCCTCAAAGCTGCGGGCGTTCTCCGCCATGGCCTCCAGTGTGGACACGCCGCAGCAGGGAAGCTCCAGCGCCCAGGCCAATCCCTTGGCGGCGGACACACCGATGCGCAGCCCGGTAAAGCTGCCGGGCCCGGCGGCCACGGCGATCAATCCCATGTCCCTGGCAGTCAGCCCGGCGTTTTTCAGCATGCTGTCGATCAGCGGCATCAGGGTGACGCTGTGGGTCAGACCGATATTCTGGTAGGCGCTGGCCAGCACCGCGCCGTTTTCCACCACGGCGGCGGACACGGACTTGGCCGACGTTTCCAAAGCCAGTATTTTCATGCGATGCCGCCTCCCTCTACAGTGATGATCCGTTCGTTGTCTTTTTCGCCGCGGACGATGCTTACGATGATGGCGTCGGACGGCAGCGCATCCGCCACGTTCTCGCTCCATTCCACCACGCACACACCGCCCCGCTCCAGATAGTCCTCCCAGCCGATGTCAAACAGCGCGTCGCTGTCGTCCAGACGGTACATGTCGAAGTGGAACAGGGGCGTTTCGCCCAGATATTCGTTCACGATGGTAAAGGTGGGGGAGGTAACGCGGCCCGTGTAGCCCAGTCCCTGAGCAATGCCGCGGGTCAGCGCGGTCTTGCCCATTCCCAGACCGCCGCGGCAGGCCACCACGGTATTGGGATGCAGCTGTTGGGCCAGCTGGCGGCCAAACGCCTCGGTATCGGACACGCTGTGGGAAATATACTGCATGGTAAACGTCCTTTCGGAAAGTGAAACGGCCCTATTCTGCCATTTTCATTATCGTATCACAAAAAGTTCAAAAAAGAAAGGGGGTAAGACAGGTTTACAGGGAAAAAGTATTGTGGTAAAATGTACAAAGTTTATCTTGGGGTGTTATGCGCCCCGGTGGAGACCACGGAGGAACCATTCATGCAGCGTGTGCGGGAATTTTTACGGGATATTTTGCGGCAGACAGATCTTGTTCTGCTGGCGCTTTGCTGCACCGCCACGGCCTACGGCATTCTGATGATCTACTCCGCCACCCGGTATATGGAGACGCTGCGGCTGATACTGGTGCAGACCGGCGGCGCGGGGGTCGGCATCATTCTGTTTTTCCTGCTGTCTTTGGTGGATATCAGCGAACTGATGCGGAAAAAGGGCTGGCTGTGGCTGACGCTGTTCGGCCTCGGCATGATCCTTCTGCTGCTGGTCTTTGGCGAGGCGGGCGACACCGGCAATCTGGCGTGGCTGGATTTCCCATTCTTGCCCTTCATGGTGCAGCCCTCCGAGATCGTGAAGCTGACCTTCACGGTAGTGCTGGCCTGGCAGCTGGTGTGGCTGCAGGAGAACCGCACGCTGAAAAAGCTGCCGGATGTGCTGTTCCTGGGCGCGCACCTGATGGTATTTTTCCTGCTGTACTATAAAATTTCCTCGGATATGGGCAGCGATCTGGTGTTTGTGGCCATCTTCATCTGCATGTGCTTCGTGGCCGGCGTGTCCAAGGGCTGGTTCATCGGCGGCGGACTGACGGCGGCGCTGGCCTTCTACATCCTCTGGGAGGAGGATGTGATCGAGGATTACATGAAAAACCGCTTCATCGTGGTGTTTGACCACAGCTTCCACCCCATGGAGGAGGGCTGGCACCAGACCCGAAGCCTGATGACCCTGGGCGGCGGAAAGCTGACGGGCATGGGACTGTTCCACGGCGTACAGACCCAGAGCAAGGACAGCTCCAGCCTGCCCAACCGTCACACGGACTTTATCTTCTCCGTCATCGGCGAGGAGCTGGGGTTCGTTGGCTGCTTGCTGGCGCTGGCGATTCTGGCGGCTATCGTGCTGCGGTGCATCTATGTGGCCCGCAACGCCCACAGTAAGCTGGACGCCTACATCTGCGTCGGCGTGGTGGGCATGCTGATCTTCCAGATACTGGCCAACGTGGGCATGTGCCTGTTCGTGATGCCGGTCATCGGCCTGACGCTGCCGTTTTTCAGCTATGGCGGCACCTCCATTCTGGCGACCTTTGCGGCCATGGGATTGGTCTCCGGCGTCCACAGCCGGTCGCGCCCGGATTGGCTGCGGAAATAAAGAAAATGGAACCCCGCCATGCAGGGCTTTGAACTGCGTGGCGGGGTTTTGCGGCCCGATAGTTGCGGTAAATGGAAGAATTATGGTGAAAAACGAAAAAAACTCTTGCAATCGGGAAAAAGCTGTGCTATACTCCCTTCATCAATTGAACAGCACCCGATGAGCCTTTCAGAATTCCAACGGAAAACTGAAAGGGGAGGGGACTCTGGAGAATCCCATTGAATTGGGTGCCGAAGGTGTAAGGCGCGAACGCGCTGAATCTCTCAGGCAAAAGGACAGAGAAGACATTTGAGTGTCTACCTTGTTTCTCCGGAGTCGCTGCATGGCAGCGGCTCTATTTTTCTGCGAAAAAGGAGAGAATCAACATGCAAGCCATCGAATCCGTACTGTTTCCCATCGTAAGTAAGATCAACGAATACCTGAGCAACTACATTCTGGTGTTTCTGCTGATCGGCGTAGGTCTGTGGTACTCCATCAAGACCCGCTTCGTGCAGGTGCGCTGCTTCGGCGAGGGTATGCGCAAGGTGTTCGGCAACCTGAAGCTGAAGGGCGACAGACACGACTCCGGTATGAGCTCCTTCCAGGCGCTGGCCACCGCCATCGCCGCTCAGGTGGGTACCGGCAACATCGTGGGCGCTTCCGGCGCTATCCTGACCGGCGGCCCCGGCGCCATCTTCTGGATGTGGGTCATCGCCTTCTTCGGCATGGCTACCATCTACGCCGAAGCCACGCTGGCCCAAAAGACCCGTATCGTCGATCCCGACGGCACCGTCCGCGGTGGCCCCGTGTACTACATCACCACCGCGTTCAAGGGCGGCTTCGGTAAGTTCCTGGCGGGCTTCTTCGCCGTGGCTATCGTGCTGGCGCTGGGCTTCATGGGCTGCATGGTGCAGTCCAACTCCATCGGCTCCACCATGAACACCGCCTTCAGCATCCCCACCTGGGTGTCCGGCGTGATCCTGGTCATCATCTGCGCCGTTATCTTCCTGGGCGGCGTGCAGCGTCTGGCCTCCGTTACCGAGAAGATCGTTCCCATCATGGCGGCTATCTTCCTGCTGGGCGGTCTGGCTGTTCTGGTGGCCCGTATCACCTACATTCCCGCTACTTTCGCCATGATCTTCAAGTATGCTTTCCAGCCTCAGGCCATCATCGGCGGCGGCTTCGGCTACGCTATCAAGACCGCTATCAGTCAGGGTGCCAAGCGCGGCCTGTTCTCCAATGAGGCCGGTATGGGCTCCACCCCCCACGCACACGCACAGGCCAACGTGGCCCACCCGCACGATCAGGGCGTGGTGGCCATGATCGGTGTGTTCATCGATACCTTTGTGGTGCTGACCCTCAACGCGCTGGTCATCATCTCCACTCTGTATACCGCCGACGGCCCTCTGGCCGAGTGCGGCGCGGCTGCCGCCAGCACCACGCTGACCAAGGCCAATCTGGCCCAGACCGCTTTCGGCACCGTGTTCGGCGAGAAGTTCGGCGCCATGTTCGTGGCGGTGTGCCTGTTCTTCTTCGCGTTCTCCACCGTCCTCAGCTGGAACCTGTTCGGTAAGATCAACGCCAACTACCTGTTCGGCAAGAAGAATCCCCGCCGCTGCACCGTGGTGTACAGCCTGATCGCGCTGGTGTTCGTGTTCATCGGCACGCTGGCCAGCAACGATCTGGTGTGGGAGCTGACCGACATGTTCAACAACCTGATGGTCATTCCCAACGCCATCGCTCTGTTTGCCCTGACCGGCATGGTGGTCGCCATGTGCAAAGAGGGCAAGCTTGCCAAGAAGAAGTAAGCAAACCTTTGCTTTCTGACATTGCTCTCCCATGAGAAAAGGCCCGAACCGGCATGCCGGTTCGGGCCTTTTCGTTGACAAGTGTACCCTGTTGCTATATAAATATAGGTAAGAGATCATAAGAAAAGAGGTGCCTTATGTACGAATTGAATCACATTATCGGCAATAGCTACTATATCCAGAGCCCCTCCAAGATGGGTCTTGTGAAGCTGAACGATACAGACGTCTGCCTGATTGACAGCGGCAACGACAAGGACGCAGGCCGCAAGGTGCGGCAGCTGCTGGACGCCAACGGCTGGCATCTGACCGCCATCTACAACACCCATTCCAATGCCGACCACATCGGCGGCAACCGCTATTTGCAGGGCCAGACCAAGTGCAAAATTTACGCGCAGGGCATCGAGTGCGACATTACCCGGCATCCGGTGCTGGAGCCTGCATTCCTGTACGGCGGCTTTCCGCCCAAGGATCTGCGCCACAAATTTCTGATGGCGCAGGAGAGCGACGCCAAGGAACTGACGCCCGGCGTGCTGCCGGAGGGCTTTGCACTGCTGCAATTGCCGGGGCACTTCTTCCACATGGTAGGCTTCCGCAGCCCGGACGATGTGGTGTATCTGGCGGACTGCCTGTCCAGCCGCGAGACGCTGGACAAGTACCAGATCGGCTTCGTCTACGATGTGGCCGCCTATCTGGACACACTGGAAAAGGTGAAAACCATGCAGGCTGCCGCTTTCGTTCCCGCTCACGCCGAGGTGACGGAGGATATCGCCCCGCTGGCCCAGTACAACATCGATAAGGTGCTGGAGATCGCCGACCACATGGTGGAGCTGTGCGCCGAGCCTGTCATCTTCGAGGAGCTGCTGAAGAAGCTGTTTGATGACTACGGCCTGACCCTGACCTTTGAGCAGTACGTGCTGGTGGGCAGCACCGTGAAGTCGTATCTGGCGTGGCTGAAGGACACCGGACGGCTGACGGCGCTCTTTGAGGACAACCGCCTGCTGTGGAGGCGCGCATAAAGATATCTATCGCCGGATGACCGGAGATCACGACAGCTTTTGCTGCTTCATCCACACGTCCATCACCAGACTGTGGGGCAGCAGCTTCGTCAGCGCCGCCTGTCCCCGCGCCACAAAGCCGTACTTGCACACATCCCTGCCCCGCTTGGCGTCCCGCCATGTGCGGCGCACGATGTCGTCAGGGTCATACATGGCGGCGTATTTCTTCACAATGGCTTCGCCGCCGGTCACGGCCCGGTCGAAGAACGCGGTTTTTGTCCAGAAGGGGCACACCGCCATGACGCCAACGCCCTGACGGCGTAGCTCACGGTTCAGCGCCCGGCTGAAGCTCAGCACAAAGGCCTTGGTAGCGCCGTAAACGTTGATGTAGGGGATAGGCTGGAAAGCCGCCACCGACGCGATATTGATGATCTGACTGCCCCGGGGCATGTAGGGCGCTGTCAGCTGGCACATGGCCACCACCGCCTGACAGTTCAGGTCGGTCATGTTCAGGTTGACCTCCAGCGGCGTGTCCAGCACGGCGCTGAACTTGCCGTAGCCGCTGCAATTCATCAGCAGCCCCACCTGTACCGGTTCCTCCGCCAGCGCCGCCTTGTAAATATTGAAGCTGGCGCGATCCGTCAGATCCATGGCCAGCACCCGAATCGGGAAAGGCACGGTGTCGCGCAGAGCCTCCAGCTTGTCCCACTGGCGGGCGATGACCCATACTTCGTCAAATGTGCCGAACTGGTCAATGGTTTCGGCGAAGCGCTTTCCCATACCGCTGGAAGCGCCGGTGATGACCGCGATTTTCTTCATAGGGCATCCATCCTTTCTTTGCTCCCATTATGCCATGTCCCGTGAGATTTGGCAAGGGACAAGCCGCTTGACAGGCGGCGCGGCATTGCCTATAATACGAAAAAAAGCAGTCAGGAGGATTTCCCATGATCCGAAAAGGCATCGAACAGGATATCCCGCACATTGCGGCGATTTATGAGCATATCCACGACAATGAGGAGTGCGGCAAGTCCACCGTAGGCTGGATCCGCGGCGTATACCCCACGGCGGATACGGCCCGTGCGGCGCTGGACGCCGACGACCTGTTCGTCATGGAGGAGGGCGGCGCGGTGGTAGCGGCGGCCCGCATCAACAGGATTCAGGTGCCGGTGTATGCCGATGTACCGTGGCGCTACCCCGATGTACCGGATGAGCAGGTGATGGTGCTGCACACACTGGTGGTAGAGCCTGCCTGTTCCGGAAAGGGCTACGGCACGAAATTCGTCGCGTTCTATGAGGGCTACGCCCGTGAAAACGGCTGCCCCTACCTGCGGATGGACACCAACGCCCGCAATAAGACGGCGCGGAAGCTCTACGCCGGTCTGGGCTATTGGGAGACGGGCATCATGCCCTGCGTGTTCAATGGCATTCCCGGCGTCCAGTTGGTCTGTCTGGAAAAGAAGCTATAATATAGTGTACCGACCGCCGGAGCCATTCACATGGCTCCGGCGGTTTTCTGCAAAAAATGGCAGCCTTCACCATATTCTTAACACTCCATTAACGGCGTATGGGATTATAATATGCCATCAAAAAATATGCGCAGAAGGGCGGTAAGACCATGGATATTTGGAAAGAGCTTCAGGACGAGGGCATCGATACGGCGCTTTTGGATGAAATACGTCATTTCCGCAGCCAGTATCCCGCTGCGCCGGAGGCAGAGGCGCGCATTCCCGTGCCGCGCTTTCTGTACTACGGCAAGGAGATCTGGGAGAGCGCGGCGGCGGCGCTGCTGTGCGGCGAGCATCTGCTGCTGGCAGGCCCCAAGGCCACCGGCAAGAACGTGCTGGCGGAGAACCTTGCCGCCGTGTTCGGCCGTCCCAACTGGGATGTGTCCATGTATGTGAACGTGGACGCCGCGTCCCTGATCGGCGCGGACACCCTGAAGGACGGCAAGGTGGTGTTCCGGGAGGGCCCCATCTGCCAGTGCGCCCGTTTGGGCGGCTTCGGCGTGCTGGACGAGGTGAACATGGCGAAGAACGAGGCGCTGGCGGTGCTGCATGCCACGCTGGACTTCCGCCGCGTCATCGATGTTCCCGGCTATGAGCGCATCGAGCTTGACCCCGCCACCCGCTTCATCGGCACCATGAACTACGGCTACGCCGGAACACGTGAGTTGAACGAGGCGCTGGTGTCCCGCTTTGTAGTGCTGGACATGCCGGTGATCTCCGAGGATAACCTGCAAAAGCTGCTGCGGAGGGGCTTTCCGGAGCTGAGCACCAAGTGGGTGGAGCAGTTCTCCGCCCTGTTCCGCGACCTGCGGCAGAAGTGCGACAACGGCGAGATCTCCACCAAGGCCCTTGACCTGCGTGGCCTGCTGTCGTCGCTGCACCTGATCGAAAAGGGCATCACCTCTGGCGAGGCGCTGAAGCTGGGTATCATCAACAAGGCCTTCGAGCCCTTCGAGCGGCAGCTGGTGGCGGACGCGGTGTGGAGCCGCATTCCACAGAACGCCGACCGGGCGAAGCTGTTTGGCAACTGATATGGACAGAGAAGATATCCAGAGCCGCCGTGCGGCCAATCAGGTGTGGAACGGCGCGGAAAACTATGACGTCCGTCCGGAGTTCCAGTCCTATGACAGCGATGGCGAGGCGCAGCTGTATTTCAATACCATCATCGGCCTTGTATACCGGTATTACCAATTTGACCGCTTCAAGCCCCTGTTTCACACCTTTCAGCACCAGCACAAGGGCGAGCTGTACAGCGGCCTGTTCTGGCTGGGATTGGAGGGCGCGGCCTACCGCCGGGCGCTGCCGGATCGTCCCGTATTGCAGGAGCTGCGGCAGGACTATGCCCGCCGTGTGGTGAAAGAAGCGCATGCCGCCGATCCGCAAAGCGCGGAGAGCCTGCACGCGGCGTGGTTCCGGCGGGCGCTGGGCCAGCCGGAGCAGGAGGACGCCTGGCAGAAGGACGTGCTGGACGCCCTGACCTTCGATCCCACGTGGGACGAGCAGCAGATCATGGATCGCATGGAAGCGCTGCTGTATCAGTACTTCCACCGGGCCCGCCGCAGCGTCACCGACCGCCAGTGGAGCATGTGGGTCGGCCGCTCCATCGGAAAGGGCAGACGCGCCAGCCGCTTCGTGCAGCCCAACGCCCTGCGTCGTTTGGAGCAGTCCGGCGGCGGCCCCGATGAGGAGGAGACGGGGAAGAAGCGCCCGCATCCCTTATCGTTTTTGCAGGGAAGAACGCCGGAGCTGATCCTGCGGCGCTATGTGGAGGACTGTTTCGGCGTGTCCATGCTGACGCCGCCGGAGCTGGCACAGGTAGAGCGGGAGCTGTGCACCGGCGTGCATAAAAACTGCCGCCTGCACTTTACCAAAGGTGAGCCCGTCAAGCACGAGCTGAGCCGGGAGACCGCGTGGGATGTGGAGACATTCCGTCAGCAGCGGAAGAAAAACCGCGCCTACTATCAGGCTCATCTGGTGGAAAACAAACTCATCATCGCCCAACTGACACAAAAGCTGCAAAATACGATCCTGCTGCAAAGCGACGTATCCGTCAATCTGGCCCGTGCGGGGCAGCTTTATGCGCCGATTGCGTGGCGCAGCGCGGCGCTGGAGGAGGAAAAGGTGTTCGTCCAGCGGCAGCAGAGCGAGCTGGGCGACCTGACGGTGGATATTCTGCTGGACGGCTCCGCCTCCCAGAACCGGCAGCAGGAAAAGCTGTCCACACAGGCCTACCTGATCGCGGAAAGTCTGGAGCGCTGCCGCATTCCCGTGCGGGTGACGGAGTTCTGCTCCGTCAGCGGCTGCACGGTGCTGCGGATCCTGCGGGACTATGACCAGCGGGGCAGAAACGATGCCATCTTCGACTATGTGGCCGCCGGGTGGAACCGGGACGGGCTGGCCCTGCGGGCCATGGGGTGGCTGATGCGCCGCAGCCGCAGCGACCACCGGCTGCTCATCATCCTTTCCGACGCCAGTCCCAATGACGACCAGCGCATCCCCATCGGCGCGCTGCCGCTGGGCGGCTATGTGTACAGCGGCAAGCGCGGCATTCAGGATACCGCCACGGAAGCCGGTCTGCTGCGCCGTCAGGGCATCACGCCTGTATGCGTGTTTACCGGCAGCGACCTGGAGCTGGAGGGCGGCCGGAAGATCTACGGAAAGGCTCTGACCCGTATCCCTACCATTGGATGGTTTGCCGACGCGGTCAGCAAGCTGATCCAGGGGCAGATACGCCAGCTATAGAGAGCCCAGCGGCACGGGAAGCACCGGCTTCCCGTGCCGCTGCTTCTCTGGGTGAAAAAATGTTGACATCCAAAGATCGATATAGTATACTATCTGCAATATTGAACAGCGATGAAGGGAAGCAGTAGGCGGTCAGCAGATGCCGAGAGAGAGCGCGGTCGGTGTAAGCGCTCGTGACGCCCCGCCAAAGTCGTCCCTGAGCTTTCGGCTGAACGTGCAGTAGGCCGCAACGGCTGCCCTCCGTTAGCGGGGCGCGGTGTGACAGCACCGCATGAGTGCGGGAACATTCCCGAATACAGGTGGTACCACGGACAATCGTTCGCCCTGTTTTGCTATGGCAAAACGGAGCGATTTTTTGTTGCCCTTTTTGCCAAATACGGAAAGGAGAACTCCCTATGCATAAGGAATTACCGAAAGTGTACGATCCGCGGGAGGTGGAGTCCAGCATCTACAAGATGTGGATGGATAACGACTGCTTCCGCGCCGATCCCAACCCCGACAAGAAGCCTTTTTCCATCGTCATGCCGCCTCCCAACGTCACCGGCCAGCTCCACATGGGCCACGCCATGGACTGCACGCTGCAGGACATTCTGATCCGCTATAAGCGCATGCAGGGCTACGAAGCCCTGTGGCTGCCCGGCAGCGACCACGCCGGCATCGCCACCCAGATCAAGGTGGAGGAGGAGTTGCGTAAGAGCGAAGGCCTGACCCGCCACGATCTGGGCCGCGAGAAGTTCCTGGAGCGCGTCTGGGCGTGGAAGGAAAAGTACGGCAGCCGCATCGTGGAACAGCAGAAGAAGATGGGCGCATCCTGCGACTGGAGCCGCGACCGCTTCACCATGGACGAGGGCTGCTCCCGCGCTGTCCGCGAGACCTTCTGCGAGCTGTATGAAAAGGGCCTGATCTACAAGGGCAGCCGCATCATCAACTGGTGTCCCCACTGCCTGACCGCCCTGTCCGACGCCGAGGTGGAATACACCGAAAAGCCCGGCAATCTGTGGTACGTCCGCTATCCGCTGGCCGACGGCACCGGCGATATCATCATCGCCACCACCCGTCCCGAGACCATGATGGGCGATACCGGTGTGGCGGTGAACCCGGAGGACGAGAAGTTCAAGCACCTGATCGGCAAGAAGTGCATCCTGCCCATCATGAACCGGGAGATCCCCATCGTGGGCGACGAGTACTGCGAGATCGGCTTCGGCACCGGCGCGGTGAAGATGACGCCCGCCCACGACCCCAACGACTTTGAGGTGGGCATGCGCCACAAGCTGGAGATCATCCGCGTCATCGCCGACGACGGCACCATCAACGAAAACGGCGGCAAATATCAGGGCATGGACCGCTACGAATGCCGCAAGGCCATCGTGCAGGACCTGGAGGAGCAGGGCTATCTGGTGAAGGTGGAGGATTATTCCCACAATGTGGGCACCTGCTACCGCTGCCACAACGATGTGGAGCCGCTGATCTCCGCTCAGTGGTTCGTCAAGATGGCACCGCTGGCCAAGGAGGCTCTGCGGGTGGTCTACGACGGCGAGATCCGCTTCGTTCCGGAGCGCTTTGCCAAGACCTATACCAACTGGATGGAAAATGTCCACGACTGGTGCATCTCCCGCCAGCTGTGGTGGGGCCATCAGATCCCTGCCTATTACTGCGATGACTGCGGCGAGATGACCGTCTCCAAGGATCCTGTGACCGTCTGCCCCAAGTGCGGCGGGAAGCATATCCATCAGGACGAGGATGTTCTGGACACCTGGTTCAGCTCTGCCCTGTGGCCCTTCTCCACCATGGGCTGGCCGGATAAGACGCCGGAGCTGGGCTATTTCTACCCCACCTCCGTCATGGTCACCGGCTATGACATCATCTTCTTCTGGGTGGCCCGCATGATCTTCTCCGGCATGGAGCAGATGAAGCAGATCCCCTTCCGGGATGTGTTTATCCACGGCATCGTCCGGGACGACAAGGGCCGTAAAATGTCCAAATCCCTGGGCAATGGCATCGATCCGCTGGAGGTCATCGATCAGTACGGCGCAGACGCCCTGCGCTTCACGCTGGCCACCGGCATCGCCCCCGGCAACGACACCCGCTTCTACTATGAGCGCGTGGAAGCCAACCGCAATTTCTGCAACAAGATCTGGAACGCTTCCCGCTTCCTTCTGATGAATCTGGAGGCGGAGGACTTCACCCTGCCGGACAAGCTGGATCTGGAGGATAAGTGGATCCTGAGCAAATACAATGCGCTGGTCCGGGAGGTCACGGAAAATCTGGACAAATACGAGCTGGGCGTGGCGGCCGACAAGCTCTACAGCTTTATCTGGGATCATTTCTGCGACTGGTATATCGAGCTGTGCAAGACCCGTCTCACCGGCGAGGACAAGGAAGCCTCGCTCCGGGCGCAGAAGGTGCTGGGCCATGTGCTTTCCGGGACCATGCAGCTGCTGCATCCCTTCATGCCCTTTATCACCGAGGAGATCTGGCAGGCGCTGCCCCACGACGGCCCCTCCATCATGGTCTCCGCCTGGCCCAAGGCCGACGAGAGCAAGATCTTCCCCGCAGAGGAGGCGGAGATGGAGGAGATCATGGCCGCCATCCGCGCCGTCCGCAACCGCCGCTCTGAGATGAATGTTCCTCCGTCCCGCAAGGCGGCGCTGATCATCGTCACCCAGAAGCCCGCCCTCTTTGCCGATGCAGAGCCCTTTATGAAGCGTCTGGCTTGGGCCAGTACGGTCACCGTGGCGCAGGAGACCCCGGCAGACGCCGGCAGAATGGCCTCCTGCGTTACCGGCGCCGCCCAGATCTATATGCCCATGGAGGATCTGGTGGATCTGGAGCAGGAGCGGGAGCGTCTGCAGAAGGAGCTGGACAACGCCCGCAATATGGTCCAGCGCACCGAAGGCAAGCTGAAAAACGAGAGCTTCGTTTCCCGCGCGCCGGAGGCCGTGGTCAATGCAGAGCGGGAAAAGCTGGAAAAATACAAGGCGCTGGCGGAAAAGCTGACGGCCAGCCTGCAGGCACTTTCCGAATGACCTATCGGGAGGTCCTGGAATATCTGGACGCCCGCCCGCCCCGGGGCGAGCGACGGGGACTGGAGCGGATGCGCCTGTTGATGCACAAGCTGGGCGATCCGCAGCGGTCCCTGCGCTTCGTACACATCGCCGGCACCAGCGGCAAGGGCAGCACCGCCGCCATGACGGAGCGGATGCTCCGGGCCTGCGGCTATCGGACGGGGCTGTTCGTCTCGCCCCACACCTTTGATTTTCGGGAGCGCATCCAGCTGGACGGCGGTATGGCCGACAAGGCGCTGCTGGCGGAGACGCTGACGGAGATGCGCCCTGCGCTGGACGCGCTGGACGCCATGGGCGATCCTGCCGCCGCCTTTGAGACCATGACGGCGCTGGCGCTTTGCGTGTTCGCCCGGAAAAAGCCGGATCTGGTGGTGCTGGAGGTGGGCATCGGCGGCCTGCTGGACAGCACGAACATCATTGATCCGCCGGAGGTGGCCGCCGTCTGTGCCATTTCCGTGGAGCACACCAATCTGCTGGGCAAAACCATCCCGGAGATCGCCGCCCAGAAATGCGGCATCATCAAGCCCGGCTGCCGGGCGGTGGGCTATTGTGCGCTGCCGCCGGAGGCGCTGGCGGTGTTTCAGGAGACCTGCCGCCGCTGCGGCGTGACGCCGGAGATCCCGATGTTTTCCCAGGTGCAGCTCCGCTCGGAGACGGACCAGGGCAGCCGCTTTGTCTGGCAGGGAAGGGAATGGTTCGTGCCGCTGGCCGGGCTCCATCAGGTGAAAAACGCGCTGACCGCGCTGGCGATTCTGCATCAGCTGCAGGCGGCGGGCTATGACCTGCCGGAGGACCGCATGGCGGAGGGCCTTTCCCAGTGCGTCTTCCCCGGGCGGCTGCAGGTGGTCCGGCGGGACCCCACCTGCCTGCTGGACGGCGCCCATAACCCCGGCAAGCTGGAAGCGATGTGTCAGGCGCTGGACCGGCTTTATCCGCAGCGGCCGCTCATCGCCGTCATGGGCATCATGGCCCGGAAGGATCATCAGACCGGCGTTCCCATGGTGGCACGGCGGTGCAGAGCCTTTGTGGCGGTGGATGCGGAGCCGGGCTCCGGTCTGGCTCTGCCGCCGGAGCAGCTGGCCCGGGAGGCAGCGCCCTTCTGCCCGCAGGTAGCCGTTTGTCCCGATGCCAAAGCAGGCGCACAGGCGGCGCTGGCGCTGGCCGGGCCGGAGGATGTGATCGTGGCCTGCGGCTCCATTTACCTGCTGGAAAGCGCAATGGAGGGCTTTTTGGAAAAAGGGCCGGCAAAAGAAGCAAAATAAACAGAAAAAAGCAAAGAAACAGCCTTTGGCGCGGAGCCAAAGGCTGTTTTTTCTGTAAAAAGCGCGGGGAAAGGCTCAATAGAGCTTTGCGCCTGCCGGAATGTGAGGATCAACCATCAGCAAATGGAGCTTTTCCTCGCCGTTTTCGTGATGCACGGCGGAGAGCAGCATGCCGCAGGATTCTATGCCCATCATGGGACGGGGCGGCAGATTGGTGATGGCGACCAGCGTCTTGCCCACCAGCTCCTCCGGCTCATAATACTCGTGAATTCCGCTCAAAATGACCCGATCTACGCCGGTTCCGTCGTCCAATACGAACTTTAAGAGCTTCTTGGACTTCTTCACGGCTTCGCATTCCTTAACCTTCACGGCACGGAAATCGCTCTTGGAGAAGGTGTCAAAATCCACAAAATCCTTGAACAGCGGCTCGATTTCCACATTGGAAAAATCAATCTTTTCCTCCACGACCGGAGCCGCCTGAGCAGCCGCCGCAGGAGCAGAAGCTTCCTTGGAAACCTTCTTATCGGAATCGAGCGACTTCATTGTGGGGAAGAGCAGCACGTCGCGGATGGACTGCGCATTGGTCAACAGCATGACCAGGCGGTCGATGCCGTAGCCGATGCCTCCGGTCGGGGGCATGCCGATCTCCAGCGCGTTGAGGAAGTCCTCATCGGTGTGGTTGGCTTCGTCATCGCCCGCGGCAAACAGTTCTTCCTGTGCACGGAAACGCTCGCGCTGATCGATGGGGTCGTTCAACTCGGAATAGGCGTTGCACATCTCGCGGCCGTAGATATACAGCTCAAAGCGCTCCACCAGAGAAGGATCCTCGGGCTTCTTCTTGGTCAGCGGGGAGATTTCGACGGGATGATCCATGATGAAGGTAGGCTGGATCATCTTTTCCTCGCAATACTTTTCAAAGAACAGATTGATGATGTCGCCGCGCTTATGGCGCGCTTCGTACTCGACGTGATGCTCGTCCGCGACCTTCTTGGCGTCCTCGTCGGAGCGGATGTCGGTAAAGTCCACACCGCTGTACATTTTGACGGCCTCGATCATGGTCAGGCGGGTGAAGGGCTTTTCCATGTCGATGACGGTATCGTTATAGGTGATGACCGCGCTGCCGCAGATTTTGCGGGCAAGATGGCGGAACATACTCTCGGTCAGTTCCATCATGCCCTTGTAATCGGTATAGGCCTGATACAGCTCCATGAGCGTGAATTCCGGGTTGTGGCGGGGATCTACGCCCTCATTGCGGAACACGCGCCCGATCTCGTAGACGCGCTCCAGACCGCCGACGATGAGGCGCTTTAAATAAAGCTCAAGCGAGATGCGGAGCTTGACGTCCTCGTCCAGCGCGTTGTAGTGCGTCTCAAAGGGGCGCGCCGCAGCGCCGCCTGCGTTGGCGACCAGGATAGGAGTTTCGACCTCCATGAAGCCGCGTCCGTCGAGGAAGTTGCGGATTTCACGGATGATGGCGGAACGCTTAGTGAAAACATCGCGGCTTTCGGGATTGGTGATGAGGTCGACATAGCGCTGGCGATAGCGCTGATCGACATTGGTCAGGCCGTGATACTTCTCCGGCAGCACCTGCAAAGACTTGGAAAGCAGGGTCACTTCGGTCGCGTGAACCGAAACCTCGCCCGTCTTGGTGCGGAATGCCGTGCCCTTGACGCCGATGATATCGCCGATGTCCCAGGCTTTGAAGCCGGCGTAATTTTCCTCGCCCACGTCCTCGCGGCGGACGTAGATCTGGATCTGGCCGAACTTGTCCTGCACATGCGCAAAGGACGCCTTGCCCATGACTCTGCGGGACATCATGCGGCCGGCAATGACGACCTCCTGTCCCTCGAGGGAATCAAACTGCTCGACGATCTGGCGGGACTGATGCGTGCGCTCGAAGTGCGTGATGCGGAAGGGGTCCTTGCCCGCCTCCTGCAAAGCCTTGAGCTTCTCACGACGGATGCGGTTCTGTTCGCTGAGCTGTTCCTGCGTCAGCTCTTCCGTCGGCTGCTGGTTGTTTTCTGCCATAATGCTTTCCGCTCGCTTTCTGAATCTTTGTTTATCGGGTGATCTTTTCGATGCGCAGGCTGAGCACACCGGAGGGCACCGTCACCTGAACGGTCTCGCCCGCATGGTGGCCGGTCAGCGCCGCACCGATGGGAGAATCCTGAGAAATCTTGCCCTTGAGGGGATCGGTTTCGGAAGAGCCGACGAGGCTGTAAACCTGCTCCTTTTTGCGGGTCTCGTTATAAACGGTGACGACGGAGCCGACGTTGACCACATCGCTCTTGAGATCCTCCTCGCGGATGACCTGCGCGTTGGACAGGATGTATTCCAGCTCCTGAATGCGGCCCTCCATAAAGGACTGCTCCTTGCGGGCTTCATCATATTCCGCGTTTTCGGACAGGTCGCCGAAGGAGCGGGCCACCTTGATCTTCTCGGCAACCTCGCCGCGCTTGACACTTCTGAGGTAGTCGAGCTCTTCCTCCATCTTTTTAATGCCTTCCGCGGTAAAGAACTTGACATCGCTGGTGTTGGACATGAACAAAATGCCTCCCTGCAAAAAATCATGATAACAATAGTCAAACAAGCCCACGTTTCTTCCTTTCCGCAAGGAATTCTGGAAGAACGTGCGCCGCCCGGTTATTCGCTTTTCTTTTGACATTATAATAGAAGCAACCTGCCCTGTCAACTGCTCCGCAGAAAGTTACAAATCTTTTATCATTTCTCCAAAAAGATGCAGAAGATATACATAAAATGATTGTGCGGCGATGCTTTGCAGGCGTATAATAGGGAAACGGGCAGAAAGATGCGCCCGCACCCCACCGATCCGGAGGATAAAAACATCATGCCGAAAGCTTATCTCAAACCCACCAAGGAACGCCGCGTGGAAATGGGCCACCCGTGGATTTTCCGCAGCGACATTGACCGCGTGGAAACCAGCGCCAAGCCCGGCGACGTGGTTGATCTGCACGCCGCCCGCGGCAAATTTCTCGGTCGCGCGTATTATAATCCCGCTTCCATGATCACGCTGCGCATGCTCACCCGCGAGGACGAGCCGATTGACCGGGACTTTTTCTATGCCCGCGTGCAGCGCGCCTACGAGTACCGCAAGAACTTCTGCGACCTCAATTCCTGCCGTCTGATCTACGGCGAGAGTGACTTCCTGCCCGCACTGATCGTCGATAAATTTGCCGATATCTGCGTGATGCAGTCGCTGGCGCTGGGCATCGACCGCTACAAGGATATTCTCTGCGACGCGATCATGGACATCACCGGCTGCCGCGGCATTTACGAGCGCAACGATGTGCCCGTGCGCGAGCTGGAAGGTCTCCCCCAGCAGACGGGCTTCCTGCGCGGCGAATTCCCCACCACCGTTGAAATGGAAGAAAACGGCATCAAGTTCCTGGTGGACGTCGCCCACGGGCAAAAGACCGGCTTCTTCCTCGACCAGAAGGAAAACCGCGCCTCCCTCGCCCCGCTGGTTCGCGGCCGCGAGGTGCTGGACTGCTTCACCCACACCGGCTCCTTTGCGCTGCACGCAGCCAAATACGGCGCGTCTCATGTCACCGGCGTGGATATTTCTGAGGACGCCTGCGCCATCGCCCGCCGCAACGCGGAGCTCAACGGCCTTAACAACGTTGAATTTGTGGCGGAAAACGCTTTTGACCTGCTGCGCCGCAGCTATGACGAAAAGAAGCACTACGACGTGATCATCCTCGACCCGCCGGCGTTCACCAAAACCCGCCAGGCGCTCTCCGGCGCGCTGCGCGGCTACAAGGAAATCAACCTGCGCGCCATGAAGATGCTGCCCAAGGGCGCCTATCTCGTCACCTGCTCCTGCTCGCAGCACGTATCGCCCGAGGCCTTTACCGATATGCTGCTGGACGCCGCGCGCGACGCGCACCGCCAGCTCCGTCTCATCGAGTCGCGCACGCAGGGCAAGGATCACCCCATTCTGCTGGCCGCGCCCGAAACCCGCTACCTCAAGTTCATGGTTTTCCAGGTATTCTAAACAACATCTGTACGGAAAGGAGTGTTTGCCATGCGGCACTGCGGCACAAAAGAAATCCGCACCCTGCGCCTGACGCTGCGGCGCTTTGTCCCGGAGGACGCTCCTGCAATGTTCCGCAACTGGGCAAGCGACCCGGAAGTAACCCAATACCTGACCTGGCCGGCGCACTCCTCTCAGGCCGTCACGGAATGGGTCATCGCGGACTGGGTTTCTTCCTATTCTAAGGCGGACTTTTACCAGTGGGCCATCGTACTGCGCGCGCAGGGCGAAGAGCCCATTGGCTGCATCTCCGTCGTCCATACCGACGACGCGATTTCCGCCGTGGAGATCGGCTATTGTCTCGGCCGTGCGTGGTGGCGCAAGGGCATCGTGAGCGAAGCCCTCTCCGCCGTGATGGATTTCTTCTTTGTCGAAACCGACGTGCAGCGCGTCTGCGCCCGACACGATCCCGCCAACCCGCATTCCGGGCAGGTGATGCGCAAGTGCGGCATGACCTACGAGGGCACGCTGCGCCGCGCCGACCGCAACAATCAAGGCATCTGCGATGTGAGCTGGTATTCGATTCTTCGGGAAGAGCGCCGCGTCAAACAGAGCGTCGAGCAATAGGCCTTGGCCTGCGGTGTGGAGCAGGATCGTCTCAGTGCCCTGCTGCCCGACGGCTTTACCTCACTTCACCCGTTGATGCGCATCAACGCCGAAATCCGCAGCGGCAGCGGGGACTGCTTGGAACCGAACACGCCTGTGGAATTTGAAGGCAACAAGGGTTGGGTCATCATCGCCTTTGGGGAGCGCATTCCGTTTGCGCGGTCAGGCAAGACCGTGGTTTTCAAGCCGGATTTTCTCGAAATCTGTTTCACAGGCGTGGGCATCGAAGGTTCCCGCCCCGCCGAAAAGGACAACATCGGCCGCTGTTTTCCCGGCAGCCCGGTCACGCTGCGCAAGGCGGAAATCATTGAGAACCGCAAGAAATTCTGCGTTTGCTCCCTCCGCCGGTCATTCCATGACGGCATGAGTCTCGGCAATCCCTCTCGATCAGGTGCCGAGCGCTTACGTTGCCCGCTTCGAGCGATAGATTTTTCATTCAAAACGAAAAGGAACATCCCTTGCAAAACGGATGCTCCTTTTTATCTTTTTACACTTACTTTTCGAGGCTCTTGAGGTAATCGATGCAGATCTTGGCCTCGGTCAGGCCGTCGGGCTGGAGGGTTTCGCTCTCCACGACCATGGGCACGTTCAGCTCCACCGCCTTAGCGTAAACGGCGGCGACGGGCGCGGTGCCCTGTCCCAGCGGCTTGCCTTCGCGGTTGGACAGGCCGTCCTTGATGTGAATGACGGGCAGGCGGTCTTTCAGCGCTTCCATCATCGCAACGGGGTCCTTGCCCGCGGCATACGCCCAATAGGTGTCGATTTCCAGCGCAACGTTGGAACGGGCGACGATCTCATCATAGATGATCTGGCCGTCCTCGTTGGGCTTGAACTCATGGTCATGGTTGTGGTAACCTAGGGTGATGCCCTCAGCGGCCAGCTTGGGCTGGAACTCGTTGAGCATATCAATGAACGCGTCGAGCTTGGCCTTGGTGGTCAGATCCGCGCCGGGGATGATGATGCGGGTGTTGCCGATGGCCTTGTGGTAGGCGACGGTCTCCTCAAAGTGCTCGGCGATCTCGTTCCAGCCGGTGTGGGTGCCGGAAACCTTCAGGCCGTTGTCGTCCAGCAGCTTCTTGATCTCTTCTGCCGGAATGCCGAAGAAGCCCGCAAACTCGACGTTCTTATATCCCATTTCGGCCAGCGCCCTGAGCGCGCCGGGCATATCCTTTTCGGTGATGTCGCGCACGCTGTACATCTGAATGCCGTATTCTCTCATGGTTTTCTCCTCCGTTTTTCTGTCAAAAAGGGCGGGCGCAGGGCCCGCCCTTTTATGATTTTCTTACTCGTTGTCGCAGAAGTAGTAGGGCTGGCCGGTCTTGGCGGACGTGTAGATGGCCTCCAGGATCTCGGACACAACGCAGGCCTGCTCCGGCAGCACGACAGGATCCGTGTTGTTGTACAGAGCCTGATACCAGCGGCGCTGCTCGGTAATGGGAGCGGTTTCCGCAACGCCGTCGTAGAACGCCGCGCCGCCTGCCTTCATATCGGGCACAATATCGACCAGGCGGCCGAATTCGTCCTTGTTGATGGTAACATTCTGCTCATAACCCTTGATCTGAGCGCCCGCCTTGGAGCCGCAGATCACGACGCTGCCCTCCGGAATGGGCTCGGAGGTATTCAGCGCCCAGGATGCCTTGAGGATGATGGTCGCGCCGTTCTCCATCACGATGAAGCCGAACGCGGAATCCTCCATGGTGTGCTGTTTCTCATCCCAGGGGCCCCAGGGATTGGCCTGATCGGGATTGGTCAGCTTCTTGAAGGTGGTGCCCACGACCATGCGGGGTTTGTAGTTGTTGAGCAGATAGAGCGTCAGGTCGAGAGAGTGGGTGCCGATGTCGATCAGGGGACCGCCGCCCTGCTCATACTCGTTGAGGAACACGCCCCAGTTGGGGGTGCCGCGGCGGCGGACCGCCAGCGCCTCGGCATAGTACATATCGCCCAGATCACCGCGCCCGATGATGGACTTGAGGTACTGCGCAGACGCCTTGTGGCGGTGCTGATAGCCGATGGTCAGCTTCTTTCCGGTTTCCTGAGCGGCTTTGACCATCAGGCGGGCATCTGCGGCGCACTTGGCCATGGGCTTTTCGCACATGACATGCTTGCCCGCGTGCAGCGCGTCGATGGAGATTTCCGCGTGAGAGCGGTTGGGGGTGCAGACGTGAACCACGTCGATCTCCGGATCGGCCAGCAGTTCCTTATAATCGGTATAAACCTTTGCGCCGGGCACACCGTATTCCTTGGCGGCCTTCACCGCGCGCTCCTCGATCAGGTCGCAGAAGGCAACCATGTCCGACATATTCACAGCCTTAATCGAGGGCATGTGCTTGCCGTTGGCGATGCCGCCGCAGCCGATGATACCGACTTTCAATCTTTTCTGTTCCATGAAAACGATCCGTCCTTTCATTTAGGTTGATTTCATGTAAATTAAGGATAGCATATTTTTCAGCGAAGTGCTATAATAATTCTGTCAGAAAATATCAATTTTTTGCACGCGGGGGGGTTGGCATGACCTATTACCGGGAGGAGCGAAGGCCGCCTCAAGATGCGGAAAGCCTTTTCGAATGCGATCTTCAGTCCTCAATGGGACGCGAAACCGTGGTTTATCCCCATGTTCACGATTATTTCGAGGCGCTGTATTGCTTAAGCGGCGGATACGAGCTGTATGTGAGCGGTACGGAGCATCCCTTCTCCGCGGGCGACCTTGTGCTGATCGATCCCAACGAGGTGCACCACACCCGTTCCTCCACCGACGGGTTGAATCAATACCTCGTGGTCAAGTTCATGCCGGAGGCGCTGCTGTTTGCCGAGCACCCGGTATTTGAATTGCAGATGCTGCTGCCCTATCTCTGGTCGGGGCCGGATCACCGCAAATTTTTTGAAAAGGCACTGCTGGAGCAGGATGGCGTCGATATTGTGCTGCGCGACCTGCTGCGCGAAACGCAGACGCGCGCACCCGGGTTTGAAATGGCGATCCGCGCCGACCTCTGCCGCTTGTTCCTCTGGGCAGCACGCCAGGCGCTTCGTTCCGGAAACCAAACCGAATTCCGCAACATCGACGATGCCGCGCTGATGACGCTGCGCCGCGCCTATTCCTATATCGACGCCAACAGCGCCCAGCCTCTCTCCATGGAAGAGGTCGCCGCGCACTGCGGCATGAAATATACCGCTTTTTCCCGCTTTTTCGCGCGATACACGCAAAAAAGCTTTCCCGAATACCTGACGGAGGTACGGCTGAAAAAGGCAACGATTCTGCTGACCACCACGCAGGATTCCGTCACGGAAATTGCGCTGACCGCCGGTTTTTCCACCAGCAGCTATTTCATCCAACGCTTCCGCCGCAAGCACGGCGTTTCCCCCGGCCGATTCCGCCGCCAATTTCTCTCCGGCCTCACGCCTAACGGATAAAAAGCACCCCCGCCGCATGAACAGCACCCCATTTGTCAGACAAGTATGATAAAATACTTGTCTGACAAATGGGGTGTTTAACTATGCCAAAGGGAGTACCGAATAAACGGTAAACGCCGGAATTCAAGAAGCCGGTCCTGGAAACCATGCAGCAGGAGCAACTGAGTTAGCCATCGAACGGCGTGGCCACGGCAGTAAGGGCTGTCCGCCAAAGCAGCTGCCCAAAGAGAGAGAAGAAGATCTGCTGGCAGAAGTCCAGCGGTTGCGTGCGGAGAATGACTACCTAAAAACCTGCAAGCCTTGGCTTTGGAAGACGAGCGACGCCGGCACAAAAAAGCGCCGGTAGTTCAGAAGCTGAGGTAAAAACACGCACCCAGTATTCTGCTCTCAATCGCTCAACTGCCCCGTGCAACTTTCTACTATCATTTGAAACAGATACATGAAGAAATATCGCTCTTACAAGGGAGAAATGGACAAAATCGCACCAAACTTGCTGAAGCGGGACTTCCATGCCGAAAAGCCGAACCGGAAATGGGTCACAGATGTGACGAAATTCAGCTTGTTTGGGGAGAAACTGTATCTGTCCCCGATTCTCGATCTGCACAGCAGCGATCTGGTCAGCTATACCATATCCGTCCTGTACTCCGCATGGCAACCACCATGCCGGACGAGGCGTTTGCATGGAGCGTTTCAAACTGGAACTCGTTGAATATCCGGATGACTACAACAACCGCAGGATCAAGGCAAAACTGAAGGGCTTGCTGCCTGCAATTCACAGACAGCAAGCCCTTTGGCTGCTTGAACAATTTGTATTGAAAATATTAGTCTAACTTTTTGGGAGCACTTCAAAATCGCTGCGGCTGTTTTTGTCACGATGCTCTTTGCATCAGTCCTTTTTCTTGGGGCCTGCCTTTTTGCGGGACATGACGAGAATGATGACCACCACAACGACCACGATTGCCGCAAAACTCAGCAGGAAAATCGTCTGGCTGGAAAGATGGATGCCTACGCTCGTCTGCGCGGGCTGAGCGGTTTCTTCCGTGCTCTCGGTTTCCTGCACGGGGAACAGCTCGCTCTCCGGTGTATCGACCACTTGCTGTACGGTCTTGCTTGCCTTGACGCTCTTGAGATCGTTGACGGTCAGCTCTTCCGGCAGAGTGGTGTTCTGGCCGGAGACTGTGCCGGTGGTGACGATCAAACGGCCCACAGCGGCAAAATCCGTCGGCAGATCAAACGCGATGACGTTGGTGCCGTCCACCAGTTCACCCAATTCCAGCGCTTCGCCGGTATTGCTGTCGAGGATCAGGTTCAGCCAGGGGCAGTCCTTGCCCAGATCGCGGGGCGTATAGGAGCCGTCGTAGCCGAAGCTCGTCAGCGCGATGTAGTAATTGCAGCCCGCCTCCTGCATTTCATCATAATAGATGTTGGCGATTGCGGAGGGCTTGTAGACATTGCAGCCCTCGGTGATATCAGGATACTGTTCCGCAATATCGGGCGTAATCAGGCCGATGATGCCCACGCGGACATTGCCCACGTCGATAACGGCATAGGGATCAAAGAACAGATCGCCGTCCATCTTCAGCCAGTTGGCGCACAGCAGCGGGAAATCCGCCATGGCGCTGAGGCTCTGCAAACGGTCAACGCCCAGCGTCGCGTCGCGCGTGCCGATGGCCGCCGCAGTATACCCTGCCGCATTCATGACCTTGATGTTTTTGCCGCCGTCGCCGGTCAGCGCGTTGCCGCTGTCCAGCAGCAGGGTTTCATAATCCTCTACCGTCTGGTCGGCCAAGCCCGCAACCTTGGCAAAGCCCACCGCGCCGTCCTTATTTTCCATCACGCCGTTGGTATCGCCGGTATGGATCACGGCAAAGGTCGTGGCCATGCTGTTTTGCAGAATATTTTCCGCCGCCTGCTGGTTTTCACCCGCCGCCAGCGCAACGACCGGCGTCAGCATCACAAAGCACAACAGCAGACAGAATATTGCCTTTTTCTTCATCCTTTTCTCTCATCCTTTCCAAGTGACGATCGATTTTATTATAACGGATTCCGCAAAAGTTTCAAGTGAAGGTTTTATGAATGGTTTTTTTCGGCCTTTTTTCTGAATCCGGCACATTAGGAGATTCCTGTACTTCCATGCGCCTGCGTCAAGGCGTTTTGCTCAGTTTTCTCTATGTCGTCTTTCGGTTTGCGACAAGCATTTGCTATTCTTCCATCTGATTTCCGGCGATTGCGCTGTATGATCTAGCGCCGGGCAGCCTGCGGCTCTATCTGATTCGCTGGTTTCGCAGTCAAACGCTTCCGAAAGAGGTTCGCCGTTACCGCCGCACGGGCTTATTGCTCTTTTTACTGAATCTCCCCATGGGCGGCATCTGGTGCACCATGGTGCTGCCGGTCGTATTCATGCTGCTGCGCAGCAGAAAACTGATTGCGGCGCAAACTTCTTACATTTTCCAGCATTTTCGTTAGTTCTTTGTAAAGTGTGAAACCTGCGCCTGCCTTTTACGTCCAAGAAATGTGTGAAAGCTCACACCGCAACAAAAATCTTGGAGGAACAACATGAAAAACGCAAAAATGCTGATGATCGCCCTTGCCGCCGTGCTGGCGCTTTCTCTGGTTGGCTGCTCTTCCGCGCCCGCCGCTTCCGCCTCCCCTGAAGTCTCCGCTTCCGCAGAGGCAACACCCGTGCCCACGCCGGAAATCACCATGACCGCGCAGGAAATTGCCGACGATCTGATGAACATTGACGACCTGTTCAGTTCAATGGACCATAGCGAGCAGGACCTTTTTGCCGAGATGTGCGGCCTGGATCTTTCGCTGTTGGAGGATTATTCTCTCAATGATGCGATGATGAATGTCAAATCGCACACCCTTTATATCGCCAAGGTCAAGGACGCGGCGGACATGGACGCGGTCAAGACGGCTTTCCAGACCCGCAAGGAGCAGATGGAGCAAAGCTTTGAGCGCTATCTGGAAGATCAGTATGAAATCGCCAAAGCCGGACAGATCGTCACCTCCGGCAACTGGGTGATGCTGGTGATCTGTGAGGATTCCCCGAAGGTTGTGGATCGCTTCAACGAACTGATGGGCGCGTAAAAGAACCCGCGCTGAAGGGAGGAAGGGCTTGTTCCTTTCTCCCTTTTTTCGTATGATGAATGAAGATGAAAATCCAACCACGGAGGTGTTTTCCGCGCATGGTGTTTTCCAGCCTGAGTTTTTTGCTGCTCTTTTTGCCCGCCGCGCTGCTGATCTATTTTCTCTCGCCGCGCCGGGCGCGCAACGCCGTTTTGTTTATCATCAGCCTGGTGTTTTACGCCTGGGGTGAACCGGTCTATGTGGTGCTGATGCTGTTTTCGACGCTGACGGATTATACCATCGGCCGCCTGATGGAGCGCTGGGACGCGCGGCCCGGACTGCGGCGCGCCGCGCTGATCGCCTCGCTGACCATCAACTTTGGGCTGCTCGGCTTTTTCAAGTATTCCGGGCTGTTGGTGGAAACGGTCAACGGACTGTTCTCGCTCTCCCTGCCCGTGCCACGGATCGCACTGCCCATCGGCATCTCGTTTTACACCTTTCAGACCCTTTCCTATTCCATCGACGTTTACCGCCGCAACTGCCCCGCGCAGCGGAACATCATCTCCTTCGGCTGTTATGTGGCAATGTTCCCGCAGCTCATCGCGGGGCCGATCGTGCGGTACATCGACGTATGCGATGCACTGGAGCACCGCCGCGAAACCTGGGAGGGCTTTTACTCGGGAACGGGGCGCTTCCTGTGCGGCATGGTCAAAAAGGTGCTGTTGGCCAACGGCATCGGACAACTGTGGGAGCAGGCGGCGGCGATTTCGCCAGCTTCCCTGTCCACGCTGACGGCATGGCTGGGCGCTTTTGCCTATGCCTTCCAGATCTACTTTGATTTTTCCGGCTATTCGGACATGGCGATTGGTCTTGGCCGGATGTTCGGCTTCACCTTCCCGGAAAACTTCAACTATCCGTATATTTCCCGCTCGGTCACAGATTTCTGGCGGCGCTGGCACATCACGCTGTCCACCTGGTTCCGCGAATATCTCTATATCCCGCTGGGCGGCAACCGCGTCTCCCCGGTGCGCAAGGTTGTCAACCTTCTCATCGTCTGGCTGGCCACGGGGCTTTGGCACGGTGCAAGCTGGAATTTTCTTGCCTGGGGCGGCTATTTCGGCATTCTGCTGGTGCTGGAAAAGTACGCCTTCCGCGGCGCCATCGAAAAGCTGCCCGCCTGGCTGGGGCGGGTGCTGACGGGGCTGCTTGTGCTCGTGGGCTGGGTGTTTTTCGCGCACGACTCGCTGGCGGACGGCGCGCAGTATCTCCTGGCCATGCTGGGCGGCGGCGGGAGCTTTGTCTCCGGCGGAACGCTGCGCCTGCTGCTGGACTATCTGCCACTGCTGTTGCTATGCGCCCTGGCCGCCACGCCGCTGGGTAAAACCGCCTTCACCTGCCTGACCGCATCCCGCCCGCGTTTGCGCAGTGCATTGACCGCGCTTTTGATGCTGCTTGGCTTTGCGCTGATGCTGACCTATGTGGTCAATGCGGGCTACAATCCCTTCCTCTATTTCCGCTTTTAAGGAGGTGCGCCGATGAAAAAGACAATATCCCTGTTATTTGCGGGCATACTCGCGGCTTTGCTGTTGGCAGTCTGCCTGCTCCCCCAGCGCACCTTTTCCGATATGGAAAACCGCAGTTTGCAGCAATTCCCCGCACCGACACTGAACGGCGTGCGCAGTAGAGACTGTCTCTTATACACATCTGACGCTG
>ENA-OUQC01000335-OUQC01000335.1-human-gut-metagenome-genome-assembly--contig:-NODE-335-length-36919-cov-44.906901_pt1 | contig 36919 bp, 42 predicted proteins | sample MGYA00237942_ERZ548815 | MGnify/ENA primary metagenome ERZ548815 (study PRJEB26490, sample SAMN05194722) | human gut metagenome | biome: terrestrial biome; feature: human-associated habitat; material...
GTAAGACACACTCTTACATATAAAAAGAAACGCCTTCGGGCGTTTCTTTTTTTGCGTACAGAAGCCGCCCGCTCAGCGGGCGGCTTCTGTACGCAAAAAACAGCGGCGCCCCAAATGGGGCGCCGCTGCGCATTTGCGGGAATATCAGAACTGAGAATCAACGTACTTATTGAACTTGGTGCTGTCCAGATGATCCTTATAGGTGTTGCGGAAGCGCTTGACGGTGAGGCTGTTGTACTGGGTGATCTTCCGGTACTTTAGGAATCCGGCCACAAGCGCCACGCCGCCGCAGAGGTAGCCCATGGGGGCAGTCTTGATGCAGGTGGCCACCAGCACGCCCAGCACCACAACGGAGATCACCACGCCGGCGATCTGCTTTTTGGGGTGCAGCAGCTTCACGATGTCCCGCGTGACGATGCCCTCTTCTATCATGACATTGGCGAACCGTTTCTGCACCCCGAACAGGCTCACCGCATTCAGAATGCAGGGTGCCACCACGAAGAACGCGAACAGCGCCTCCACCATGCTGACCATAAGGACAGCGAAATCGCTCATTTTACCCATTTTTTAATTTTCCTCCCGTATTTATTCAGTATCCACAATGGAAATTGCCATATCACTCCGTCCGGTGGCGTACAGCATGTGGCTGTAGCACAGGTCGAAGGCTACCGTGTCGCCCACTTGCAACGCGCGGGGACAGTCCTCCGCGTCCACGATGCAGTGGTCAGAGGAGCCGCCGATGATGGTCATGCCCTCCTCGCGGCAAAGGAGGCTCTCCAAATCGCCTACATCCGCGCGGCCAAAGGCCACCAAGCCCCGCAGCCGCACGCCGCGATCCTCGTAGGTGGGGCGCCGACCGAAGGCGTCGATCATGGTTTCTCCAACGGGATAGGTGGGCTTTTTGCGCAGCTCGATAAGCTCACCCTCCAGATACATGGTGCCCCGCTGCAGGTAGTCCATGTCGCTGATGCCCCAGTCCTCCTGCAGATCTTTGGCCAGCAGCGCGGTTTCGCCAATGCGCAGATGGTTGATGCCCTCCGGCATGGCGCCCCGATGCACCAGGGGGAAGCTGCTGGTGGCGCCGCCGGACACGATCTCCAGCTTGCGCCCGATGCGTCTTTCCACCGTGCGGGCAATGTCCACCAAACGCCCCAGATTTTCAGGCGTGGGGACTATGGAGCCGTAGCAGCCCAGATTCACGCCCACACCGGCCAGCTCCAGATGGGGCAGCTCCCGCTCCACATGGCAGCAGGCCTGCACCATTTCGTCCTTGTCCCAGAAGCCCTCCCGCAGGTCGCCCAAATCGGCCATGAGAATGACCTTGTGGGTCAGCCCCTGTCGGGCACAGACCGCTTCCAAGGCGTCCAGCGTGGACACGTCACTCTGCAGGGAGTAATCCGCCAGACGCGGAAGATCCTCCAGCTCGCTCATGGCTGGCACGCGGATGAGCAGAAACGGGCCCGAAATGCCCGCGCTGCGCCACAGCTCGATCTGCTCCAGACGGCTGGTGGCCAGCTGACGGGCGCCGCATTCCTTATAGAGGCGGGCGATCTCCGGCAGACCGTTGACACCCTTGACGACGCCGGCAACGGAAATGCCCTGCGCCCTGCAGCGGGTGATGACCTGCGTGAAGTTGTTGCGGAGCTTGTCCCGCCGGATCACAAGGCGGGGAAACTTTCTATCCATGATAAAACCTCGACCTTTCACAGATACAGTCATTATAGCATAGCCGGAAAGAAATTGCCATTACTTTTTTCGGCGGCGTCGGCAAAAGCGGAAAATACATTAATCAATTCACAAAAAAATGAGTAAGAAAATTTTCTTTTTAGAGAAAAGCGACAAAAAACGAAAAAAGAGGTTGACAGATTCAAAACATAGGTGTACTATGCCCACATCCAAAAGAACCAAGGAAAGGAGAAAGCAGCATGAAGCAGTTTTGCAGCAGCATGATGATGAAGATGTGCATGCCCATGTGCATGTGCATGTTTTCCTGCGCCCAGAATAGCCATCTGCTTTCCCAAAAAGCATCTGCGAAGTAAAGTCCAGAGGATCGTTTATCGCAGCGGGAGGCCGATCGGCTTCCCGCTTTTTATTTTTCACCGAAGGAGGACGATTCCATGAAGAAGTTTTTTAGCGCCGGCAGGCGAATGTGTCTTCAGGACACAAGATGATTTATACACACCACAGATCGACCCATTAAAACAAATAATATACAAAATACAAAGGAGATTTTGACTATGAAAAAGACTACCAAGCTCACCGCTCTCGTGCTGGCACTCGCACTGACGCTGGCGCTGGCTCTCACCGGTTGCGGCAAAAAGTCCGCCACTATCCAGATCGCCGTGCCCAACGACACCACCAACGAAGCCCGCGCGCTTCTTCTGCTGGAGCAGCAGGGCATCATCAAGCTGAAGGACGGCGCCGGCATCACCGCCACCAAGAACGACATCGTGGAGAACCCCTACAACGTGGAGATCGTGGAGGCTGAGGCCGCCCAGCTGCCCAACGTGAAGCAGGACGTGGACTACGCCGTCATCAACTCCAACTACGCCATCAACGCCGGCCTGAACCCCCTGAAGGACGCGCTGGCCATTGAAGGCTCCTCCTCCGCTTACGGCAACATCCTCTGCGTGAAGGAAGGCAATGAGAACCTGCCCAAGATCCTGGCTCTGAAGGCTGCTCTGGAGAGCAAGCAGGTGGCCGACTTCATCACTGAGAAGTACGCCGGCTCCGTGGTCAGCACCGTCACCGCCCCCACCGATGGCTATGACGCCTCCGTTGACTATGACGCTCTGAAGGGCACCACCATCACCATCGCCGCCTCCCCCACCCCCCACGCCGAGATCCTGGAGATCGCCAAGACCATCCTGGCCGCTAAGGGCATCACCCTGGACATCCAGAGCTACAATGACTATGTTGTGCCCAACACCGTGGTAGAGGACGGCACTGTGGACGCCAACTACTTCCAGCACCTGCCCTATCTGGAGGACTTCAACGCCCAGCAGGGCACCCACATCGTGTCCATCGCTACCATCCATGTGGAGCCTATGGGCCTCTACGGCGGCAAGCAGACCTCTCTGGACGCGCTGAAGAAGTAATTTGGAAACGAGGGAAACAGACATGATAGAGCTTAAACACATATGTAAAACGTTTGACTCCGGTGGGGGAGAAGTGGAAGCGTTGAAGGATGTTTCCCTCACGATAGAAAAAGGCGAAGTATACGGCATCATCGGCATGAGCGGCGCCGGCAAGAGCACGCTGGTGCGGTGCATGAATCTGCTGGAGCGGCCGACCTCGGGCGAGATTTGGGTGGACGGACAGGAGCTGGAGAAAATGTCCGCCAAGGAGCTGCGGCAGGCGCGGCGGGAGATCACCATGATCTTCCAGCACTTTAACCTGCTGATGCAGCGCACCTGCCTGCGCAACGTGTGCTTCCCCATGGAGCTGGCGGGCATGAAGAAGGCCGACGCCGAGAAGCGCGCCCGAGAGCTTTTGGAGCTGGTGGGTCTGCCGGACAAGGCAAACGCCTACCCCGCCCAGCTCTCCGGCGGCCAGCAGCAGCGCATCGCCATTGCCCGCGCCCTGGCTACCCAGCCCAAGGTGCTGCTGTGCGACGAGGCCACCAGCGCCCTTGACCCCAACACCACCCACCAGATCCTCCAGCTCATTCGGGAGCTTAACCGCAAGCTGGGCATCACCGTGGTCATCATTACCCACCAGATGAGCGTGGTGAAAGAAATCTGCGATAAGGTCGCCATTCTGGATGGCGGCGAAGTGGCCGAGGAGGGCTTGGTGTCGGCGGTGTTTGCCGCCCCCAAGTCTGCCGCCGGCCGGCGGCTGGTGTTCCCCGGCGGAGCGGACGCGCTGGTTTCCGATCCCGCGGAGGAGCGGCGCGTGCGGCTCATTTTCCGCGACAGCCAGACCACGGGCATTCCGCTGGTGGCCCGTCTGGCAGCGGAGGAGAGCATTTACTGCAACGTCATTTCCGCCAGCACCCAGCAGCTGTCCCACGAGGTCTACGGCAGTATGCTGCTGGGCATCCCCAACGCGCATTTTGACCGCGCCGTAGAGTTTATCAAAGCGTATCCCAACATTCAGGTGGAGGAGGTGGAGCACCATGTATAATGATCTGTTTTCCGCGGATTCGCTGGCGGAGCTGCAGGCCGTGCTGCCCCAGATCCCCTTTGCCATCTGGGAGACCCTCTATGTGACGCTGCTGTCCACCCTCTTGGCCACCGTCATCGGTCTGCCGCTGGGCGTGCTGCTGGTGGCGGGCGAAAAGGGCGGCGTGCTGCCCCTGCCCAAGGGCGTGCTGCATGTGCTGAACGTCATCATCAACCTGCTGCGCTCGGTGCCGTTTCTGATTTTGATGATCATGGTGTTCCCCCTGTCGCGGCTCATCATCGGCACGGCGGTGGGCACCACGGCGACTATCGTTCCGCTGGTGGTGGCGGCGTTCCCGTTCATCGCTCGGCTGGTGGAGGGGAGCCTCCGTGAGGTGGATCCCAACATCATCGAGGCGGCGCAGAGCATGGGCGCCACCCCCGTGCAGATCATCTGTCGGGTGATGATCCCCGAGAGCGTCCCCAGCCTGCTGCAGAACGTGACCATCGCCCTGACGACGATTTTGGGCTACTCCGCCATGAGCGGCATCATCGGCGGCGGCGGCCTGGGCAAGATCGCCATCGACTACGGCTACTACCGCTATAAGTATCTGGTGATGCTGGCGGCGGTGGTGCTGCTGGTGCTGCTGGTGCAGATCCTGCAGACCATCGGCACGAAGCTGGCCATCCGCTGCGACAAGCGGCTGAAAAAATAAAGAGAAAAGCTCTCCCGCGGGAGGGCTTTTTCCTTTACATATGAAAAGAAATCGGGGAATTTGCTTGCAAATCCGGCACGGATATGGCACAATCGAGAAAAAGAGCGCAGGAGGTGCAAAGATGGATATTTTCAGAGACCCCGAAACCATGGAGCCGGCGGAGCTGCGCGCCTATCTGGCGGACGTGCGGGAGGAGCTGGAGGCCATGGACGAGGACGAGCCGGAGGATGAGACCAGCGAGGAGTTCGTGGACTGGGCCGAGCGCCACGAGGAGTTGGAGGATCTGGCCGACGAGCTGGTGGAGCGGCTGGAAGCGCTGGGCGAGCCGCTGGAGTAAAACGAACACAGGCTGATACGCAGTCATAGGAGCGGGCAATTTTGCCCGCTTTTTTTATTGCTCACCGCAAAAAACACCGCAGGGAGGGGCGCCTGTGCGGACGCTCTCTCCCTGCGATGCATGAAAAGGGGAAATATTAAAGCGTGATAATGTCCGCCCCCAAGGCGGCGGCGTCCGCCCGATCGTGGGTGACGCACAGGATGGCGGCCTCGCCGCGGTGGCGGAGAATATAGTCCGCCACCTGTTGGCGCAGAGCGTCATCCAGCCCCTTGAACGGCTCGTCCAGCAGCAGAAGCCCGCCGCCGAAGCACACCGCCCGACAAATGGCCACCCGCCGCCGCATGCCGCCGGACAGCTCCCGCACGGGCTGGCGCAGGCTGCCGCCTAAGCCCAATTCGGTCAGGTGGCGGCCGATCTCCGCGTCGGAAAGGGTGCCTCCGGTGACGAGGCGCACATTGTCTGCGGCGGAGAAACCGTCGCACAGGCGATCCTCCTGAAACACATAGCCTATGCGCTCCGGAACGCCCATAATGACGCCGCTGTCGGGCTTTTCCAGACCGGCCATGCACCGCAAAAGGGTAGTCTTGCCTCGACCGGAGGGCGCCATGAGGCAGACGGTCTGCCACGGGGAAAGGGTGAGGGATACGTCCTCCAGCACGGCTTGGCCGCCAAAGGCTTTGCAAAGATGAGAAACGGTCAACATGCCGCATCACCTCCCAGCCCGCGAAATACGCGCCGCAGCAGCCGCAGCATCAGCCACTCAAAGCCGGCGCTCAAGGCCACAATGACCACCGTCCACGCCAGCAGGTCGGCGGTCTGCAGGTAAATTTTGGCGTCATACAGCCGCTCGCCGATGGAGCCGCTCACCACGCCGATGACCTCCGCCGCCACGCCGGCCTTCCAGCTCATGCCCAGAGCGGCGGTGCTGCCGGCCAGCAAAAACGGGCGGATGGCGGGCAGATAGATCATTCGCAGCCGCCGCTTCCACGGCACGCGGAAGACCTGCGCCATCTCCAGAAGCTGCCCGTCGGCGCTCTTGATGCCCGCCAGAATGTTGGTGTAGAGCACGGGAAAGACCATGAGAAAGGAGATGAACAGGGAGAGCAGGGACGTTTTCAGCCAGATCAGCGCCAGAATGATGAACGACGCCACCGGCACGGACTTGATGGCCAGCACATAGGGCTGCAAAAGAATTTCGACGACGCGCAGGCGTCCGGCAGCCAGTGCCAGCACGGCGGCCAGCGCCAGCGCCAGCAGGAAACCGCCGGCAATGCGCAAAAGGCTGAAGAAGACCGTCTGCCAAAAGGCCATCGTGGGAACTAAGGCGAAAAGACGCGCCGCCACCTGCACCGGCGAGGCCAGCAGCAGGGAGGAGCCAACGGCCATGGACGCCGCCTGCCACACCGCCACCGCCAGCGCGGCGGCTAACAGGCGCTGCAAGCGCTCGTTTTTCATGCGCCCAGCCGGTAGAAGCCGTCATCGGGCATGGTGCCGCCCACAGCCTCGGGCTTCAGGTCATAGAGAGTCTGCAAATAGCCGCTGACGGCGGTCTTCATCTCCGCGCCGGTAATGCACACGAGATTGCACTTCGGCAGCGCCTTTTCCGCCACGGCAGCGTTCACGATGCCCAGCTTCTCCACCAGAACGGCGGTTTCGGCGGGGTTAGAGTTGGCGTAATCCGTGCTGGCGGCGTACTCCTCCAGAAATTTGGCCACGGCTTCGGGGTGCTCGTCGGCAAAGGCTTTGCGCACCAGAAGACCGGCGGTGATGAGGCGGCTGTCAAGCCCCAGCGCGTCCCACTGGGCGGACAGATCCAGCGCCACCCGCAGCCCCTCCAGCTTGCCCTGCGCCACGGTGACAAAGGGCTGGGGCAGCATGGCGATGGCGTGCTCCTCCTGCGCCATGAGCGCCACGATCTCGGAAGGCTCGCTCTTCCACTCCACGGTGACGTCTTCGCCGAGGGTCAGGCCGTTCTGTGCCAGCAGATAGGTCAGGGCGTACTCGGGGGTGGCGCCCTTGCCGGTGGCGTAGAGGGTCTTGCCGGCCAGCGAGCGCACGTCCGTCACGGTCTCGCCGCCTTTTTCTGTGATATACAGCACGCCCAGCGTGCTGGCGGCCAGCAGCTGCACGGCGCCCTGGGTCTGGTTATACAGAATGGACGCCACGTTCACGGGCACGGCCAGAATATCCAGCTCGCCCTTGATGAGCTGGGGCGTCAGCTCGCCGGCGGAGGGGGCCATGGTGAAGGTGTAGGTGTTGGCGGTGCGGCCGTTTTCGGCGTCGTCCAGCAGCTTGGCCATGCCCATGGAGGTGGGGCCTTTCAGGCCGCCCAGGCGGATATTGACGGATTCATAGGGCTTGGTCTGCGTCGCGGCGCAGGCGGCAAGGCTCAGCGCCAGCACGAGAGCCAGCAGCAGGGAAACGATCTTTTTCATGGGAAATACTCCTTTCATGGGTTCAGTCGGCGGGGGTGATGACATGGGAATACTGGGTCTTGGCGCTGACGCCGGACAAGCGCCCGATCTGGCCGCTGAGGGCGGAAATGATGTCCTGCGGGGCGTCCAGCACCACGGAGATGATGCTCACGCCCTTTTGCCGGTAGGGCAGCCCCATGCGGCCGATGATGTAGGGGGCGTACCGGTGCAGCAGCTCGTTCAGCGCCGCCACGGACGACTCCTCCTCCACGATGATGCCGATGAGCGCAACGCGGGTCTCCATAGATTCGACCTCCTTGATTTTATGCAGCAAAAAAGCCGCATCGCTTCTGCGACACGGCCACAAGACCCGCCACTGGGCGGGCATTTTTATTATGGCGCATCTTCCGCCTCAAGAAGTGCTTTCGGCGTCAGGAGCTTGGCTTCATTGTAGGGGAAAACGGGGCGGATGTCAAGACGCTTTCCGCTGCCGCTGGGACAAAAAACAAGGCGCCCGAGGGTGGGCGCCTTCGGGAGCCTTGCTATGAGAATGTGGAAAAAAGCAGTCAGGGCTGGAGCTTCGTTTCCTCCGACCGGAATTGCAGCGCAGCCTGCACCCTTGTGAACGCGCCCAGGAAGTTGGAGGCGGGGGAGGCCATTTGCCGCTCCCAGGCAGTGGAGGTGGCCGGATATTGCCGCCAGGTGTACTGGTGCGTGTAGCCGAGCCAGCTGCTGATCATGCTTCCCGCCTCTGTGGCCGTCATGGAATAGAGCAGATAGCCCCGCCGGTTTTCGCCCTGTCGGGGCAGAGAGAATCCGGCAAAAAAGTCGGTCAGTGACTGGTTCGGGGAAGAGCTGTTGGGATAGGCTCTTTCCCCTGTGAAATAGTACGGCGCGGCGTAGGTTTGGCCGTCCCTGTCATGCAGCACACGTCCGGTCACCGGACCGGCTGCGGTCCATCCGCTGGTGGGGATCTGATAGGCAGGCCAGAGCTGCAGCGACTCCGTGCCGAAGAATTCGGGATCCTCGACCCAGAGGAAATGGTGGATGATGACCCAGCGCTCCTCCTCGCCGGCCAGCTCCACGGCGATGCCGGTCAGGCGCAGGGGCGTTGAAAGCTCCTGCTGCATTTTGCGCTTGCTGTCCGGCCGGTCATATTGCGTGTCCACCACCACCCGCAGAGCGTCCTTGCAGGCCGTCAGCTCCTCCGCCGTGAGGTCGCGCAGAACGTCCTCCGGAAAGCCCAGCTCCAGCAGATGGGCTTTTATCGCCGCCGTTTCCGCCTGTTCCGCCTGCTCTGCGGCCTGCCAGTCCATGGGAATACTGCTGCCAAAGAGGTAGCCGGCGGCGCAGCCCACGACCAGCACGCCGGCCAGCGCCAGAGCCACACCCCAGTCGGGCACTCTGACGGCGGCGGGGCGGATGGCGTATCCGGCCTCGGCCAGCGATTTTGAAATTTTATAAATGCTGCGCAGGATCAGGACATATCCCGCCACCATGGCGATGCTGATGATCCACCCGCTGTACTGAACCAAACCCAGCGCGCACAGCAGTGCATACCAAATAAGCAGGGCAAAGGCTGCTCCCGCCCTGGGGGGAAGCCCTGCCTTGCGCTGCACGGCCAGCAGCCCCCGCCACAGGCAGAAGAATCCGGCAAATTGCAGCAGCGTGTTGACCACCGCCAGCACAAGGCCGACGCTCTGGGTCATGACAGAGGGTTGCAAGATGGTGGTGTCCAGGATCCGCGCGGGGAAAAGGCAGACGCACCGGAGTGCCGCAAGGAGAAAGCAGGCCTCGAACCAGCCGTTTTCCCGCCGCAGCGTGCGGAAGCCCAGCAGGCACAGCACAAGCCCGATGACGGGCAGGATATATTGCAGATGCCAGAATTGCAGCGTGACGGTGCCCAGCGCCATGCCGACGAGCACGAAGTTCATGGCGCGCTTCCACGGCGTCACGCCCCGCACCGCCTCCTGGGGCGGCAGCTCCGGAATGCTGCCGGAGAGCATGACATCAAAGTCCTTTTCGCTCATGGCGTCCCATTTCTGCTCATGCATGCGCGTCACCTCCCAACATTTTGCGCAGCTGCTTTTTCAGGCGGTAGAGCCTGCCCTCCACGGCTCGCTCCGTCAGACCCAGTTCGGCGGCGATCTGCGCCGTGGGCTGCAGGTAATAGTATTTCCGGTAAAACAGCATCCTGTCCTTGGGCGGCAGACGGCGCAGGGCAGCCGCCACCGCAGCCTGCCGCTCCTTTTGGAGCATGGCCTCCTCGGGGCTTTGCGCGGGGGACGGCATGTGCTCCGAAAGCACCTCCGCGGCGCCGTGGCGGCGAGCATTTCGCGTGTGATTCAGCGCCGTGTTTCTGGTCAGCGCCGTCAGCCAGGCGCTCCAGCTGCCCCGCTGGGGGTCAAACTGCTCGATCTTCTCCCAGATGCGCAAAGACACCTCTGAGAGGCAGTCCTCCCGATCCTGCGGGTTTTGCAGGATGGGGGCAATGATGTACTGCAGCAGCGGCCGGTAGTGCAGCAGCAGAGCGTCCATGCCGGCCTCCTCCCGCCGCCGCAGCGCCTCGATGATCTCCTGTTCCCGCACAGCTTCGCCTCCCTTCGGGTGGATGGTTCTATTCCATTATACACGATGGGACGGAAAATCCCACGGGAAAATTTGAACATCACCCCATTTCCCACAAGCTCATCCATGCGTACCCCTTTGAAATGGCGGATATTCCCGAAACCAAGCGGGTGCTTGCCGCCGCAAAGGCGTTCCTTCTTGGATAAATCACACAATTCCCCCCACAGCAGACTCCTAACGGAAGAAGAGGCGTGGCCATCGGTCACGCCTCTTCTTCTGCTTTTAATTGCACAATAGATACTGGTTTTTATGGCCGCAAACGGCGCCCCTCAGAGGTGCAGGCTCTCCACCCACTTCTGCACGCCGGCGGCGCTCTCACGGCTGCTTAGGCGCTTGCCGGACAGCCACCTAGTCTCCTTGGAGCAGGCGGCCTGCAGGACATCCTCGCCGCCCATGCCGCTGCCGCCGGAGGTGGCAAAGGGGATGACGGTCTTGCCGGAAAAATCGTAGCTCTCCAGAAACGTCTCGATGATGCGGGGCGCCTGATACCACCAGACGGGAAAGCCCACAAACACCGTGTCATACTGCCCCATGTCCGCCACCTTGCCCGCAATGGCAGGGCGGCTCTTGGGATCCTTCATCTCGATGGTGCTGCGGCTTTTCTTGTCCATCCAGTCCAGGTCGGCGGCGGTGTAGGCCGTCTCCGGTGCGATCTCAAAGAGGTCGCCGCCGGTAACGTCGGCGATGGTCTTCGCCAGCTTCGCGGTCTGCCCGCTGGCGGAAAAATAGGCGATTAATGTTTTCATGTTTTGCTCCTCCATAATTCAAATTTATTTCAGCTTGGCGTATTCCTCGTCCGTGACCGGCTCGCACCATTCGTTGCGGGTGTTCTCCCCGGGCACCTCCACCGCAATGTGGCTGAACCACGAGTCAGCCTTCGCGCCGTGCCAGTGCTTCACCTCCGGCGGAATGGTAATGACCGTGCCGGGCGTCAGGCTCACGGCCTCCTTGCCCTCCTCCTGATACCAGCCCTCGCCGGCGGTGCAGATCAGCAGCTGTCCGCCGCCCTTGGTGGCGTGGTGGATGTGCCAGTTGTTCCGGCAGGCCGGTTCAAAGGTCACGTTGGCCAAAAACACCGCAGATGCGTCCGGCTGCGTCAGGGGCTTCAGATAGGATCGGCCGATAAAATATTGGGCATAGGCCACATTGGGTGCGCCGATGCCGAAAGCATCCTGCTGCGCAAATACTTCTCTATCCATGGTTTTCATAGCAATATCCTCCTTTGCTTGCCGCCGGATACCGGCGAAAAACTGAATTTCCCGCAGCCCTTATCGGAGGCATCCTGCCTCCATAGCGCCATAGGATCCTTGAAAAAATCATAGCGCAGACAGGGCATTTTTGCAAGGCAAATATCCGGCGCCGGATCTCACAGAATGGACATGAACCACTCCACGGTCTTCGGATCATAGTGGGAGAAAAACAGGCTCTCGCCCCCGTCAAGGGCTTCAATGGCCGCCATATCCTCCGCCGTCAGTGTGAAGTCAAAGAGGTCAAAGTTCTGCTGCATCCGATCCTTGTGGGTGGACTTGGGAATAATCACCACGTCGCTTTGGAGCAGGAAGCGCAGGGCTGTCTGCGCGGCGGTTTTGCCATACTTCCTGCCGATCTCCGTCAGCACAGGGTTGGTGAACATATCCTTGCGGCCTTCTGCAAACGGCCCCCAGGACTCGATCTGGCAGCCGTATTTTCGGAGATACTCCTTGGCCGCCTTCTGCTGCTGAAACACATGGGTCTCGATCTGGTTGACTGCGGGCTTGATCTCCGCAAAGTGCTGCATGTCCAGATAGCGGTCGGGGCCGAAGTTGGAAACGCCGATGGCGCGGAGCCTGCCCTGGCGATACAGCTCCTCCATGGCGCGGTAGGTGCCGTAGTAGTCGCCGAAGGGCTGGTGGATCAGCAGCAGATCCAAATAGTCCGTGCGCAGCTTGCGCATGGATTCCTCAATTGACGCCTTGGCCTTCTCGTAGCCCGCGTTGGTGATCCAGACCTTGGTGGTCAGGAAAAACTCCTCGCGGGGCAGGCCGCATTCCGCCAGCGCTTCGCCCACACCCTCCTCGTTGTGGTAGGCCTGCGCCGTGTCGATGCTGCGATAGCCCACGTCAATGGCGTCCAGCACGCAGCGTTTCGTGTCCTCCGGCGGGGTCTGATACACGCCGTAGCCCAGCTTGGGCATCTTGATGCCGTTGTTCAGAGTCACATATTCCATGATAATACCTCCCATTTTCTGAAAAGTTGTTTTTTCTTCTGATCCATACTTTACAGCAGATCATATATATTGTACACTATTTATATCGGAAAGCACTTTTCAAAATATGAAACGCAGGAGTGACCCCCCATGATCAATTTGTATGAGCTGCGCCAGCTTGTGGCCTTTGCCGACCTCGGCACGCTCAGCCGTGTGGCAGAGGAATTTCATATCTCCACGCCGTCTGTGACCCGCTCTATGCAGCATCTGGAAGATGATTTTGGCGTGCCGCTGTTTACCCGAGGCAAAAACAAAATCGAGCTGAACGACACCGGAAGCCTGGCCGTGGACTATGCCCGCAAGCTTTTGAGCGAGGCGGAGCGAGCCGTGCAGCAGGTGCGGGATTTCGAGCAGCGGCAGAGAACTGTCGTTGTGAAGTCCTGCGCCCCTGCGCCGCTTTGGGAGCTGCTGCCGAAATTGAGCGCTCGGAAGTTCGGCCTGATGGTGGCCTCTGCGATCTGTCAGAACGACGAGGTGCTTTCCGCGTGGCAGGATGGCTCCTGCGACATTGCCATCCTGCCGTTTCCCATTGCCGGCGCAGAGCCGTTTATGCAGGAAAATCTTTTCGTCTGCGTTCCGCCGGAACACGAGCTTGCAACGCACAACTCCCTGACGTTTGCGGACATCAACGGCTTCAACTTCCTGCTGCGCACGGAGCTGGGCTTTTGGGACACCCTGTGCCGCGAGAAAATGCCGGCCTCCAAATTTCTGGTGCAGCCGGACAGCGCCGTGTTCGATGAGTTGGTGCACGCTTCTTCGCTTCCGTGCTTCACCACAGAGTACGGGCAGCTTCAGGGCGGCTATCCGGAGCGTGTCAATATTCCGCTGACAGATGCCGAAGCCCACGTCACATTTTATCTCGCCCAAAAATAGCAGGCGGGGAAGGGCATACCCTAATCTTTCTTCATTTCCATTGTCCTCTTAATAACCCCGATTTTCAGCTTACCCACCCTGCACGCCTGCTCGGGATATGCGCAAAACGGTGTCTCCGTATATAGGCGGGCGAACCGCTTTTTGCACACTCGACCGTTACTAACACGTTACTAACAAATTTGTTTTTTATAAAAATAAAAAAGTCCAAGGATCGTTGCGATCCTTGGACTTTTTTGGTGGAGACTGCTGGACTCGAACCAGTGACCTCCTGCGTGTGAAGATACGATGCGCGCCGGAAAGCGTTGCTCCGCAACGCTTTCCGGCGCTTTTGCGCACTTTCGGCTCAGTGGAACGTCCACTGTGTCCGCCTAATACTCTCCAGTCGTTTCCGCGTTTGGGTCACGGTTTGGGTCAAGCCCCGCGACGGCGCAGAAATAACCACGCTGTAATTAAAGAATAGGCGTGCCGCCTATCGACTTCCTTCAAAACAGTCAAATCCTGTGGCCGCGCACCCATTGGAAAAGCGCGTCATAGTCCATTGTGCCGGAGGCAACGGATAATCCGACCTCCACAACCTCCTCGTTGGTACACTCCATGTGTATCCCGTTCACTTCCAGAAACGTCAGCATAATGTACATACCGATGCGCTTGTTGCCGTCCACAAAAGCGTGGTTGGAGATGAGTGTATAGCCGAGCCGTGCGCCCTTTTCCTCCTTGGTGGGATAGAACTCCTGCCCGCCGAAGCCGGCAAAGGCGTTCTCCAATGCGGAATCCAGCAGGGCTTCATCCCGGACACCGATACTGCCGCCTGTTTCCTGGGCGATGAGCTTGTGGAGCAGCAACACCTTATCTTTCGAAAACTTGATCATTTTGCAAGCTCCATAAATGCGGGCTTATACTTTTTCAGGATGCGCGCCGCCACAACGTCGATCTTCTCATCATCGGTCATATCGATCATGGGGGACACATCCAGATCCACCAGCATATATTTGGGTTTGTTGTTCTTGAAAATCACGGCCTGCCCGTTCTTCTCGGCAATGCGCGTAACACGCGAGAAGTTCTGATTCGCTTCGGTGACCGAAACGATTGTCTTTGTATCAATGGTCATGGTGAACACCTCCTATGCTTATTATACCCGTATATAGGTAAAAATCAACCTATAATTTACACGTTGTTTGGCGTTCGTAACCAACCGCAGGATGTAGGTGAGCCGGTTGCAACGGCGCAGAAATGACCACGCTGTAATTAAAGAATAGGCGTCAGACCTTCGGGAGGTCATCGCAGGACAGCAGCTTTTGTTTTGCCTCGCGGAACCAGCGGTTTTCCGGCTCGATCTGCAGCACATACTGGACTCGTCCCAATAGCTGCTGCCGGTAGCGCTCCGTATCAGGAACGCCGTCTGTGCGAAGCGCTGCGTGGCCGCCCCGCAGGATACTGTCCGCCAGACCAAAGCGCAGGGCGTAATAGACCTCTTGTCGAAGTGATCGCTTATAGCCGGCCGGCACGGATACCTTCTCATTGACGGTCAGACCGGTCACGCTCTGCCGTCCGGCGTTGGTGATAAAATGGGTCTTGGCCTCATTCAGGTCAAAGCCCATCTCCGCCAGCATATTTTTCGCCTTCGAATAGACGGCGAACAGCGGACGATCGGCGGAAAAGGTCAGGTCATCACAGTACCGCGTGTATACGATGGCGCGCCGCTGGCACCAGCGTGCCATGTTCGTATCAAAATTCCGCATGACCAGATTGGAAAGCGCGGGAGAGGTGGGCGCGCCCTGCGGCAAGACACCGTCTTTGCAGCAAAGAGAGGTCAGCAGAAAACCCACCTGCCGGGAGAAGTACCGGGTGTGAAAGGCGGCGGAGTGGACCTGCTCAAAGCAAATGCTGCCGAAAAAGTCGGAGATATCCAGCTTCAGGAGATACCGCTTGCCCACATGGGGCGCGGCGTTGCCGCTGAGAGTGCCGCCCTTCCGATAGGCGGTGGCCTGCGGTGCGACAGGCAGATAGGCGAGGAGATCCCGGCAGATCTTCCGCTGCCAGCGACGCAGCGTGTCGTCCGGCACGGACAGTATGCGCACATCGCCGTTACGCTTGGGGATGGTGACGGGGTGATATGCTGCCGCCGTGTGCCGCGCATAGTAAAGGAGCTTCTGCCTGCTGGTAGAGAGAAACGCCGCCAGCTGCCGGGCGTCGTACAGGAACGGCAGCTGCGGGTGAAAGAAGTGAAAATCCAGTACCATATCCGCCGCGGCCTGCATACCGAATTTGGCCACGAAGTCTGCGTCCGGCATTTCGAAGGTGACCGCATCTTTTTCGATTTTCATAGAGACCCCCTAACATAGAATCAGCCCCGTGCAGTACAAAGTGACCTGATATAAGCGGAGTCGAATTTCTAATCACGGCGTGATTCGCGATTCGATGGAGCGGTATCAGGCGGTCGCTTCGCTTGCGAAGCGTGCGTCCTCTTGGTAAACAGAGCGGCGATTCGCCACCCTCCTCAAAGTACGAAACTTTAAGCTGTACACTACTGCGCGGGGCTGATCTTCGGTTGTGCTTATATGGTAAAGCGCTTTGACGTGAAAGTCAAGCGGATGGCTGCGCCTCCTGCCCGTACCGGGTCAGTGCATCCATGATCTTGTGATACACCACTTGGTTGGGGTAATAGCGGTAGTCGGCAAAGACGGAGATGCCGGTGCCGTCGAAATACTCCAAAATCGCGGCGGCGCAGGCGGCGCTGCGGCTCTGCCCGTACTCGCACTGGCAAAGGATATCCAGCCCGTCCGCCCTTGCCTGACAGATAAACGCCGCCAGCGCGTCCGCCTCCGGCATATAGGTGTCGTAGTCCAGCCCCACATCCGGCAGAGCCGTCAGATCCAGATCGTGAACGACCACGGTGAACACCCGCGCTGCTTTGCCGGCGTAGTCCAGCGGGGGCGTCGGGGCAGGCTTGCCGATGGAGGGCGGGTCGCAGAAGGAGATCACCGCCGTGCGGGAGAGCGTGTCGGTACGCAGCAGTTCCTCGGCGGCTTTGCGGGAACAGATGGTCACATTCATAGATATACCTCCAGTTTTGTATAGTTCGCGGTATGCCCACAGGGACATACCGTTGCAGGGAGACTCCTCATCCTCCGTCTGCAGCTCGATATCATACTCCCAGCCGCAATGCTCACAGATCCAGTACATATCCAGCGTGGGATGGCCGCAGACGGGGCAGGTGACGATGCGGAACATACCGGAGCGGTATTCCGGCGTGTTCTTCAAATCCTGTTCATTATGCATGAGGTCCCTCCCAACTGATGCAGTTCAGACAGCCGCCCTGTTGGGCGATCTCCCGAATGTTGACGGGCACGATCTCTTTGCTGAAAAGCTGCCGTGCGGAAGTCTCAGCCTCGGCATCCTGCTCAATGCCAAACACCGGCAGGAAAACCACCCGTTCCGTCTCCAAATAGTTCAGGTAGCAGCCAACGGCGCTGACCCCACCGGTCGGGACAAAGGGAAAATCCACCGCGTCCAGGCCGCAGTCCTGCACCGCTCGCTTCACCTGCTGCTCAAAGCCGCAGGATGACAGCGGCCGATTGCACAGCATGGTGCGGTCGTCGAGAAATCGCGCCATGCCGTCGGCGTGGCCGGTCATGTCGCTTTTTAGAGAGGGAATGATCAAAACCTCCGCCTCCAGCAGCTCCGAAAGCTCATGCACCAGCGCGGCAGACGGATACTCCGTGTTTTCGGAAAAGACGCGGTCGCTGATCAGGACGCGCGCCCCGGACGGCGAGAACACCACATTCCCGCCGTCGAGGTTGATATTGCTGTATGTAACCGGCAGGCCAAGCTGCGGAGCAAGATCCTTACGAAAATCGGTTCTCAGATCAGGATCGTTTTTCAGATAGGACGGCTCATAGCGGAAAGATACCAGCTTTCCGGAGCCTGTCCGCACCGGCATGAAGTCTCGCACCCAGATGTCTTTGGTATTAGGGAGAAAACGATAGGAGATGTTGTGGGTGCCAAGCGCGGCGGTGAGGTTGGCAGTATCAGAGGGATATATGTAGGAAAGGAGTCCAGACAGGCAGAACATATCAGTTTTTCTCTTTATTTTTGTGGATTTCTTCGCAATACTTTTTCACTTCATTAGACCGACTATGAAGAATGCTGCGAATATTCTCGTCTGTTTCCTCAATCCCGTTTTCAACTAAATAACTTGCAATAGTTCTTAGTTTTCCAAACCCTTTTTCCCAATCGTATTGGTTGTCAATTTCTGTAACGGCAGCCAACTTTTCGTGAAAGAATTTTGTCCGAGACTCTTTTAGCCCTACACGTGAGGTATACAAGACCATCTTGCGATTATTATCTATTCTGTGCAGAACATCGACTTTTTGAATTTCCTGCCAATCGCCTTGATATGCTTCATATAAATCCATTTGTTTGAAAAGTTTTCCATCGACGCGAGAGTTTTTGATGAGAAATGATAAATAGTAGTCACCAAGTGATAAGCAAAGATCAACGCCTGGATATCCATATTTCTCCTCTATGAAATACAAGTGCCCAAAATTGTTCACCTTTGTTGAACTCGGGTGGGCGCATGGATCATCAAATTTTGAAGTGTCATTATAGGGATAGTAATATGCTTCGACTCGCAAAGGCTCAATCGTGACATTCAGCGTGGGAATCACGATCACATACTCTGTCAATAGCTTATCCCCAATCTCTTGCAGCAACCTGATTTGCTCTTTTTCGTTTGATGTTTTTTCTAACTTTTTAACCAAGCATTTCAGATCTTCCATCGTTCATTCTCCTTCTCATCATATTATTTTGCATGCCATTGCCTGTACGTCCATTATAAGCGCCGTTGTCGAAAAACGCAAGTTCACCAATTTCTTGGAACTTTTTTCACCAATTCAGCCGCTGGTTGCGCCAGCGGATGCGCTCCGCCGCGTAGCGACGATACCACCTTGCCGCCTCCTTGTAGTGCTTATCCGCCTCGTAAATCTGTGCCAGCCGCGACATGGCGGCATCGCTGCCAGCCTCGGCGGCCCGGTGATACCAGCGGATGCCCTCTGCCTGGTCACACGCCACATCCTGCCCGTAATAGTATCGATGCCCCAGATGCAGCATCCCGATGGCGTCGCCGCCCACCGCCGCCTCGTAGTCAGCCATAAAGCTATCCTCCCGCTCCTGTGCGTCCAGCAGCGCGTCCACCGCCGCCGCGTAGGACTCGCACTCGAAGTACAGCCGAAGCCGGGCATTCTCCGCCTCACCCACAGGGTCAAAAGCGCTCATTACATCGGAAGTCACATTGTTCTCCGCCCGCTTATACCAGCGGATAGCCTGCGGGTAGTTGCGCTTTGTACCGCAGCCGTGCTCACAGCACCATCCGGCGGCGAACTGCGACTCGGTAAAGTTGTGGGCTCCTGAGCGCTTGAATAGATCGAATGCCTTTGCCATAGCGTCGGGCATGCCGCTGCGGATATGTGCCAACGCCTGCGCGAACTGTGCGTCCGCCGCCCGTCGCCGTCCGGCGATCTCCCACATTTCCGCGTACACACGGAGGGCGGGTGAAAAAGTAACATCCATGGTCATTTCCTCCTGCAATGTGATTTGCGGTCAGTGTAGCACCTTTTTTAATAAGACCTAAATATTTATATTATTTTCGGCGGTTTGGGGGTAGAAATCGGCCTCCACCGCCCATTTTTTCGTGTGCAGGCAGCAAAAACCGCCGCATTTCATGGGCATAACGCTGCAAATATGTCGATTGCAGATGTTCCGGATTATGCATCTATACGAAATTTTGCAGAAAACCGCCTTTTAGCCTATATATGCTTATATAAATTAGGTCTTAATTATATGGGTGCTATACTGGCGGTAAAATTCGAAAAGGAGATTTTACCATGAACGCATTTGACAAGGTCATCGGATACAAGGCCACCAAGCGCGAGCTGCTGCAGCTGTGCGATATGCTCCGTAACCGGGAAATCTATGAGGAGATGGGCGCCCGCCTGCCCCATGGACTGCTGCTGTATGGCGACCCGGGCTTGGGCAAGACGCTTTTGGCAAGGTGCTTTGTGGAGGAGAGCGGGTTGCACACCATCACGGTACGCCGCGACAAGGGCGGCGACGCCTTTATCGATGGAATTACACAGGCCTTTGCCAGCGCGAAGACAAAAGCACCGTCCATTGTCCTTTTGGACGACATGGATAAGTTTGCCAACGAGGATGATACCCACTGCGACGCACCGGAATATGCCGCCGTGCAAGCGGGGATCGACGATGTGAAGGACACCGGTGTGTTTGTGATCGCCACGGCAAACGATATCCGCAAGCTGCCGATCTCCCTGCGCCGTTCCGGACGGTTTGACCGAAAAATCGGACTTCAAGCGCCCACGGCGTCCGATGCGGAGGAGATCATCGCCCACTATCTGAAAACGAAACGAGTTTCGGACAGTGTCAACATGGAAGACCTGACGAGGATGATGCGCTATAATTCCTGCGCCGAGCTGGAGACTATTTTGAATGAAGCGGCGGTTCGTGCGGCCTTTGCCCGCAAGACCGGCATCGACATGGAGGACATGGTGAGTGTGGTGCTGAAGCAGCAATATGGCGCACAAGAGGATATGCCTTGCGTTTCGGATGAAGTTATCGAAAAGGTGGCACTTCACGAGGCGGGGCATCTGGTGGTATGCGAAGCGCTGTGCCCCGGCAGCGTCGGCTTTGCCTCCCTGCTTCCCTCCGACGAAAACCGGTGCGGCGGCTTTATCCACTGCTGCAAATACATCTCCGGTTCACAAAGCGCCATCATCGCCCTGGGCGGCAAGGCCGCCGTGGAGCTGCGGTATGCGGGGCAGGTCGCGGAGGGATGCAGCGACGATATCGCCTGTGCGGTCAACTGTATCCGCGAGGCGGCAGCCAAGGAGGGGACGCTGGGATTCTCCCTGCTGAATGTCGAAAGCGATTCCTCCAGCGATATGTCCGAAAGCCTGAATGCCCGCAGCGAGGCGGCGGTACAGGCGGAGCTGGAGCGGTACTACGGCAAGGCAAAGGCGCTCCTTGCTCAAAACGAGGCGTTTCTGAAAGAGATCACAGAGGCGCTGGTCATGAAGAAGACCCTGCGCTATTCCGATATTCAGGCTATCCGCGGCACCGCTGTAAAGAGAAACCCTGCGGTGACCTGCGAGGCGGCTTCAAGGTATGACGCGGCGGAGATCGAGAATTCCCCGCCGGAGGATCCGGAGGAGGCGATGCGCCAGAAAATCTTGCGTAAGCTGGAGGAGGCGGAGCGACGGCGATGTTCCTGATGCTTCAGGAGCGCACCGTGGAGGACAAGTCCGTCGCGTAGAATGAAGCGGTATAATGGGGTGGATTTTTGCTCCACGGGATGTATAATGGAAAAAGAGACGATACGATGAACGAGAAAGGAGAACAGCATGCCATTTGAGATCAAGAACGGTGTTTTGAGGAACTACCGCGAAGAACCTGGCGTAACGGAGGTCGTCATCCCCGACGGCGTGACACGCATCGGAGACGGGGCGTTTTTTAGCTGCGAAAGCCTGACCAGCATCACGATCCCAGAGAGCGTGGTAAAAATTGATTGCAACGCATTTGCATTCTGCTACCGTCTGACCAGCATCACGATCCCTGCAGGAGTGACATCCGTTGAAAAGTATACATTCCGCTGCTGTATGAACCTTAAGGATGTTGTCATCCCCGAGGGAGTAACAAGTATTGGAGGAACAGCATTTGCCGGCTGCACAAAATTAACAAACGTTGTACTTCCGGCCAGCCTGGTGAATATCGAGCAGTGGGCTTTTGCGGGTTGCAGAAGCTTGAGCAGCATTACGATCCCGGAGGGCGTGACGAGGATCGAGGGCGCGGCATTTAGCAACTGCAGCGAACTGACCGACATTGTGATCCCGGATAGCGTAACAAGTATTGGAAATAGTGCGTTTGCAGGGTGCGGAAAGCTCAAAAGTGTTGTGCTTCCGACCGGTGTGACGGATATTGGTGAACATATGTTCTGGGGATGCACAGACTTGGCGGATGAATCGGGGCTTGTCATCATACACGGCACTCTGTATTCCTGCGTTGACGATCGAGACAGCGTGACGATCCCGAAAGACGTAACGCACATCGGGGATGGCGCGTTTGCCGGATGCGGAGATTTAACGGACATAACGATCCCGGACAATGTGACAAGCATTGGGCGGGGGGCATTTTCCAGATGTGAGTTTTTGGATAGCATAACGCTGCCCGATAGCATTACAAGTATTGGCGAAAAGGCGTTTTGGCGCTGCAGCGGCTTGACCAGCATCACAATACCAGACCATGTGACACACATCGAGCGGGAAACCTTTGCCGAATGCAAGCGGTTGGCGAATGTAATAATTCCCGAGGGCGTAACAAATATCGGAGAACAGGCGTTTCGGTGGTGTACCAGACTCACCAGCATCACGATCCCAAACAGCGTGGTAAGTATTGGGGACGGGGCGTTCGACGAATGCAAGAACCTGACAAGCATTACAATTCCGGATAATGTGACGGACATCAGCGATAGTGCGTTCGCAGGATGCCGGGGGTTGGCGGATGGATCCGGGCATATAATTGTCTGTGGTGTTTTATATTCTAACAAAAGCAACGAAGAATACTCTGCGATCCCGACTGGCGTGACGCGCATCGGTGAGCGTGCGCTTTATGGTCGCCGTAACATAACGGACATAACAATTCCGGAGGGAGTGACCAGCATCGGAAATTTTGCATTCGCTTGGTGCAGAGAACTGAAACGTATCATGCTCCCTAACAGTCTTACGAGTATTGGAGATTCCGCATTTGCAGGGTGCAGTGGGCTGTCGAGTATCACAATTCCGGAAAACGTGACGCATATCGGCGCAGAGGCATTTCGGGATTGCGACGGCTTAGAGGAGATAACGCTTCCATCCTCGCAGGCTAAGTGTTTGTTCGCGATTTTGCCAAAGTCCCAAAATATCGTGATCCACATGGAAGATATAACGGGTATCAGTACGAGGTACAGGCCCGGTGCAGCGGTGGGTTTTGCAGAGGATGATCGCGATTGCGCGGACAAAAACGGCAAAAAATACTGCAGGTATATAAGATCCCATGCTGCAAAGCTCATTGGGGCGGCTGTTGAGCATCCCACGCTGTTCCGCCTTATGCTGCGGGAAAAACTCATCGATACCAAGGATATGGACATGGTATCAATGACTGTACAGGAAACAGGCAATGCAGAGTTGATTGCCGCTCTGCGGGACTACCGGCCCTCTTGCTGAAATTTTACGGGATGTCTCGTCGCGCATTAGCGCACAATAGGACCAAAATTTCTTTGCTGATGAAACATGGGGAGGGTGCGGTTCCACTGAACCGCACCCTCCTTGTATTTACGACTCCTTCAGCCACCGCTGGAAATCCTCCGCGGTGATGATACCCTCGTCGCATTTCTTTTTCTGCTCTCTGGCCTGCTCGCTCCACGCATAAAACTCACTGTCGCTGATGCGCCCGGCCTTGATCCACGCAAAGCGGCGTTTGTACTCCCTGCGGTAGACCTTGAACACCGGGTCGTCCGCCTGCTTCAGCGTCCACTGCTGGAATGCCCCCATCGCACGGCAGCTGGACTGACCATCGAGTGGTGTGCGGTCGCAGTACTCCGCGCTGACGCGGCCTGTCTGGGCGAAGTACCGTCCGCAGTTTTTGCAGCGACGCACGGTGATGCTGCGCTCCAAGCAAGTCTGCAAAGAAAAGCTGATCATATCCGCCACTGTATTCGCATATAGCACCGGCGCACAAGCGTCACCATCCACCGGCTCGAAGCGCGTGGTCAGCAGACGGAACGGGAACAACTCCGGATCACTGGGCTGGTCAGGCTGGTCGAAGTGATAATACCGCATGACCTGCCGACTGGGCTCACGCCCGGCTTTGTCTATATCCAGTATTAGCTCGAAGAAACGCTGGATTTGCTTTTGGTACAGCGGCAGATTCTCCGGCAGCGTCCGCAACTCATCCAATGCATCCGATACCGCAGCCTCGGTGTTCTCGAAGCCCACGGAACGGAAGTAGAACCACTTGGTATACAGCACGCGAAAGAAACTGTGCATCTCCGCCAGCGCTCCCAGCCTGACCATGGCGTTGGTCACACGCTCACGGTCGAGGCTCTCCAAGTCATCGGAGATACACCGCAGCGCGACGGCAACTTTCCCGGTGTCCAGTTCGGTGAAGGACAGCAGCGACTCCAAAAAAGGAAATGCCTTTCGCTGCGACGGTGCTCCCTGCGTGCCGAAAGCATCGCTCTCGATGACCTCATGCCTTCCGGGGAAATACATTTTACAGTACCACATAGCATCCTCCAATTATGGACTAATTGTAAATAATAATCGACAGCGTTGACAGATCGTGCCGCCTCTGTTATGATAGACTCAAGCTAAATGTCTAATCTAAATTGCAATTAGTCTACACCATTCGCGCAGCCATGTCAACAGGAATCGGAGGTATGTATTGAACTTACAAAACAACAAGCTGAAAAACTTCACGCCGCTACCCAACGAGATCTTCTCTCTGCATTTAAGTACCGGTGAGCTGGCCACCTACGCTGTACTGATGCGATTGGAGGATCCGCGCACCTACGAGTGCTGGCCCAGCTACGAAACCATCGGTAAAGCCATCGGCAAAAGCAAAAGCTCCGTCAAACGCTATGTGGCGGGGCTGGTAGAAAAGGGGCTCATCACCGTAGAGCCGACGTCGGTCATCATGCGGAATGGCCTGAAGAAAAACGGCAACCTGCGTTATCACATTCGCCCCATCCGCGAAGCGGTGGAGTGGTACACCCAGCATCAACTGTACCTCGCCGAAGCCACCGCCGAGCGACAGCGGGTGCAGCGGAAACTGTCGGCGCAAGCCGCAGAACCGCCGTGTTCGCCCCGGTGAGCCGCTGTGTGGCCTCGCAGGGCGGAACAAGTGTCACAGGACGCTGGGAGTCGGGGAAAGCGGAGCATCGCGCCTTCAGCGCGATGGCAAGTTTCGCGTTTGTGGTACGGTTTTCGGCCCCTGGCCAAAACCGCTCCCCAAACGCTGCATGCGGGCTAAGCCCACACCCCTTTTCATGGAGGAGCAACGTATGAAGAAAGAAGAATTTATCCGCATCCGCGTGGCGGGGTGGCAGAAGAAATACATCTCACTTCAGGCGGAGAAGGCGCACAAGTCTCTCAGTCAGTATGTGCGGGACGCGGCCATGGACAAGGATGTGACGGTCATCGACGGCGTGGATGACCTCATCCGCGAGCTGCGTCGGCAGGGCAATAACCTGAATCAGCTGGTCGTCATGGCGCGGCAGGGTCACGTCGAGCTGGTCAACATGGAGCCGTTCATGGAGGTGTATGAAAACACATGGCAAACGTTAAATTCATTGCTGTCTCGCGTGGGCTGAGGGGCATCGTTGACTACGTCACCAACCGGGAAAAGACGGTGGAGCGGCTTATCAGCGGCGTCAACTGTGTAGCGCGGACGGCAGTGCCGGAATTCGAAGCGGTGAAAAAGCAGTTCCGCAAAACGGAGGGCCGCGGCTACTACCACATCGTGCAGGCGTTCGCGCCGGATGATCCGCTGGACTTCACAACGGCGCACGAGCTGGGCATAAAGCTGGCGGAGCATTTCGAGGGCTACCAGTGCATCGTGGTCACCCACATGAACACCGCCCACATCCATAATCATATCATCATGAACTCCGTCAATTTCGAGACAGGCATGAAATTCCATCAGTCCGCAAGGGAGATGCAGCAGGTCAAAGACTACTGCAGCCAACTCTGTCGGGAGTACGGCTTGTCCGTCACGGAGTCCAAGGCCGACCCGTTCCGCATCCCGACGTGGAAGAGGCGGCTGACGGATCATATCAAAGAGGCTATGGAGCAGAGCCGCACGCAGCAGGAGTTCGTTGCGTATATGAACGCCTATGGCTACGATGTGAAATGGGAGCCGCATCAGAAATACATCACCTACACCACGCCGGAGAACATCCGCTGCCGGGACAGTAAACTGTTCGACCAGACGCTGAAGCGCGAGAATATGGAGCTGTACTTCCGGCTGGGCGGCGCGGATTATCTGCAAGCCTGCCGGGAAATTGCCTATGACCATCGTGAGCCGACACCTACGCTGGAGGATGCCGTCTGCGGCATGGCAGGTACAGTGGCTGCCATCTGCACCCTCTGTGAGGACGAGGACAGTGAGGTCAGCGACCTTGCCCGTGAGCTGTACTACAGCAGCCTCTTGCTGCAGGAGCTGGTGGAGTGGTATCAGTCCCGCCGTCAGGAGCAGGAAAGCTACGAGGAAGAATATGAGCAGTATCACGGTTTCGACATGACCATGATGTAAGGAGGAGCGAATGAACGAATGTACCTATAAGAATTACGACGAGCTGCCCCTGATGCTGAACGTCGTGCAGGTGGCGGCGGTGCTGGGCATCTCCCGCGCCGGGGCGTATGAGTTAGTTCACAGCGAGGGCTTCCCTGCACTGAAGATCGGCAGCCGCATCGTGGTGCCGAAGGACAAGCTGCGGGAGTGGATCAATGCCAACACAGCGCAAAAATGACCACGCTGTAATCAAAGAATGCCCCCGCTGCGGAATTGATAACTTTCTCTTAACTCTGCCCATTTCCGATAGATATTAAGGTCGGCTTGTGGTATGTGTATTGGCTACCAGGAAAAGGAGTTGATACCATGCCGAAGAAACGTGCAAACGGTGAGGGTAGCATCCGCAAGCGGAAGGATGGCCGCTGGGAGGGTCGCTACACCGCAGGCTGCGATCCCACCACCGGCAAGCCCATCCACAAGAGTGTCCTCGCTAAAACCCAATCCGAAGCCAAGGAAAAGCTCAAGCAGGCCATCGCGGAGGCTGAAAAGCTGGACATGAGCCGTGCAAAATCGTACACGCTGGGCGCTTGGATCAAGCTGTGGTACGAAGTCTATGCCGAGCCACGCCTGCGGGAGAAGACCAAGCACTATTACCTCAACTACATCGACAACCACATCATCCCCGAGCTGGGCAACACACCGCTGGAAAAGCTGACCACCATCCAGATTCAAAAATTCTACAACGACCTGCAAAAATTCGGCCGCATCCAACGGTATACCCAGATCAAACTGAAGGATAAGGGTCTCAGCACCCGCGTGGTACGGGGCATCCACACGCTGCTGAACAACTGCCTGGAGCAGGCGGTGGCGGAGCGGCTGCTCCTCGCCAATCCCGCCAAAGGCTGCCGCCTGCCGAAGCTGGAAAAGCGAGAGATGAAGATACTGCCGGAGGACAAGATCGGCCCGTACTTAGCCGAAGCGGCGCGGCGCGGTCTGTTGGCAGCCTTCTATCTGGAGCTGACCACCGGCCTGCGGCGGGGAGAGCTGCTGGCTCTGCTGTGGACGGACTTGGATGTGGAGAACATGGCCATCTCTGTCAGCAAGCAGGTGAACCGTATCAACGGTGAACTGGTGGTCAGCCAGCCCAAGACGCTTAACTCCATCCGCAAACTGGCCATCTCGCAGCGGGCGGTGGAGCTGCTGGTAGAGGAGCACGCAAAGCACCCACACAGTCCCTACCTGTTTGTGTCGCCCAAGACCGGCACCATGTTCGACCCGGATTCCTTCCGCCACACCCATGAGAAGATCCTGAAGGCCATCGGCGCGGAGCACATCAGGTTTCACGACCTCAGACACACCTTCGCCACGCTGTCCCTCAAGCACGGCGTGGACGTCAAGACGCTGTCCGGCGCACTGGGACACTATGACGCGGGCTTTACCCTCAGCACCTACACCCACGCCACGGAGGGGATGAAGCGTGACGCCGCCGACACCATCGGCAGCGTCATCAGCCAGACCATGTAGCCCACAAAAAACAGCCAGAGAGGGACGGATGATGCCATCCTCCCCTCTCCGGTGCTTTCCTGACCTCTCGGCTTTTGGGTCACGGTTTGGGTCAAGCGAAAAACGCCAAAATGCCGCGTCACTATTTGAGAATATAAACAGAAAAAGCTCCTGATTTCGTAAGAAATCAGGAGCTTTTTGGTGGAGACTGCTGGACTCGAACCAGTGACCTCCTGCGTGTGAAGCAGGCGCTCTAACCAGCTGAGCTAAGCCTCCTTATTCGGCAACCCGTTACGGATTGCCGTGTGGTGACCCGTACGGGACTCGAACCCATGTTACAGCCGTGAAAGGGCCGTGTCTTAACCACTTGACCAACGGGCCGTGCGTCTGAAAGGGAGTTCCCTGAGATGCCCTGCATCTCAGGGAACATGGTAGCGGCGACTGGATTTGAACCGGTGACACTGCGGGTATGAACCGCATGCTCTAGCCAACTGAGCTACGCCGCCATATAGTTTATCCCTGACAGGCAAGAGTTATGTTACCATAATAAGCGGTGCTTGTCAATTCTTTTTTTCAAAAAAACCGTGGATTTTTCAGCGTTTTTCCCCGCTATGCCCGTCGGACAGACACCGCCGCGTCAGCCGCAGCATAGGCTGGGGCACGGAAAGGAGAGAGCCTATGGAAAAGAAATCTGTCCTGAAAAACTATGGGTTTCTGGCCGTGATGCTGCTGAGCATGCTGCTGGGCTGCGTGCTGGGCTGGCTGCTGCCCGAGGCGGCCGCCGCCATCAAACCCCTGGGCACGGTGTTCATCAACATGATGTTCTGCGTGGTGGTGCCGCTTGTGTTTGCCTCCATCGCCGGCGCCGTGGCGGGCATGAAGAGCATGCGCCGCGCCGGCAGGATCATGGGCGTCACGGTGGCGGTGTTCGTGGTGACGGGGCTTATCGCGGCGGTCATCATGTTCGCCCTGATGAAGGTCGTGCCGCCGGTGCCGGTGCCGTGGCAGGAGATCCCGTCGGAGGAAATGGGGGAGTACGCCTCGGTGTCGGAGCTGATCGTGAACTTCTTCACCGTGGGGGACTTTGCGGGTCTGCTGAGCCGCAAGGCCATGCTGCCGCTCATCGTGTTCTCGGTGCTGTTTGGCTTCGCCGTGAACATGGCAGGCGGCCGAGAAACCGCCGTGGGCAAGTGGCTGGAGAGTCTCACGGAGGTTATGCTGAAGTTTGTGAAGATCGTTACATACTACGCCCCCGTGGCCTTCTTCGCCATATTCGCCGATCTGGTGGCCACTTACGGGCCGCAGATCGCAGGCGCCTACGGCCGTGCGCTGGCGGTGTACTACCCGCTGTGTCTGGTGTATCTGTTCACGGCGTTCCCGCTGTTTGCGCGCTTCGGCGGCGGCCGGCGGGGCGTGGGGGTCATGCTGCGCCACATCACGAAGCCGGCGGTGGTGTCCTTGGGCACCTGCTCGTCGGTTGCCACCATCCCCACCAATCTGGAGGCGGCGGAGCAGACGGGGATCAGCCGCGACGTATCCGAAATGGTGATCCCCCTGGGCGCCACCATGCACATGGACGGTTCGTGCTTCAGCTGCGTGCTGAAGGTGGCCTTCGTGTGGGGCGTGTTCGGTCAGGAGCTGAGCTGGAGCAAGCTCCTGCCGGTGGTGCTGGTGGCGGTGCTGTCCTCCGTGGGCATGTCGGGGGTGCCGGGGGGCGGCTACATAGGCGAGTATATCATCTGTTCCATCTTTTTCCCCACGCAGATGGAGCTGGCCTTCCCCATACTGGTGGCCATCGGCAATCTGGTAGACCCGCCGGCCACCATGATAAACTCCTCCGGCGACTATGTGGCCTCGTTCGTCGTCTCCCGCTTCGTGGACGGCAAAAACTGGCTGGAAAAGGCGCTGGCTAAGGGATAAAAAGGGAAGTGCGCTGCAAAAGCAGCGCACTTCTCGCGTTTTGCGGAAAAATCAATACATGCCGCCCATGCCGCCCATGTCAGGTGCGGGGGCTGCGGGTACGGGGGGCTGGGGCTTGTCGGCCACCAGAGACTCGGTGGTCAGCACCATGCCGGAGACGCTTGCGGCGTTCTCCAGAGCGGAGCGGGTCACCTTGGCGGGATCCACGATGCCGGCGGCGATCATGTCGCAATATTCCTCCTTGTAGGCGTCGAAGCCGTAGCCGGCCTTGCCGGAGGAGCGAACCTTCTCCAGAATGACGGAGCCGTCCAGACCCGCGTTGGCCGCGATCTGGCGGATAGGCTCCTCCAGAGCCTTGGCCACGATCTGCACGCCGGTCTTCTCGTCGCCCTCCACCTGCTCCAGCAGAGCGGTGACGGCGGGGATGGTGTTCACATAGATGGTGCCGCCGCCGGCCACGATGCCCTCTTCCACAGCGGCCTTGGTGGCGTTCAGAGCGTCCTCGATGCGCAGCTTCTTCTCCTTCATCTCCGTCTCGGTAGCAGCGCCCACCTTGATGACGGCCACGCCGCCGGCCATCTTGGCCAGCCGCTCCTGCAGCTTCTCCTTGTCATACTCGCTGGTGGTCATGCCGATCTGACTGCGGATCTGCGCCACGCGGTCGGCAATGGCCTGCTTGTCGCCGGCGCCGTCCACGATGATGGTGTTCTCCTTAGTGACCTTCACCTGACGGGCGCGACCCAGCATATCCACGGTGGCATCCTTCAGCGTCAGACCCAGCTCCTCGCTGATGACCTGGCCGCCGGTGAGGATGGCGATGTCCTGCAGCATTTCCTTGCGGCGGTCGCCGAAGCCGGGCGCCTTCACGCACACCACGTTCAGCGTGCCCCGCAGACGGTTCACGATGAGGGTGCTCAGAGCCTCGCCCTCCACGTCCTCGGCGATGATGAACAGCTTCTTGCCCGCCTGCACCAGCTGCTCCAGCAGGGGCAGGATCTCGGAGATAACGGAGATCTTCTTGTCGGTAATGAGGATGTAGGCGTCGTCGATGACGGCCTCCATCTTCTCGGTGTCGGTGACCATGTAGGGGGTGATGTAGCCGCGGTCGAACATCATGCCCTCCACCACCTCGCTGTAGGTCTCGGCGGTTTTGGATTCCTCAATGGTGATCACGCCGTCAGAGCTGACCTTCTCCATGGCCTCGGCAATGAGCTTGCCGATAAAGGCGTCGCCGGAGGACACGGTGCCCACTCTTGCGATGTCGTCGGAGCCGTTCACCTTCTGGCTCTGGGCGTGGATAGACGCCACCGCGGCCTCCACGGCCTTGGCCATGCCCTTCTTCATGACGATGGGGTTGGCGCCGGCGGCCAGATTCTTCAGACCCTCCCGCACCATGGCCTGGGCCAGCAGGGTGGCGGTGGTGGTGCCGTCGCCGGCCACGTCGTTGGTCTTGGTGGAAACTTCGCGCACCAGCTGCGCGCCCATGTTTTCAAACGGGTCGTCCAGCTCGATCTCCTTGGCGATGGACACGCCGTCGTTGGTGATGAGGGGAGCGCCGAACTTCTTGTCCAGCACCACGTTGCGCCCCTTGGGGCCCAGAGTGACTTTTACGGTATCGGCCAGCTGGTTCACGCCGGACTCCAAAGCCTTGCGAGCCTCGTCGCCGCGCTTGATAATTTTAGACATATTGATTGCCTCCTATATTGCAGATAATGATTTTACAAGAGAATGTCATTCCGAGGGAGCGAAGCGACCGTGGGAATCCGTTTCCCCATGCTGGATATTACGGATTGCCACACCAGTCTGCGGACTGGTTCGCAATGACAGTGCCGAAGTCTTATTCAACTATGGCCAGAATATCTCCCTGCTTCACGATGATGTACTCCACCTCGTCCAGGGTGATCTTGGTGCCGGCGTACTTATCGGTGATGACCTTGTCGCCGGGCTTCACGGTCATGGTCACGGGGTTGCCGTCCACCAGGCCGCCGGGGCCTACGGCGATGACTTCCGCCACAGAGGGCTTCTCCTTGGCGGAGCCGGTGAGGATGATGCCGCCCTTGGTGGTCTCCTCAGCTTCCGTCATCTTCAGCACGACCCGATCGGAAAGCGGTGTCAGTTTCATGGTTTTTTCCTCCTTATATCCTTATATTAAAAACAAATTCAGCGTTAGCACTCAAAACACCGGAGTGCTAACGCTGATAATAATACCACATCTATGGGTTTTTTCAAGGGGTAATTTGGAAAATTACAAAAAGTTCACATTTCCGCCGCGGCGGGAGCGGCGCTGCGGGCGGTAGCGTTGCAGTCGCAGCCCTCGGGGCCGAAGAAATTCAGCTTCTTGTCCGCCAGACGGATGTGCACATAGTCGGTGGTGATGCACTCGCCGTCGAGGCAGGTGGTGATGTCCTTTTTCTTGGAGGTGATAACGATGTCCTTGGCGGTGGAGCAGCGCGCCAGATGGGGGAACCGGTCGTAGCCGCCCTTGGAGTACGGCCCCACAAATTTCAAAAACGTCATGCGGGAAACCTTGTCCACCACCAGCGTGTTCAGCACGCCGTCGTCCATCCGCGCCTCGGCCACGGGCATGAAGCCGCCGCCGTAATAGCGCCCGTTGCACACGGCCACCAGAGAGTAGTCCTTCTCATCGGCCACGCCGTCCAGCGACACCGTCCAGTGGGAGCCGATGCCTTTGAAGAGGAAGTTGGCCGCCAGCGCCACGATGTAGCTGCTCTTGCCGTCCAGAATGGGGCTTTCGCTGAATTTATGCACATCGTTGGCTACCCTTGCGTCGATGCCGGAGCAGGCGATGGTCAGGGCAATACGGTCGTTGACCTGAATGGCGTCTATGGGGAACTGGGAGCCGTTCCACAGGTTCTCGGCGTCGCGGAATTTGCTGATGTCGCTGCCGAAATTCTTGAGAAAATCGTTGCCCGTGCCGATGGGGATGACGCTCATGGCGGCGTTATCGTAGCCGATGATGCCGTTGGCCACTTCGTTCACAGTGCCGTCGCCGCCGCAGGCGTAAAAGCGCAGCTCCTCGCCGCTCTGGCAGAGCTTTTTGGCCAGCTCTGTTGCGTGGCCCTGCCGCTTGGTGAGAATGCACTGCACGTCCAGGTCGTGCCGGGTGCGCAGAGAATCCGCCATGTCATAAATGCGCTGGCGGCTGTCGGACTTACCGGCAGTGGGATTGATAATGAAAATATGTTTCATAAGACCCTCCAAATGTGGAAAAGAATAAGAACACACAGGTCAATTATAGCAGGCAAAAAACAGAATTTGTGTATAAATTGAAAACAAATCGCCCCAGCCTGCGCACAAAATGCCGCCGCCCCCTGCTGGCCGCGCCCCGCATATTACCCTGCCCTCCAAAAATGTCATTGCGAACCAGTCCGCAGACCGGCGTGGCAATCCGTACACCCCGCGCACCGCACTTCCTGTCCCGCGTAGGGGGCGGCGATTGCCCACCGTCGTGCCAGCCGATTCCCGCCCACTGTCGTGGCCGCCAATCGGGGCACTTCCTCGAAACCGGCTCGCTTCTCCCGCCACCGGCGGCGCTTCGCCGATTTCCCCGACGCCCCGCCGACATGCACCGAACTCCTTGTCCCGCCTCCGTAGGGCGGGGTGCCCACACCCCGCCGCTCGCCGCGCACCGCACCACCAAGCCCTGTCATTGCGAGGAGCGAAGCGACGTGGCAATCCGTACTCCTTTTGCACCGCACCTCCAACCTATGCGTAGGGGCGGGGTTCTACCCCGCCCGATCTGCCGCACCCTCCCAGTTATCTCCTGTAGGGCGGCACCCACGTGTGCCGCCGCCGATGATTGCCGTACCCACAACGGCGGGGCACATTGGCCCCGCCCTACAGGATTTTCGTAGGGGACGATGCCCCCATCGCCCCGTATGCTTCGCTCCTCGCAAAAACACTGTCATTGCGAGGAGCGAAGCGACGTGGCAATCCGTATTCCCTTCGCGCCGCGTCACATCATTATGTTTCCGTAGGGCGGGGCGATTGCCCACCGTCGTGCCAACCGGTTTCCGCCCACTGTCGTGGCCGCCAATCGGGGCACTTCCTCGAAACCGCCTCGCTTCTTCCGCCACCGGCGGCGCTTCGCCGATTTCCCCGTCCGCCTATGCGCCGCTGAACTGGAAAACGGGCGTGGCAGAGCCGCCGCCCCTACACAATTTCAAAAAAATTCCTTCGTCAAGCCCCAAAACTTTCCGTTTTCAACTTTCCGCTTTCCACGTACCTCATTCCCCGCCCAATCAGCAGGTTTTCCCGTACATAAACAGGTCGCACTTCAGCATCCCGTTATAGAGCTTCCGTTTCTTGTCCGCCGGACGCCCGAAGGTGCGCTCAAACTCCGTGTGGCTGCTGAGCACCAGCGTCCGCCAGCCGTCGGGCAGCCGCTGCCACACGCGCCCCAGCTCCCGATACAGCGCCTCCGCCTCCGCACGATCCATGAGCCGCTCGCCGTAGGGCGGGTTGGTCACCAGCTGGCCGTATGGGCTATTCCGCCGGAAGTTCTTCATGTCCGCCACCTCGAAGCGGACGCAGTCCTCCACGCTGGCCTTTACGGCGTTGCTGCGGGCAATGTCCACGGCGCGGGGGTCGATGTCCCCGCCCCAGATGTCGTATTTCCCGTGGAACTCCTTATCCATGGCCTCCTCGGCGGCGTCCAGCCATGCGTTCTGGGGCAGGAATGCCCATTTCTGCGCGTCAAAGCTGCGCTCCAGACCCGGGGCGCGGTTTTTGGCGATGAGCGCCGCCTCGATGGGGATGGTGCCGCTGCCGCAGAAGGGATCGCAGAAGGGGTCGCGCCCCCGATAACGGGACAGCAGCACCATGGCCGCCGCCAGCGTTTCCCGCAGGGGCGCCTCCACGCCCACGGCGCGGTAGCCCCGCTTATAAAGCCCCTCGCCGGAGCCGTCCAGCCCGATGACCGCCTGATCCTTGAAAAGGGAGAACCGCACCTGGTATTTCGCCCCCGTTTCCGGAAACTGCTCCAGCCCGTAGCGCCCTTTCAGCCGCTCCACCATGGCCTTTTTCACGATGGACTGGCACGCGGGAGCGGAGTGGAGCTGGCTGGTGATGGAGTAGCCCTTCACGGGGAAGGCGCCGTCCTTGGGGATATAGTCCTCCCAAGCAATGGCCTTCACCCCCTGAAACAGCTCCTCGAAGCTGCGGGCGGGAAACTCGCCCAGCACCAGCAGCACCCGTGCGCCACAGCGGAGGTTAATGTTGAGCCGTGCGCAGTCGGCGTCGGTGCCGTCGCAGAAAATGCGCCCGTTTTCCACCCGGACATTCTTCAGCCCCAGCCGCTTCACCTCGTCGCCCACTAATTTTTCCAGCCCCAGCAGGCAGGGGATCATATATCTTGCCATAAAAGCATACCTCAAGCACGTTTTCTTTCTGCCAACAGTATAGGATATAAATGCGGAAAGTGCAAGAAAAAACAGTGGTGCGCGGGGCGAACTTCCTGTATAATAGAAAAAGCAAGGCCGCCTTAAAGGCGAAAAATTCATAAAAAATGACCGGGAAGGGCGCACGAAACCCCCAAAAAGGGGCGCAACCCAGAGTTGCGGCGAAAAATTTTTGCCTGTAACTACAGGTTGATAGACAAACCCTTGCTTTTCTGGTACTATTAAGCCACAGAAGGAGAGAAAAATCATGGCTTTTGGAGAACGATTGCAGCTCCTGCGCCGCAGCAGCGGCCTGACGCAGGAGCAGTTTGCCGAGCAGCTGCAGGTGTCCCGTCAGGCGGTGAGCAAGTGGGAGTCCGGCAAGGGCTACCCCGAGGTGGAGAAGCTGCTGTTCATCTGCCGGCAGTACCACGTCACCCTCAACGACCTGTTCGAGCAGGGGGAGAGTGCCCCCATTTCCCGGGAAACGGCGCCTGCCGGCTCCCTGCGGACGTCGGTTTCCGCATTCGTCAATAATCTCTCGCCCCGCAATAAGTGGCTGGCCGGCGGCATCCTGCTGGGTGTGGCGCTGCTGGCGGGTCTTATGGGGCTTTTCCTGAAAGGAGGAACAACGGACATGGCAACTGTGATCTGGATCGCCGCCATGGTGGTCTTCGGCATCGTGGAAGCGGCCACGGCGGGGCTGACGTCCATCTGGTTCGTGTTGGGCAGCGCGGCGGGGCTCATCGCCGCCATCTGCGGCGGAGCCGTCTGGCTGCAGGTGACGCTGTTTTTCGTGGTGTCCATTGCGGCGCTGCTGGCCACCCGTCCGCTGGTGCGCAAAATGATGGCCAAGAGCATCGTCCCCACCAACGCCGACGCCGTGCTGGGAAAAGAAGCCCGCGTGACCGAAACCATCGACAATAACGCTCCCACCGGCGCCGTATATGTGGAGGGAAAAACGTGGTCTGCCCGCAGCGAAAGCGGCGAGGTGCTGCCGGAGGACGCCATGGTGCGCATCGCGCGGATGGAGGGCGTGAAGCTCTTCGTGGAAAAATTATAAAATCAAAAAAGTATACACATATTATGTAGAATCAAGGAGGAACAAAAATGGGCAATTTATTCTCGAATTTCAATGCCGGAACCGTTGCGCTGGTGATCCTGATCGTGCTGGTGCTGATCCTTATCGTCAGCAACATCCACGTCGTGCAGCAGTCCAAGGCCTATGTGGTGGAGCGGCTGGGTGCCTTTCATGCCGTGTGGGGCGTGGGTCTGCACCTGAAGCTGCCGTTCATTGAGCGCGTGGTGAAAAAGGTGAGCCTTAAAGAGCAGGTGGCGGACTTCGACCCCCAGCCCGTCATCACCAAGGATAACGTCACCATGCAGATCGACACCGTGATCTACTTCCAGATCACCGACCCCAAGCTCTATACCTACGGCGTGGAGTATCCCATGAGCGCCATTGAGAACCTCACCGCCACCACCCTGCGCAACATCATCGGCGAGCTGGAGCTGGATCAGAGCCTCACCAGCCGCGACACCATCAACGCCAAAATGCGCGCCATTCTGGACGAAGCCACCGACCCCTGGGGCATCAAGGTCAACCGCGTGGAGCTGAAGAACATCCTGCCGCCCCGCGAGATCCAGAACGCCATGGAAAAGCAGATGAAGGCCGAGCGCGAGCGCCGCGAGTCCATCCTGCAGGCCGAGGGTGAAAAGGCCAGCAAGGTGCTCATCGCCGAGGGCGAGAAGCAGTCCGTTCTGCTGCAGGCCGACGCTGCCAAGCAGGCACGCATCATGCAGGCCGAGGGCGAAGCTACCGCCATTCTGAAGGTGCAGCAGGCCATGGCCGACTCTTTGAAGCTGCTCAACGAAGCCGCTCCCAACGATCAGGTCATCAAGCTCAAGGCGCTGGAGGCGCTGGAGAAAGTGGCCGACGGCAAGGCCACCAAGCTCATCATCCCCAGCGAGATCCAGGGTCTGGCGGGTCTGGCTGCCAGCGCCAAGACCATTCTCAGCGACAAGCCGGAGGCGTAAAACACTATGGCCAAGAAAGAAAACGAGCGCTTTGTCAAGGTGCTGGACGAGAGCGGGATCATCACCTGCTCGGAGGTCTGGGTGGACACCCAGACCGGTGTGCAGTACCTGTATCACGCCAGCGGCAATTCCGGCGGCCTCACCGTGCTGGTGGACGCCGAAGGCCGCCCCCTCCTCTATCGCCGCCCCCCCGACGCTCCGGAATATAAATAAAAAAATAAGAGCTGCAAGCCAAACGGGCGGGGGGAGAACCCCGCCCGTTTTCACACCCCGCCGCACTTTCAAAAAATGTCATTGCGAACCAGCCCTCAGGCTGGTGTGGCAATCCGTACTCCCCTCGCACCGCACTACCTTGCCATGCATCCGTAGGGGTCGGCGATTGCCCACCGTCGTGCCAGCCGATTC
>ENA-OUQC01000339-OUQC01000339.1-human-gut-metagenome-genome-assembly--contig:-NODE-339-length-36689-cov-19.756920_pt1 | contig 36689 bp, 33 predicted proteins | sample MGYA00237942_ERZ548815 | MGnify/ENA primary metagenome ERZ548815 (study PRJEB26490, sample SAMN05194722) | human gut metagenome | biome: terrestrial biome; feature: human-associated habitat; material...
AAATCCCTCAGTCATTTTTCTTCGAAAAACGACAGCTCCCTTTACAAGGGAGCCTTTGTTTCATCAAATTTGAAAATTTATGCGACCGTAGGGACAGGGCTCGCCCCTGTCCGCAACAAATTACATATTAAATCAAATTCACGGACAACCGCAAGGGTTGTCCCTACGGGTTGTGGGTATATTTTAATATCATATCATCCGTGAATTATCATATATCAGCAACAATCTAACGGCGGCAGCAAGCCACCGCCCTACCGTGTGTGATGTAAATTCACATTCACGGACAACCGCATTTTTATTGCCTTTCTGTGATATACCTCACTTCGTTCGGCGTGGTATTTTTGCTTTCGCAAAAGTGATATTGTTCCGCCGGCACAGTGATATTATATTCGCCTTTTCAACTGCCGCAGGCAATATCACTCGGCTGAAAGCTGAATATCACTGCGTAGCAATAGAACTCGCCGTTAGGCGAATATAACTGAAAAGCACTTGTTCAAAAGAACAAGTGCTTTTCTCTGGCGCGCTGCAAGGGATTCGAACCCCTGACCTTTTGGTTCGTAGCCAAACACTCTATCCAGCTGAGCTAGCAGCGCATATTTTTTTGTGCCCGATTATATTATCACTATTTTAACAAAAAGTCAACCGAATTTCGAAAATATTATGTAATAAAAATAATTTATTTTTTTGTTTTTTTATGTTATATTATATACGGTTAAAATTATAGCTAAAATTGATAAGTGTAAAAGAGATGTTTTTACTTATGGAAAAAAGATATGATGTTCTTATCGTGGGCAGTGGAGTCGGCGGACTTTATACCGCACTTTCTCTCCCCGAGAATACTTCGGTACTTGTCCTTTCAAAAAAATCGGACACGCTCTCAAACAGTAATTTGGCACAGGGCGGTGTTGCTGCCGTTTTGAGCTTTGAGAATGACAGCTTTGACCTTCACTACGAGGACACTATGATTGCAGGCAGCCGTGAGAACGACCCCGACGCAGTCAATGTGCTTGTTCACGAGGGTCCTGATGATGTTCGCAAAATTATGCAATACGGCGTTGATTTCGACAAAAATCCCGACGGCACGGTGCAGAAAACTCTTGAGGGAGGTCATTGCCGCAGGAGAATTGTGCATCACAAGGACACAACGGGCGCTGAAATTGTCAAAAAGCTGCTTGAAGAGGTACACAGAAGAAAAAATATTACGCAAGTTCCGAACTCGCTTGTTTATAAGCTTGAAAAGGTTAAAAGCGGTTTTTGTGCGGATATTCTCGATGAAAGCGGAAAGCCTTTCAGCGTATTTGCGGATTACTGCGTGCTTGCGACGGGCGGTATAGGCAGAGTTTACAAGTACACCACAAATCCTGCCGTTGCAACGGGCGACGGAATACGCCTTGCGTATGAATTGGGTGCTGCGATAAAGCATTTGAGCTATGTTCAGTTCCACCCGACAGCCTTCAACGGACCCGACAGAGAACAGTTCCTTATAAGCGAGGCTGTCAGAGGCGAGGGTGCATATCTTCTCAACTGCAATAAGGAGAGATTTATGCACCGCTACGACGACCGTCTTGAATTAGCACCGAGAGATGTCGTTTCAAGGGCGATTATCCTTGAAAGCAGAAAGACGGGAAGCAATAACTTCTATCTTGATATAACATATAAGGACAGCGATTTTGTCAGAAACCGTTTCCCCGGAATTTACGCAGGCTGTCTTGAGCACGGCGTTGATATTACAAAGGATTTAATTCCGATATTCCCCTGTCAGCACTATCTTATGGGCGGTATCGACGTTTCACTTGAGGCGAGAACAACCGTTTCAAGGCTCTATGCCGTCGGCGAATGCTCACACACGGGAGTTCACGGCAAAAACAGGCTTGCAAGCAACTCCTTGCTTGAGGCTTTGGTTTTCGGCAGACGTGCCGCAGAGGATATTACAAAATGCATCAACGGCGGTTATTCTCACGTTGTGGTTGAGGACAAGCAGCTTGATGTTTCCGGTGCACCGATGCCAAAGGGACTTCGTACCGAAATACGCTCGATTATGCAGAGGGCATATTTCGTTATTCCCGATATGGACGCTGTTCGCACGGGGCTTAAAAAGGTTGACAAAATTCTTGCTCGCCTTAAAAACGGCAAGTTTGCGATTACCCCCGACTATTGTGAGGCATTGAGCCTTGCAAGCGTAGCTCACATAATATTGAAGGAGGTTGACGAGGGATGAACGTTCCGCAGTTTTACATTGATGAAATAATCCTTTCGGCTCTTAAAGAGGATATTAACTATATTGACGTTGCGACGGATTATCTTATTGACGAAAATCAGCGCAACGACGCATATTTTGTTTCAAAGGCAGACGGCGTACTTTGCGGAATTGAGGTTGCAATGAGAGTTTTTGAGCTTCTTGACGACACGTTTGAGTGCAAGACTTATTTCAAGGACGGCGACGAAATCAAAAAGGGCGACCTTATCGCAGAATTTTCGGGCAAAACCGTTCTTTTGTTAAAGGGCGAGCGCACAGCATTAAACCTTCTTCAGCATATGTCGGGAATCGCAACTGCCACAAACAGACTTGTTAAGCTCTGCGAGGGCACAAACGCTCAAATCACGGATACAAGAAAAACTTTGCCGTCCATCAGAGCACTTCAGAAATATGCGGTTACCTGCGGCGGAGGCAAAAATCATCGCTTCAATCTTTCCGACTGCGCTATGCTCAAGGACAATCACATTGACGCAGGCGGCGGAATTATAAACGCTGTCAACACGCTCAAGAGTAAAATCGGTCACACCACAAAGATTGAGGTCGAAACAAGAAATCTTGATGAAGTTCGTCAAGCGGTTGAGGTCGGTGCGGATATTATTATGCTCGACAATATGACAAACGATATGATGCGTGAGGCTGTCAAGATTATTGACGGCAGAGCGAAAACCGAGGCTTCGGGCGGAATTACCGACGAGACAATCAGAGGCGTCGCCCAAACGGGCGTTGATATAATTTCTGTCGGTGCAATCACTCACTCGGTCAAGGCGTTTGATATTTCAATGAAAATGAAATAATTAAAAAGCAAAAAATTTGAGCCTTTCGGAAATTCCGAAAGGCTCTTTTAGTTTGTTAAGCTATATTATTTTTTAGCTTCTTTCTTAGCTTCTTTTTTTGCCTTCTTTTCAGCCTTGAGCTTAGCGGTCAAAGCATCCTCTTCGGCTTTAAGACGCTCAAGCTCTGCCTTGTCATTAGCAAGCTTTGCCTCATGACGAGCCTTAGCCTCATCATAGATGGATTCAATTTCCTCAAGATGAGTGTAATTTTCCTGCTGGCTTACAAGCTTTTCAGCGTAGATATAGGGCTTCGCAGCTCTGCCGTAGCGAGCGTGCATATCCATCTCGATTTTTTCTTTCTTGAGGATAACCTTTTTCTCAGCCAAAACAGCCTTGATTTCGCCCTTAATTCTCTTAACCTCGTCGCTGTCATTGTTCTTCTTAGCCTCTGTGAGCATTTCGTTGAGCTCACGAAGCTTCATCTCACAATCATCCTCTCTCTCGAACAATTCGTCAAGAGTTGTGAAATCGGGAGCCTCAAGAACCTCGCCGTTTGAGTAATATTCCTTGATAGCTCTGCAAGAGTCAATTCTCTTCTTGGCAATTTCAATAGCGAACTTGCGGTATTCTCTCTCCTCGTGAGTGCTCTTGGGCATTGCCTTAGCCTGACGGAGTTCCTTCTTTACGCTGCCGAAATCCTGCTCAAGCAAAGCGGAAAGTCCGCCGTCAAGAACGGCTCTGTTAGCCTCAAGCTGCATTTTGTAGAACGGAGTTTCAAACTTGTCAAGCTCTGCGCAAACAAGCTTTGAAATTTCAATTTCCTCATTGCGTTCAAGAACAGCCTTATACGCCTTTTTAGCGGCTTTTTTCTGTTCCTTGTCCTTAATCGACTTGTAATCACGCTTAGCCTCCTGCGGCTTCTCGTTGACAAGTGTCTTAGCGTCTCTGATTATATCAACCGCTTCGACAAGGTTGCCGTCGTCAAGTACGCCGTTTGCATAGTCCTCAAACAAGGCTCTGATTTTAAGAATACGAACAATAGCCTTCTGATGTCTCTCGTCGAGGTCATAGAAGAAATAGGGAACAACGTTCATAAATGCGCCGACAGCAGCCATGATAATCATAACGGTCATCATATCATAGAGAAGTCCGGGTTTTCCCGTATTAACGTCAAGAATATCAAACGGCTTTGCGTAACCGTTGTTGTCGTGAACGCCGTAAGCCTTCTGTATGAACGGAACAACAGAGGATGTGAGAAGCGTTACGATATTACCGATTGTGGTAACCGCAGCGAACATACCGTCAATTCTCTCGCCCGAACGGTACTGCTGATAGTCACGAATATCCGCCTGAATAGCCGGAGTTGTAATCTGCTCAAACGCACCGACAAGCCAGTTGAGGTAAACGCATGCGAACAGCCACCAAATGTTATGCATACCCATAAGCATTGCCGCAATGAACAATACGTTAAACATATTTACGCCGATAAGCACCTTTTTCTTACCCCATTTTCTGATACAGATCGGAGCAAGCAGCATTCCCCAAAGGGAGGCGTTACCGGTAAGCGTACTGATAAGTGCGTACGTTGTACCGTTACAGGTATGACCGTATGTATATGACCACTGGAGGATTGCGCCGTAAGCACTCTCCAAGAAGCCGAGCCAGCCTGCGCAAGCGATAATCCAGAAATATTTGTTCTTTGCAACCTCACGAAGTGAGTCCATAAAGCTGATTTGAATTGTATGTGTTTTAGCCTGTACGATTTTCTCCTCGGTATTTGCATAAACGATAATTGTAAGAGCGATACCGATAAGTGCGAATACGGGATAAGAATATCTGTAAACTCTGATGTCATAAAGGTCGTCGTTTGAAACAACCTGTGCAATAATCGGAAGCACGATATTAACAATTGACGGAGCAAGCGAATAAACAACCGATTTGATTGCAAGCACGTCCGTTCTCTCCTGAGTGTTCGGAGAAAGAACGTGAATAAGGTTTGTATATGCATCGTTGAAGAAGTTGAAGAAGAACTGCAACAGCAAGCTGAACAGCAATACCATTGCGCACTTGATTACATAGCCCGCTTCTTTTCCGAAAAGCATATTCGGAAAAAGAGTGTACATAGATTCGTACGGGAACCAGACGTATGCTATTGCAATCAATGCCGTGGGAATACCCATTGAAAGAATGTACGGTCTGTACTTACCGCCCTTACCTCTTGTGTTGTCGATAATATTCGCTCTGATACCTGTCAAAGGAATATTTGCAAGAGTTGAAATCAAGTAGAGTATGTACATATCCGTAGGAGATACGCCGATAGCTCCGCCGACAACCATGTTCTGAGTTGTGACAAGAAGTGTTGAACCGAGCGTGATAATGAAATACGCACCGATACCGCCGCCTGCGTAAGCGGCAATTTCCTTGAAGGTCATATAGCGACCTAATTTCGGGACTTTCCAGTAGGTCTTAACGTCACTTACTGCTCCCTTTACTTTCTGAGACAAATCCATTTTTTAATATTGGCCCCCTATACTATAATAATGTCTTACGTTTTGCCTTGCTTTCCCAACAAGACGGTAACGTTTATATTATATCATAAACGGACAAGCTTTACAATCAAACATATTTTACATATTTTTCATTAAATATATGTTTGATTTGCACAGTAGAATCGGTTATACTGTTGTTTAATGAACAAACAAATCTTTCAACGAGTGGAAACGGAGAACAAAATATGATTTTTTACGCAAAGGATTTCGGCATACTTCCCGACTCGGAAATAGCGGAAAAGCTTGACAAGGTATTTTCCGAAATGGCAAAAACGGACGATGAGAAAACACTTGTATTTGAAAAGGGCGTTTACCGCATCGACCTTGACAACTGCAAAACGAGAACACTTTACATAACCAACACCGTCGGCGACAAGGAGTTTTCCGAAAAAGAAGAGGAAAAGCCGCACAAATCCAAGGTGGGAATGTATCTTAACGGCATAAAAAATCTTACAATACAAGGCAACGGCTCAACGTTTACCGTTGACGGACATTGCACTAACATTGCACTCGAAAACTGCGAAAACATCACTATTGACGGCATTGAATTGGACACGGTTAACCCTCCGCTTCACGAAATGACGGTTGTGGAGAAAAAGGGCGGCAGTGTTGTTTTCGAACTTGATAAAAATTGCAAATATGTAAACGAAAACGGCACATTTTACTTTGTCGGCAAGAATTACAAGCACAAGTTTTACAATAAATTTGTCTATTCAAGTCCTGCGCTTGTCAGGGCGGACGACCCCGACCATATGGAAAGAGTGCTTCCTCCGTTTGCGGGAGCTCGCTCCTTTAAGGAAATCGAGCCTTATAAATTCAAGGCAAAATATTTTTCCGCAAAGAGATTCAAGTTGGGCGACAAGTATTATCTCTTTGATTTAAGGCGTGAAAACGTCGGAATTTTCGTGAATTCCTGTAAAAATTTCACATTGAAAAATTCGGCGCAGCGATACAACTGCTCACTCGCTCTTGTCTGCCAAAAGACTGAAAACATAACGGTTGACAACGTCGATTTTTCTCCGAAGCCCGAGTCGGGAAAGCTTCTTTGCTCGATTGCCGATTTTATGCAAATTTGTATGTGCAAGGGTCAGGTCAGCGTTACAAACAGCAATTTCTGCGGTGCGAGCGACGACGCAATCAACGTGCACGGTATTCATATGTTTATCAAAAAGATTGACGGCAACACCCTCACGCTCAAATTCAAGCATCCGCAAACCCACGCATTCAATCCGTTCTTTGACGGCGACGATATAGAATATGTTGACCGCTTTACTCTTGAATGTATGGGCAAGGCGAAAATTCTTACCTCAAAGCTTGTAAGCGAGCACACGGTTGAAATTACCGTTGACTCAACTCTCGGTGCAAAAGAGGGAATGGTTATTGAGGACGTTACGCTCTGTCCCGATTTTTACTACGCCGGAAACACTATAAATAGAATTACGACAAGGGGCATACTTGTAACCACAAGGGGAAAAGTTGTAATCGAAAACAACAAATTTGTCAATACAAATATGGCGGCTATTCTCATTTCCGACGATGCAAAGAGCTGGTACGAAAGCGGTCCATGCAAAGACGTTACTATCAGGAACAATTACTTCGGAGAATGTTATGCACATTTCCTGTCTGTTTTACCCGAAAACGGAAAAAATAAAAATCAGGTTCACAAGAACATAACCGTTGAGGGCAACACGTTCGACGCAAAGCACGACAAGGGAATTTCTCTTAAAGGTGCGGAAAATATCACGATAAAAAACAATAAAATCATCTCTTCAAAAAAGAAAAATCACTTTGTAAAAGCCGTAAATTGCAAAAATCTTGTTATTGAGCAATAAAATTTACAAAAAATTCGTATATTTCTTTTTTTCAAAGGTTTATAATAAACTGAATTTTTTAGGAAGGGAGCTTTTATATGCCTAAAAAACAGCAGATGAAAAAGACAAGCACGACCCATTTCGGAATTCAGCGTAAAATCGTAGCGAATATGACTGCGGAGAGCTGGGAGACAATACCGCATGTAACCTATAACTATGAGCCTGACGTGACGGAGTTTATGATTGAGTATCAAAGACTCAACGAGAACTGCGCTCCCGAGGACAAGATAACACTTAATACTCTTATGCTCAAAATCATAGTAGAGGGCTTGAAAGCAGACCCTGCCATGAATGCGCATATTGACTTTGACCGCAAGCTTGTCAGGGGCGAAATACACACCTTTGAGGATATAAATATTTCAATGCCGATGGTGCTTCCGAACGGTGAAATGATGACAATAAATCTCCACAACTTTGAAAATAAGAATTTGAATCAGATGGCGGACTACATTAAGGACGTCAACCGCCGTGTCGCAAACACAAATCTTAACGAGGTTATGTTCGACGTTTCGCTCGACAACACCCTCACGGCATTGAAGCACGGAAAAATCAAGCAAACTATCTACCGTCTTATCGGCTCAAAAACGGGTAAGCACAAGGTTAAAACTCTTTCGGGCAAGGCCAAAAAGGAATATGAGTCCATCCCCGAAAAGGACAGGCTTACAAAGAGAGACATTGAGCAGGGCACAATTACCGTTTCAAATATCGGCTCGACCTACCGTCAGCAGAGAGGCGAAACGTGCTTGCTTGAAATCGTACCGCCGCAGGTCTGTGCCATTGCACTCGGCGCTGTTCAGGATAAGCCCGTTGTTATCGTAAACGAAAACGGCGAAAAGGAAATCGCTATACGTCAGGTTATGCCACTTTGCATTGCCTTTGACCACAGAGCACTTGACTTCGGAGAGATTGTTCCGTTCATAAAACGACTTGATGAAATCTTTGAAGCACCAGAAATTATCCACACTTGGAGAGACGGCGGAACAGACGATATAGATATGGAAGAAATCAAGGTTGAGCGTGAAGAGCGTGAGGCTAAATACGAGCAGTCTAAGGAGCGTGAAAAGGCTCGCAAGGAAGCAGAGGACAAGGCGAGAAAGGCTCAGCGTGAGGCTGAAAAGGCTGAGCGTGATGCCGAACGAGCGCAAAAAGAGGCTGCCGAAAAGGCACTCAAGGCTCAAAAGGATGCCGAAGAAAAGGCTCGCAAGGAAGCCGAACGTCTTGAAAAAGAAAAGAAGGACGCCGAGGAAAGGGCAAAGAGAGAAGCCGAGAAAGCCGAAAAGGACAAGAAGGATGCCGAGGAGAAGGCTCTCAAGGAGCAACTAAAGGCAGAAAAGGCTCAAAAAGACGCTGAGGAAAAGGCAAAGAGAGAAGCCGAAAAAGCAGCGCAAAAAGAGTTGGAAAAGGCTCGCAAGGAAGCCGAAAAGGCACAGAAAGAGGCTGAAAAAGCCGAGGAAAGAGCAAGAAAAGAAGCCGAAAAGGCTCAAAAGGACGCTGAAAAGGAAGCTAAAATACAGCTCGAAATCGAAAAGGCTAAAAAGGATGCCGAGGAAGCCGTTAAAAGAGCAGAGGAAGCTAAAAAGAAGGCTCTTGAAGCGAAAAAGGACGCCGAAAATATCAACTGATAAAACGCACATAAAAAGCAGCCACTCATTTTATACAATGTGAGTGGCTGCTTTCATTTGATTTAACAATATTTTTATTCCGCTTTTCTTTCGTGACGGTTGTTATATACAAACATTAACACGGCTGCAAGGATTATCACGGCATAACCGACGAAGCTTAACAAATCGGGGACTTGATTAAACACGAAATAGCCGATAGCCGAGGTAAAAAGTATCTGCGAATAATCGTAAACCGATATTTCCCTTGCAGGCGCATAGGAGTATGCCGCTGTTATTGTAAACTGACCGCCTGCCGCACCGGCACCGGCAAGAATGAGATAAATCCATTGCTTAACGCTCATAGGCTCGTAATCGGCAATGAAAAACGGCAGCAGAACGACCACCGAAAACGCCGAAAAGAAGAAAACAATGAACGGCCCTTTCGCCCCCGATTCGCTTGCTTTTCTGACAAAGGCATAGGCAGCGCCCGCACCAATTCCGCCCAACAGACCCATAAGCGACGGGAAAAGCTCTGAATTACCCATTGAGGGCTTGACTATCAGCATACTTCCCAAAAACGCTGTGGTTATTGCTCCCAGCTGAAACGGAGTTGCCTTTTCCTTTAGCACAAAAATACTGAATATAATCGCAAAAAACGGCGACATTTTATTGAGTATCGAAGCGTCGGCAAGCACAAGGCGGTCTATCGCATAGAAGTTGCAAACAAGTCCTATTGTTCCTGCCACAGAGCGAAGAAACAGGTATTTATAAGACCGCTTCGGCGCTTTGAACATACTCGGGTCTTTCAATAAGACGGCGAGTGCAAACAGCATTGCGACGGCGTTTCTGAAAAATGCTTTTTGAAATGTGGGCAAATCACCTGCAAGACGCACAAAGGTCATCATAAGTGCAAACGAGAATGCCGACATTATCATAAGTAAAATACCCTTATACTTATTTTTCAAAATATCACCGCCTTTATCGAAATCTTTTAATATAGCTGTCCCCTGCTGTTTTATATATCTAAAAGAAGCTCAACGGGACAATGGTCGCTTCCGAAAATTTCCTGATGAATAGAAGCGCCGACAAGATTTTTTTCAAGCTTTTTCGAAGCTATGAAATAGTCGATACGCCACCCTACGTTCTTATCTCTTGCGTGAAAACGGTATGACCACCAAGAGTATTCGTTCTCCGCATCGGGATAAAAATATCTGAACGTGTCGATAAATCCGCAGTCGAGCATCGTTGTCATTTTTTCTCTTTCCTCGGGGGTAAAGCCGGGATTTTTCGTGTTTGTTTTCGGATTTTTAAGGTCTATTTCCTTATGTGCCACATTCAAGTCGCCGCAGAAAACAACAGGCTTTTTCTTTTCAAGCTCCAACACATATTCTCTGAATTTATCCTCCCATGACATACGGTATTCAAGCCTTTTAAGCCCGTCCTGCGAATTCGGAGTGTAGCAGGTTATAAAATAAAATTTTTCAAATTCAAGCGTTATGACTCTGCCCTCGTTATCGTAAAAAGGCTGCTTAATTCCGTATTCTACGCCGATAGGCTCGTCCTTTGAAAATATCGCCGTACCCGAATAGCCTTTTTTCTCGGCATAGTTCCAATAGCAATGATAGCCCTCGGGCGCAAAGTCGATTTGTCCCGACTGAACCTTTGTCTCCTGCAAGCAAAATATATCTGCGTCAAGGCTGTTGAACGCCGTCATAAAATCCTTGTTCATAACCGCCCTTATTCCGTTTACATTCCAAGAAATAAATTTTTTCATATAATTTTCTCCCGTATTTTTTCTACCGTAAAAGTATATCATATTATCCTGCTTTGCTCAACAAAATATATTGTTATTTTATTGACATTAAAGTATAAAGAAGGTAAAATACAGAATGTTCGCAAATAAGCACGCATAGTTTATGGAAAGAGCGTTATTATGAATAATAAAACAAATACCGCCGCAAGCGTTGAAGCCGACAGATCCTTATGGAGCATATTTGCAAAAGCCGTCGGCGGAATTTTGGGCGTGGCGATAGCATATATTGTGCTTTATATGGCATATAAGGACGGCACTACTTATTATCAAACCCCGTCCTACACCAATCCGAGTATGGACGCATTTGCGCCTGCGCTTGTTCCCTCGACGTCTCCGAGCAGTCAGAACGGCACTGTTGTTCCGATCGACGAAAACGATATACCGCATATCGATTTGACGAAAATGCCTCAAACCAAAGAGGAAATTGTCGAATACTATAAGTCTGCGAATTACAAGGTCAAAACGCAGGCAAAGAGCGTTACAAGGACATATAATAAAGTTTCAAACTACAACAATGTACTTGAAACGGGCAGCAATCCCATTCTTTCAAGGATAGGCAAGGCTGTTATGGGAAAATTTCTTACGGAAAACCTTGAGCCGAAAACCTTTACGGGTACAGCCGAAATAGCAGGTGCTTTTCCGCCGCCCAATGCGGTATGCGGACTTAATGCAAATGATGTAGAGTCTGCAATATGCACCGACAAGGGTGATTTTTTTGAGCTTGAAATACATATGCTCCCCGAGGTTGACCCCGTAAGCGGCAAGGGCACGGGTGCGGTAAGCACTATAATCACAAAAAAGGAAATTACCGACGCAGTTGAGGGATATGTTGAAATATCCGATATTCGCTGCGAATATGAAAACGTATATTTGATTGCAAACGTCGATAAAAGCACGGGCGATATTACAGAGCTTTATGTAAATATGCCATTGTATCTCAACCTGTCGGCTCTCGGCATGGACTGTAAGGTCGGCTTATGCTTTGAGGACAAATATACGGTTGAATGGTAAAAGAGAGGACTTAGAAATGAGCAAAAACCCTTTGTTTGATAAAATCAAATATTTTATTATAGATATGGACGGCACGTTTTATCTTGACGGCAACCTTATTGACGGCTCGCTTGACTTTCTTGAAAGGGTAAAGAGCGTCGGAAAGGATTTCTGCTTTTTCACAAACAATTCGTCAAACAACGTCGAGGTCTGCAAGGCAAAACTTCACAATATGGGCTGCGAGGTTACGAACGATAAAATCGTAATTTCCTCACACGTTACAATTTCCCACCTTAAAAAGAATTATCCGAATGCTTCTGTCTATCTTTTGGGCAACGAAAGACTGACGGCAGATTTTGAAAATGCAGGCATAAGGCTTGTTGACGAAAACCCCGATATTGTGGTTTTGGGATTTGACACAACGCTCACTTATGAAAAAATCAGAAAAGCCTGCAAGTTTATCGCAGAGGGCAAAAGGTACATTGCCACGCACCCCGATTTTAACTGTCCGACGGCAGACGGCTTTATGCCCGACACAGGCTCGATGATGGCTATGTTCAAGGCTTCGACGGGAAAAGACCCCGAGGTTATGGGCAAGCCGCACGCTCACACGGTCGAATATCTTACGGAAAAGCTCGGCTGTGAAAAAGATGAGCTTTGCTTTATCGGCGACAGGCTCGAAACCGACATTGCAATAGGTATGGACAACGGCGTAACCTCGGTGCTTGTGCTCACGGGCGTTACCGATTTGGCATCATATGAAAAGAGCGATATAAAAGCCTCGTTTGTCGCAAAATCCTTAAAGGCATTATCGGAAGAATTATAAAAATTACGGAGATACTCATTTTATTGAGCGTCTCCGTTTTTGTTTTATTCAAGAGGAATTTTTTTAATTTCCGTGCCTGTGTAATAGTGCGTTAAAATCGTCTTGTAATCGCTGCCGTTTCGTGCCATATAATCAGCTCCGTACTGGCTCATTCCGATAAGATGACCGTAGCCCGAAACATTAAAAGTGAAATTACCGTTTGAGTATTCCACCGAAAAAGCAGGACTTCTCAATGAAAACAGCTTGCGAGCGTTTACGCCCGTCAGCGTTTTTGAGCCTATTGTAATATTTTTTACCGCACCCGCCTCGGTTCTTTCGGTATTCCCTATCCAAGCGGACGGATCGTCGCCGAGTTGTATATCTCCTTCGCCCGAAAGAGCCTGACGAAACTGCTCCGTGCTCAAAACGACGGTTGACGAACAATCGGGAGAGAGCTTATCCCCCGAGGACACGACCGACACAAGATACGGCAACTCCCCTCCCCATATATCGGCGGCGTTCTCGGTTTTTCCCGTGCTTATCGCACAATATGCCGCCACAATCGGCTCGGAATTATACGTTACCGCCTCGCCTGCCACCTCGCTTACGGCAGATAAGATTTTTTCGTGGTAACGCTCGTATTTGTCGCCCCATTTTTCCTTTTGCTGCTCCTCGTTCAAATACCCCTGATGCTTTTTCGGGTCGTCCGAAATATCCGCACCGCCGAGCGAGGAATCGGGATTTTTGCGAAGCCTTACAAGGTTTGTATATGCCGCAACCGCCTGCACCTTCAATGCCTCCTCGTGATATGTGGCAGGCATTTCACTCGCAACACAGCCGACAAGGTATTCCGTGACGGAAGCGGTCATAATATTTCCGTCCGCCTTTGCCATAACCTTTACCGTGTCCGAATTTTCTGCGTTCGGCTCTTCGCTTTTTTCAAAAATCGGCGTTGAAAATGTGTTCTTGACGTTCTTTGTCGAAAACTCCGACAAGTCGAGCGCCGCCACAGGAACAACTATCATTGCAAGCAGTAATACAAGTACAAAAATCACAGGTCTTTTCATTTAATTCCCTCCGTTTATAATTCTTTGGTTTTCGTTGACTTTACGGCTGTTTTGATATACAATATAATATCAATTAAAATGAATAATTGTGTCTTGATATATATTTAATCAACAAGGAGGCTCGGAAATGTCCGAATTTATCTCATCTATCTCCGATAGTACCATTCACAGTTTATGCGATGAATTGCTAAAAAATAACAGCATACAGCCGGAAGATTATAAAAGATTTGACGTCAAGAAGGGCTTGAGGAATTCCGACGGCACCGGCGTTATGGCAGGTCTTACGAAAATCTGCTCGGTTGAGGGCTACTACATAGACGACGGCGAAAGAGTGCCGAGAGAGGGCAGGCTTTTTTACCGTGGAATAAATATGAGCGATATTGTCAAAAACTGCAAGCAGGAAAACCGCTTCGGCTTTGAAGAGGTCGTTTGGCTTTTGCTCTTCGGCGATTTACCGACAAAGGAGCAGCTTGACGCTTTCACTTCCGTTCTCGCTCAGGCAAGAGAGCTGCCCGACGAATTTATCGAGGATATTATTATGAAAGCCCCGTCAAGGGATATTATGAACAAGGTCGCAAGTTCCGTTCTCGGTCTTTACACCTTTGACGAAAATCCCGATGACACCTCGCTTGAAAATGTGCTTCGTCAGTCAATTCAGCTCATTGCTCAAATTCCTATGCTTATGTCTTACGCATATCAGGCAAAGCGCAGAGCGTTCGACCACAAGAGTATGTACATTCATCAAAACAAGCTCGACTACACTATGGCGGAGTCGATTTTAGGCTCTATCCGTTCGGACAGAAAATTTTCGGACGCCGAGGCAAAGCTTCTTGATACTTGTATGATTATCCACGCAGACCACGGCGGCGGTAACAACTCGGCATTTACGACACGCTGCATAACCTCAACGGGTACGGACACCTATTCTGCCATTGCGGCAAGTATCGGCTCGCTTAAAGGACCTAAGCACGGCGGCGCAAACATTCGTGTTCATAATATGCTTGAGGATATAAAGAAAAATGTCAAAAACACCGCAGACGAGGGTCAAATTGCGGATTATCTTGCAAAAATCATCAAAAAAGAGGCAGGCGACGGCTCGGGACTTATTTACGGTATGGGACACGCAGTTTACACCCTTTCCGACCCGAGAGCAAAGCTCTTAAAACAGGATGCGGCTAAATATTCCGCAGAGTTCGGATATGAGGAAGATTTCCATATACTCGACACAATCGAGAGACTCACCCCCGAGCTTTTCTGCAAATACAAGGGTATTAAGAAAAAAATCTGTGCAAATGTCGATTTGTATTCGGGTCTTATATATTCGATGCTCAACATTCCCGAGGAGCTTTTCACACCGATATTTATGGCTTCAAGGTCCGCAGGTTGGTGCGCTCACAGAATGGAGGAAATCTATTCGGGCGGAAAGATAATGCGCCCTGCTTATAAGAGCGTTTCTCTACATAGAAGCTTCGTTCCGCTTGCGGAGAGAACCGATAATCATAAAGTTCAAAACGAATACATACCCAGCGAAGAAAGATAATTACGAAAGAGGCTTAAAAATGAGTTCAAAATCATCAAAAAAGAACATTAGCTTTAAGGCGATATATGCCGTTCTCGGCGTTGCACTCGCTTGTTTGACACCGATAAGAATTTATCAGCTTATATGTCTTAACGAGAGAGATTCAAGCGGATTTTTTGCAAGAATAAATCCAAGCGTTTACATTTTCTATGCGCTCGCAGTTATCTTTGCAGTTGCATTGTTCGTACTTGTGACGCTTTCAAACAAGGTCACGGCTTCAAAGTCCGTGAGAGGCAAATCAAAATCGCTTTTAATCGGCTCGGCACTCTTTGCGCTCGGACTTGCTTATGACACGGGCATTTGTGTAGGCTCGTTTATAAAAGCCGTCACAAGCTACGGCGCAGGCTCAAACGTAATGGCATATCTTTTCTCAAACGGTATGTTTGCGCTGTTCTTTGAAGCTGTTTTCGGCTTATGTGCCTGCATTTATTTCATACTCTTTGCGCTCTATTACAATGACGGCAAAGGCAATTTTTCAGACTACAAATTCCTCGCCTTGACTCCACTTTTCTGGGCAATGTTCAAGACGGTTTACAGATTTATGACAAAAATCAGCTTTACTGTATTGGCTGACCTTATGCTCGAATTGGGCATGCTTATATTTATGATGCTTTTCTTTATGTCCTTTGCAAGAATAAGCTCTCAGGTTTGCCAAAAGTACGAAATGCGTAAGGCTATGCGCTACGGTCTGATTGCGGCAATGTTTGCGCTTGTAATCGGCATATCGAGACTTGCCGTTACCGTTTGCGGACTTTCGTCTACACTCCCGACGGGCTTCCCGTTCTCTCTTACCGATTTGACCTTCGGCATTTTTGCTATTATTTACGTTGCCGCTTGCTCAAAATCGGGCAGAAGCGCAAGCGAGGACGACCTGCTTGCAGATAACGACGAAAAGCCGTCAAAGGATAAGGTTGACGAAGATTTCCTTAACAACTGACGGCAGGTATAAATATGTTTTTACAAAATGTTGCGGTTGCGGCAAAGCAGGTGGCAATTCTCTATATAATTGTTGCCGTCGGCTTTATCTGTGACAGAACGAAGCTTTTTACCGAAAAGGCTTCAAGGCTTACAAACGACCTGCTTTTCTATATAGTTGCCCCTGCGATAATCATCACTTCTTTTACGGCAATGGAATTGACCGATGAAAATTGGCACAATCTTCTTATGTCTTTCTTATGCGGTACGATTTTCCACGTTATTGCGATTATCATCTCTCTGCCGTTTTTCAGACACGGCGTTGAGGACTCGATAAGGGTGTATAAATTCGCCTGCGTTTACGGCAACGTCGGCTATATGGTGCTTCCGCTTGCAGCGGCTGTTCTCGGCAACGAGGGCGTGTTCTTCTGCTCGGGCGTGCTTATCCCGTTCAATATTTTTTCGTTTACGCACGGCGTTTATCTTATGAAAAAGAGCGAAAACGGAAAGTCGCCGATAAGCTTGAAATCACTTATATTTAATCCCGGTATTATCTCGGTCATAATCGGACTTCCGATCTATCTTTTGGAGCTTCGCCTCCCCGATGTAATACTCGCACCCGTCGAATACATAGCAAGCCTCAACACACCGCTTGCAATGCTTATGTTCGGCACATATCTTTCAAATACCGACCTTAAAAAGATGTTCTTCCGCCGTGAAGCATATCTTGTGGCATTGCTGAAATTGATAGTGATGCCGCTTATTTGTTTCGGTATATTCAGACTTATGGGCATTTCGGGCACACTGCTTACGGCTCTTATTCTTTCAGCCTCTGCGCCGACTGCCAACAATACGGTAATGTTTTCCACAAAATACGGCAGGGATAACGGTGCAGCCTCGCAGACGGTTGCAATCGTGAGCTTTATCTCGATTATCACAATGCCGATTATGATAGCGCTTTCGCAGAATTTTTAACGAAAGATTTTGATTTTATGAGAATAGATGATTTTAATCTAAACCGCCGTGAGAATGACGCTCTGCGGTCATATGCGAAGAACAACACGTTTCCGCAGACCTTTCTTGTCGAGGGCGGAACGCTTGACGAAAGGGTAAAATTTGCCCGCTTCCTTGCAAATATGATCGTCTGTAAGGGCGAGGACGAAAAGCCCTGCGGTATTTGCCCTGCCTGTGTGAAATGCAGAGCGAACGCAAATCCCGACATTAAACAATACGGCGAAGAAAAAGAGAATTATACCTTTAAGGTCGAGCTTTCAAGGCAGATAAAGCAGGACGCTTTTGTTATCCCGAATGACTCCGACAAAAAGGTTTATATAATAACCGAGGCGCAGAATATGAACGACTCCTCGGAGAATGCGTTGCTCAAAATTCTTGAAGAGCCGCCGCATTTCGATTATTTCATATTAACCTGTACCTCAAAGAGCGCAATGCTCGACACAATAATTTCAAGAGCGTCGCTGATAAGTCTTTCACAGGCAGATGAGGTTTATTCCGAAAAATGCGTTGAGCTTGCAAAGGCTATTGCGATTGCCGTCTGTGCCGACACGGAAGCGGAGCTTTTGAAGGAGCTTTCTCCCCTTGCAGGTGACAAAAACAGCTTTCTTGAAACGCTGTCGGTGCTCACAAGGATATTTACCGATGCGCTCATCTTTAAGCAGACGGGTATAAATAATTCGGAGTTTTCCGACGCAACAAACGCCCTTTGCGGAAAGCTCTCGGCAGGCAAGCTCTACTCTCTGACGGCGGTTACAGGCGAGCTTGTCAGATTATTCAAACAAAACGCAAATTATAATTTACTCATAACCGCAATGAGCGAACGCTTACGCTCGGCGGTAGGCAAATAAAGGAGAAATATATGGCAGAAATAGTCGGTATAAAATTTAAGGACGTAGGAAAGGTTTACTACTTCGGTCCGAACGGTATGACCTTTCAAAAAGGAGATAAGGCGATAGTTGAAACCGCCAGAGGTCTTGAATGCGGCGAGGTTGCAACGGAAAACAGCGATGTTCCCGACGAAAGCATCGTAGCTCCCTTGAAGCCTGTTATCAGGCACGCAACAAAAGAGGATTTGGCGACCGTTGAGCAGAACAGAGAAAAGGAAAAAAAGGCTTTCCAAATCTGCGAGGAAAAAATTGCCCGTCACGGACTTGATATGAAGCTTGTGGACGTCGAATACACCTTCGACTCAAGCAAAATTCTTTTCTATTTTACCGCAGACGGCAGAGTTGACTTCCGTGAGCTTGTAAAGGACCTTGCAGGAATTTTCAGAACAAGAATTGAATTGAGGCAAATCGGCGTCAGAGACGGTGCAAAGAAGCTCGGCGGCTTCGGAATATGCGGCAGACCCTTCTGCTGTAACACTTTCCTCGGAGAATTTCAGCCCGTTTCGATTAAGATGGCAAAGGAACAGGGCATGTCCTTGAACCCCGTTAAAATCAGCGGCACCTGCGGCAGACTTATGTGCTGTCTTAAATATGAGCAGGACACATATGAGCACCTTTTACGTCACACCCCAAAGGTCGGAGCTATTGTTGAGACTGTCGAGGGCAGAGGCACGGTAATCGAAAACAATCTTATTACGGGTATGCTCAAGGTAAGACTTGACAGACGAAGCGATGCTGCTCCGATACTCGTTGAACGCCACAGCGTCAAGCTTATCAAGGACGCTCAGATAAGACTTGACAAAAAAGAAATCGAAGCTCTCAAGGGTATCGAATAAAATTCATAAAATACCTCTTGAAATTTCACAAAATTGTGTTACAATGTAAATCAATAAATGACAAGGGAGGTAAGAATTATGGCATACAAAATCAGTGATGATTGCATTTCATGCGGTGCTTGCGCTGCAGAATGCCCCGTTGAAGCTATTTCTGACGGCGGCGATAAGTACGTAATCGATGCAGATACTTGCATTGAATGCGGTAACTGCGCAGAGGTTTGCCCCGTAGGAGCTCCCGCTCAGGACTAATCCGTTTTGGGAAGTTTATAAAGGCTCGTTCTTCGAGCCTTTATTTTTTTTGTCTTGACACAGAGCCGTAAAGGATATATAATTACAAATTGAAATTCGTTTTCAATTTCATTTCGGAGGCGAAATATGGGGTATACAACAAAGCAGAGTACGGAAATACTCGATTTTTTGAGGAATAATAAGGATAAGCATCTCACAGCGGAGGAGGTCTATTATTCGCTTCGTCAGGGCGGCAGTAATATCGGCAGAACAACCGTTTACCGCCATCTTGAAAGGTTGCACGACGACGGAGTGATCAGAAAATACCTGCTCGGCGACGGTGCGTCCGCCTGCTATCAATATTTTGAGGGCTCAGGCGATTGCCATAAACATTATCATTTGAAATGTCTTAAATGCGGAAAGCTCCTACACGCCGAATGTGATTTTTTGAACGGCCTGTCGGAGCATATCGAAAAGGAGCACGATTTTGTCATTGACGGCGAAAGGACTGTGCTTTACGGCGTTTGCGGCGACTGTCGCAGAAAGGATTGATTTTACTTGCTTGATATATTAAAGGATGTCACGCTTGACACAGCGCTTGACTGCTTGAAAATGCTGCCGTTTTTATTCTTTGCGTTTCTTTTGCTTGAAGCGGTTGAACATCATACATCTAAAAAGACCGATAAAATTCTTGCAAGCTCGGGAAAGCTCGGTCCGCTTGTCGGCGCACTTCTCGGCTGTGTTCCGCAGTGCGGATTTTCCGTTTTTGCGGCAAATCTCTATTCGGGCGGCCTGATAGGTCTCGGCACGCTTATTGCGGTGTTTTTGTCCACCTCGGACGAGGCTGTTATAATTATGCTCTCGCACCCCGAAAGTAAGGGCGAAATACTAAAGCTCATTGCCGTCAAGGTTGTTATTGCAATAATTTTCGGCTATATAATTATGCTTCTCGAAAAGAAACGTCCCGAGCCCGAAAAACACGTTGAGGACCTGTGCAGGGATGAGCATTGCGGCTGCCACGACGAGCACGGCGGAATATTAAAGCCTGCTCTTCATCACACGGTAAAAATTTTCGGCTTCCTTGTCTTAACCGTTTTTGTCCTAAACCTTGTGATTTCGCTTTTGGGCATTGACAGAATTTCAAAGCTTTTGCTCTCCGACACGGTTTTTCAGCCGTTTTTGTCGGCTATAATCGGCATTATCCCCAACTGCGCCTCTTCGATTGTTCTCACAGAGCTTTACTTAAAAGGCGCTATCAGCTTTGCCTCGGTCATAGCGGGACTTTGCATGGGTGCGGGCGCAGGACTTATTGTAATTTTCCGTGAAAATAAAAATGTAAAAGAGAATGTAAAAATCGTTGCAATTATGTACGCTTGCTCAGTGCTTTCGGGCATTATCGTATCATTTTTGCCGATATGATTTATAAAAAATACACGCAAGGCTGAAAATTTTTGTCAGCCTTGTTTTTTTTTGCCTGTCCGCTTCGCTTTTCGTTGACATAACGGGCATAGTATTATATAATATTTGCGTATGGTTTGAACTAAAAATATAAAACCTTTAAGGAGGAAACAACAATGGTAAAAGCAATTGTCGGCGCTAACTGGGGCGATGAGGGTAAGGGTAAAATTACCGATATGTTTGCCGAAAAGGCGGACATTGTCATTCGTTTTCAGGGCGGTGCAAATGCGGGACACACCATTATCAACGATAAGGGACGTTTTGCGTTCCACTTAATGCCCAGCGGTGTGTGCTATGACCACACTACCTGCATCATCGGAAACGGCGTTGCGCTTGATATCAACAAGTTTTTGAGCGAGCTTGAGGATGTTCGCAAGGCAGGTCTTAATCCGAAGCTTCTTGTTTCGGACAGAGTGCAGATTTTGATGCCCTATCACATTCTTTTGGATACTTATGAGGAGGAACGTCTCGGCAAAAACGCTTTCGGCTCTACAAAAAGCGGTATTGCTCCCTTCTTCTCGGACAAGTATGCTAAAATCGGTATTCAGTTGAACGAGCTTTTCGACGAGGAATCTCTCAGAGCAAAGCTCAAAAATATATGCACATTGAAAAACCTCATTCTTGAGCACGTTTATCACAAGCCGTTGCTCGACGAGGAGGAGCTTTACAATACCTGTATGGAGTATAAGGAGAAAATCGCTCCCTATGTTTGCGACACTCACTCTTATCTTCAGCAGGCTGTCAAGGACGGCAAGGAAATTCTTCTTGAGGGTCAGCTTGGCACTCTTAAAGACCCCGATTTCGGTATCTATCCGATGGTTACTTCGTCCTCAACTCTTGCAGGCTACGGTGCGGTAGGCGCAGGTATTCCGCCTCATATGATTAAAGAGGTTATTGCGGTTACTAAGGCTTATTCTTCTGCTGTCGGCGCAGGCGAATTCATTTCTGAAATTTTGGACGAGGATGAGGCTCAGGAGCTTCGTATCCACGGCGGCGACAAGGGCGAATTCGGTGCTACAACGGGCAGACCGAGAAGAGTCGGCTGGTTTGACTGCGTTGCTACTCGCTACGGCATTGAGTGTCAGGGCGCAACAAAGGTTGCTATGACAGCTATCGACTGCCTTTCATATCTTGACGAAATCAAGGTTTGCACAGCTTATGAGGTTGACGGCAAAATCATCAACGACTTCCCCACAACCGCTATACTTAAAAAATGCAAGCCCGTTTTCACAACTCTCAAGGGCTGGCACAGCAACATAAGAGGCATTAAAAATTATGACGAGCTTCCCGACGAGGCAAAGGCATATGTTGAGTTTATCGAAAAACAGCTCGGTCATAAGATCGATATGGTATCAAACGGCCCCGAGCGTGAGGCTATAATCTACAGATAATCAGGTGCAAAAATATATGGAGAAAATTCTCGTTTTGGACTTCGGCGGTCAGTATAATCAGCTGATTGCACGCAGAGTCCGTGATAACAATGTTTACGCTGAAATACTCCCCTATACAACCCCGATTGAGGTCATCAAGGCTAACAATTACAAGGGTATTATTTTCACAGGCGGACCGAACAGCGTTTACGATATGAAATCTCCGCACTACACAAAGGAAATATTGGAGCTTGGCATTCCCGTTCTCGGTATTTGCTACGGCTGTCAGCTTATTGCGTGGATGTGCGACGGCGTTGTTAAAACTGCGCCTGTTTCGGAATACGGTAAAATCGAGGTTACGGTTAAGGACAGTTTGCTTTTCAAGGGCATTCCCGAAAAAAGCGTAGTTTGGATGAGCCACACCGACTATATAGCGCAGCCCCCCGAGCATTTCGAGGTTGTCGGCTGCTCAAAGGATTGTCCCTGTGCGGCAATGCAATATCCCGAAAAGGGAATTTACGCCGTACAGTTTCATCCCGAGGTTACTCACAGCGAGTACGGACTTAAAATGCTCCACAATTTCCTCTATCTCGTCTGCAAATGTTCAGGCGATTGGGTAATGGATAATTTCATAGAAAAAACAGTCAGCGAATTGCGTGAAAAAATCGGCGACAAGCGAGTTATACTCGGTCTTTCGGGCGGAGTTGACTCCTCGGTTGCGGCAGGACTTTTGAGCCGTGCCGTCGGCGATCAGCTCACCTGCGTATTTGTCGATCAAGGTCTTATGCGTAAGGATGAGGGCGATTTCGTCGAAAAAACCTTTACATCGCTTTTCGATATGAAATTTATCCGTGTAAATTGTCAAGAGCATTTTCTGAAGGCTCTCAAAGGCGTTACGGACCCCGAGGAGAAGCGTAAAATCATCGGCACGGAGTTCTACAAGGTGTTTTGGGAAGAAATCCGCAAGCAAGATGAAAAAGGCTATTTCGCACAGGGTACTATCTATCCCGACTGTATCGAATCAGGCAAGGGTAATGCCGATAAGATAAAGACGCATCACAACAAGGTTAAAATGCCCGACGACATTGAGTTTTTGGACATTATCGAACCGCTTTCAAGTCTTTTCAAGGATGAGGTAAGGCGTGTCGGCGAGAAGCTCGGTATTCCGCATGAGCTCGTTTGGCGTCAGCCCTTCCCCGGCCCCGGTCTCGGTGTCAGAATAATCGGTGAAATCACAGCCGAAAAGGTTGAAATTTTGCAGCAGGCGGATGCGATTTTCCGTGAGGAAATGGCTAATTCCGAATATGAGAGCAATCTTGCACAGTTCTTTGCCGTGCTCCCCGGCGTTAAGTCTGTCGGAGTTATGGGCGACCACAGAACTTATGAGCAGCTGGTAATTTTAAGAGCCGTTACGACAGACGACTTTATGACAGCCGATTGGGCGAGAATTCCCTATGAATTGCTTGCAAGGGTGTCTAACAGGATTACCAACGAAGTAAAGGGAATCAACAGGGTGGTTTATGATATAACCTCAAAGCCCCCTGCTACGGTTGAATACGAATAATATAAAACGGAGGCTTTATGAACACTAATATACGTCCCGAGTCAATGACTCGAATTACAACAAAAGAATTAGCAGATAAATTTATCGCCGAGCAAATCGAAAAGGTTCGTGCTCAGGTTGGCGACAAAAAGGTGCTTTTGGCTCTTTCGGGCGGTGTTGACTCATCGGTTGTAGCCGCACTTCTTATAAAGGCTATCGGCAAGCAGCTTGTTTGCGTACATGTAAACCACGGACTTCTCCGTAAGGGTGAGCCCGAAGAGGTTGTCAGAGTATTTAAGGATGAGATGGATGCAAACCTCATTTATGTTGATGCTATCGACCGCTTCCTTGATAAGCTTGCAGGCGTTGAGGACCCCGAAGCAAAGAGAAAAATTATCGGCAACGAGTTTATAAACGTTTTCGTTGAAGAGGCAAGAAAGCTCGACGGCGTTGACTTCCTTGCACAGGGTACGATTTATCCCGACATTCTCGAGAGCGACGGCGTAAAGGCTCATCACAACGTCGGCGGTCTCCCCGAGGATCTCAAATTCGAGCTTGTTGAACCCGTTAAGCTTCTCTTTAAGGATGAAGTCAGAGTTGTCGGCAAGGCTCTCGGACTCCCCGAAACAATGGTTGAACGTCAGCCGTTCCCCGGTCCCGGTCTTGGTGTTCGCTGCACAGGTGCTATCACAAGAGACAGACTTGAGGCTGTTCGTGAGTCAGACGCTATTCTCCGTGAAGAGTTTGAAAAAGCAGGCTTTCAAGGTAAGGTTTGGCAGTATTTCACAGTTGTTCCGGATTTCAAATCAACAGGCGTTAAGGACGGCAAGAGACTTTGGGATTGGCCCGTAATTCTCCGTGCTGTTAACACAGTTGACGCTATGTCGGCTACAGTTGAGGAAATCCCTTACGATATCCTTTTCAAAATTCGTGACAGAATCCTTGAGGAAGTTTCAGGCGTAAACCGTGTCCTCTATGACATCTCCCCGAAACCTATTGCTACGATTGAGTGGGAATGATACCAAAAACGCTGAAAACCCGCATAAATACTGGGTTTTTGAGGATTAAAAAGTCCTCGTGACAACGTTTTGACAACAATTTCAGATTATTCATAAAAAAGAGCTAACAGATTTTTGTTACAAAGTCTGTTAGCTCTTTTTTGCGTTATTTTTTATTACTTGAGATTCCTGAATTTTTATATTCATTGTCCTTTGAAAATGTACTTTCATTGGACGCTTCTGTTGCATTAAATTTTAGTGGTACGGAATCGTTTTCAAATGAACAATATTTATCACTTAAAAACTTTAAATAATATGATTCAGTTTCGTTTTTAATCTGCTTCTTCATTATTTATGCCCTCATACATTTTCGGATTTTCAGTATAGTGGGTATACATATACTGCGGATTATATTTTATGTCAAAATAGTGCTTTCGTTTCATCCAAATAAATCCGTCGTGCTTTGAAACAATTGCGACATCAATTGGACCGCCCACAGTTCCTATATTACCATCTAAAGCAACTTTTCGACGAACAGAAGTGATATTTATCATTGATTCTGCAAGCAAAGATAGTTCTTCGATAGGTAATGTTGCCACAGACTGAATTATTGGTCGCATAAATTCTTCGTTAGCTTTTTTAATGATTTCGTCGAGTATCCCTTTTGTTGATGTGTTCAACTCTCTAATGACAGTACCTTTCTTTCCCTCTGCAAAGCAATCATTATCTATTGAACCAAGCTTCTTAGAAATTTGCCGAGGTATTTCTACAGCTATTTTTTGTATAAACCCATCATTTATACCAAACAAAAATGTTTGCATAACGTCAGTTTGTGCCAGTGGAGTTATCGACGCATCAGTATCTTCATCTATAGATACTTGCTCTTTTTCTATATATCTTAATTTCCCATTGATAATTCCGCCAAAATGTAGATGAACCATTTGAGGAAAAATTTCCTCTTTGCCAAACCCAGCAAAACATAGACCGACATAACCATCTCTAAAGAAATCTTTATCAAATAGTGTGCAAACTTTTTTTGCTAGTTCTGCTGATTGTTCGTCATTCAACCAATCAAAATTGCTGTTGATATGGTTTTTAATTGTGACAAAGTATTTTTCTTCCACATACTGAGCGAAAGAGCAATTATTCAAGTCATCCTGTTGTTCAATAAAGTCAATGGTTGCTTTTAGTGTCTTGCTATTTATTTCTTGTAATTCTTCTGATGTTAAATTACGAGACATCTCTTTCAATTTATTATCTATGTAATTTTTTCGGTCACCAACCATTCCTTTAAACAAGTCCACAAAAACGCGTTCTATATAGTTCATTTCATTTTTTTCAAAATGAAACAGTTTTGAATTTGTTTTTAGGTAGCTCATAAAATCCGCAACGTAGTCTTTTAGAGAATTAAACCTCTTTTTCCCTAGAAATGACTTATATTGCTTAATAATGATTTCAATAGGTATCTGCATGAAGGATGCGCTTGAATAAACAATTACGCCGACAGGTTCACAACGAGAAATCGCAAATAGTTTGTTTGCAGAATTGTGAATCGCAATGTGCTGACCGATTGTAACCGCACTATCTGCAGCCATTGCTATAGCATTTTTATTCATGATACATATTCCTGCGCTCATTTTTCATCCCCCGTTTGAACTTAGTTTGTTTTTCGCATTTTATCTAATGCGTCCCTTGTGCGCTGTACCTCTACTTCGGGATATGTATAACGCCAACGATCATATTCCTCTTTGCTGATTTCACCGTTGCGATATTTCTCCGCTTCTTTCTGCCAAGCGGTAAAACGCTCAAGCAAAGAAATGTAAGATGTTCCCCTGTTTTTATCAAGACGAATGCAGACCTCGTCATCAAGCTTGTCGATTTTCAAGCCGTAAATGTCCTCTAATGCAAACAGCGTGTGCATAAAGCCTAGATCAGTATCAATGTCGGGAACATTCAAAGCCATAGTAGAAACACCTAATACATTCGCAAGTGCTTCTGTTAAATCAGCTTTGGGGCATCTTGAGCCGGACTCATATTGTGCCATACGAATGTCAGCGGTTTTCTCAGGAAAACCGACCTGAACACCGAGAAACTTTTGTGTCATACCTTTGAGGTTGCGAAAAAACCTAATTCTTTCACCGATTGCCATAGCAATTACACTCCTTAATCTGTGTTGTATAATTAGTATAGCATATACAGTTAGGATATGTCAAGGTAACAAAAGCAAAAAAAGTTAGTATTTTCTCAAAAAACTATTGACTTAACGGAAATCCGTTAGTATAATGGAGTTAAGCAAATTCCGTTAGTGTGTTTGCGGACAATTGAATGACCGTCCGAGTGGGATACTCCGCCAAGACCTTCCGAAAGGAAGCGAGCGAGCAAACGCCGCTGAAAAGCAGGGGCAGGAACGGCACTTGGGTAGAACGGCAAAACCCAACACGAAATTAAAAACAAGGAAAGGAGGTTCTGCAATGTTTGAAGATTATTATATGACAGCAGATGATGTTGCAAAGGCACTCAAGATTTCCAAATCATTCGCTTATAAGGTAATACGGAAAATGAACGCCGAACTGCAAGAACAAGGATTTTTCACAATGGCTGGTAAAGTCAACAAACAATTCTTTTTAGACAAAACCTGTTACGATGTAGCCAAAGTTAAGGAAAGGAAGTGATGTAAATGGCTGTTTACAAAGACGAAAAAACAAACACGTGGATGGTTTACTACCGAGTGACCGATTGGAAAGGAGATCGAAAGCAAAGCACAAAGAGAGGCTTCCAAACAAAACGTGATGCGCTTGCTTGGGAACGAGAGTTCCTAAACAAAACTCAGGCTGACCTCAGCATGACCTTTGCGAGTTTTGTTGACACCTATACGGTGGATATGAAAAATCGCATTAAGGAAAATACTTGGCACACGAAGGAGCATATTATACGCACAAAAATCTTGCCATACTTCGGTAAGCGCAAAATCAGCGATATTCAGCCGAGAGATATTATTGCTTGGCAGAATGAAATGATTAAGGGGTGCGACAAGAATGGTAAGAAATACTCTCCCGTGTACCTTAAAACGCTCCACAATCAGCTCAGCTCCATTTTCAATCACGCCGTTAAGTTCTATGGCTTGAAAGAAAATCCCGCCGCCAAGGTCGGCAATATGGGTAAGGCGAAAATCCGTGAAATGCTCTTTTGGACACAGGAAGAATATCAGAAATTTGCCTTTGCGGTGATGGACAAACCCGTTTCCTACTACGCATTTGAAATGCTGTATTGGTGCGGTATCCGTGAGGGTGAGCTGTTAGCCTTGACCGCCGGCGATTTTGATTTTGAGCGTGGTACGGTTGCTATTAATAAGTCCTATCAGCGTATTGATGGCAGGGATGTTATTACTGAGCCGAAAACACCGAAAAGCAACCGAGTTATTAAAATGCCGGAGTTTCTTGTAGAGGAAATTAAGGAATACCTCTCAAAAATCTATGGTTTGCAAAAGAATGATCGTGTGTTTACTATTACAAAGAACTATCTGCACCGTGAAATGACGAGGGGCGCAGATGAAGCAGGCGTTAAGCGTATCCGTATTCACGATCTGCGACACCCGTATGTCAAGCCCACGACAAAAAAATTTGCATCTTTTTTGAAGTTTTTTCGGGCAGCTGCAATAGCTGCCCGTAGCTGTTCCATACGGTATTCATGGCTCATGCTTCCTTTCCAGATTTCTCCGTTCCTAAAAAGTCCTGCGTAACATATTCTATCTCAATCCGATCCCCAGGAAAAACATATACCCTGTTGATAAGCCGGTCTATCAGCGATTGCGTCAGGACATCGGTGCTGCCTACTTCCTGAACAATTTCCCGCTGTTTCAGCCTCGCCTCATAATCACTCTGTATCTGTTTGGTCTGCGCTGTGATAGCGGCATGGACATTCTTGGCCTGTACCAGTTCCGCGTCATATACTGCTTTCTGTGACCGGTAGGTTTCCAGATCGATCTCGCCAAGCGCATACCGTTCATAAAGCTGCCGTTTGCTGTCCTGTATAGCCCGCAACTTATCTTCATGCTCGGCCTGCTGGACCGTCTGTAAATCCAGCTTATCTTTACTGCCGTCGATTCCCAACGCCGGACACATCTGCGCCCGGATCGTCTCAAAGACTACCTGCTCCAGATCAGCCATCTTTACCCGCACGCCATGACAGGGAAAACTTTCTGACACTTCGGAATGACGGCAATAAAACCATGCTCCATTTCTGAGTGACATAGCATGATCGCAGCATCCACAAAACACCTTTCCCCGAAGCAGATAGTCACGCCTTTTTTTATTGGGGAGGGAAAAACGCTTAATAGAAGTATTGGCCTGCTCAAACAATTCCTTGCTGACAATCGCGGAATGATGGTCGGGGATTTTGAACCACTCGCTTTCATCTTTGAGCTTCATGCAGCGGCTGCCGATTTCCTGCACCTTGCGTTTGCCGATTATGTAGGTGCCGATATACCGCTGATCCTCCAGCATCCGCAGGACTGTTGAACTGCTCCATACGCCGTGTGTCCTTGACACATTATAATGGTCTTTTCCGTTATCCCTCCGATACTCTCCAGGCGTGGGAATATGGAGGGCGTACAACTTGCGGGTGATCTCTGCTGCGGTATTGCCTTCAGCCGCCCATTCAAATATCAGACGGACATTTCCCGCAACATTTTCGTCCGGCTCCATACGCCCGTCTGCGCTTTTGCGGTAGCCGTAAGGACAGATAACGCTCTGGTACTCGCCCCGGCGCATCTTCGCATATTTGGCGCTTTTTGTTTTCATGGACATATCACGGCTGTAGCACTCGCTGATAAGATACTTAAAGGCAACATCAATCCCTCCGGTATCTCCTTTGAAATTGACGGTGTCAAAATCGTCGCTGACAGAGATAAACCGGGTGTGATAGAGCGGAAACACCCGCTCGATGAAATAACCGGTCTCAATGCTGTTGCGTCCAAACCGGGATAGGTCTTTGACAATGATACAGTCGATACTTCCTGCCTGCACCATCGTCAAAAGCTCCTGCACTGCGGGACGTTCAAAATTCGTACCCGTATGGCCATTATCGACAAACTCCAAAACCTCGCCATTATCCCATTCCGGCAGCGACATGGCTTTTTCCCGCAGGATAAGGCGCTGGTTCGGAATACTCAAACTTTCTGTCTTAATATCCTCCACGGATAACCGAATATAAAGGGCAATTACATATTTGCGCATGACTCCACTTCCTTTCCCTGAAATTCACTCTTAAAGCGGAAGGTCACATGAATATCCCGTTTGTGGTCTATCTCGATCCGCTCAATCAGCCGGTCAATCAGTTCTGCCGTAAGCAGGTGATCCTTTGCCAGTGACTTTGCATCCTTTTCCATAGTCCGGTAGCGTACAAACTGTTCGTCGAGAGCATCCATATCCCTTTCAAGCTCGGTGATCTCACCGGACAGTGTATTGATGGATTCCTCATAATCCGCTTTCAGTTCAAAGTATTCCTCGCTTGTCAAAACACCCTGTACAAAGTTCTCATATAGGCCGCGGATCAACCGGCGTTTCTTTTCAATTTCCTGCCGTTTGGATGACATCTGGCCCCTGAGTTTATCCTTTTCCTGTTTTTGCCTTGCCTCCAACTGAAAGAGGGGGAGAGACATTCCCAGGGCAACCGTCAGCTCTTTCTCCAAAACAGATGTGACCGTAGCGATCAGCTCCGTTTCCTGTATCATCACACCCTTGCAGCTATCTTTTTCTACCCGGCTGTTGGTAAGGCAATGAAACCAGTAAATATCCGGCCCTTTTTTGCGCTCCGCCCGCTGCCGGTGGAGACTCCTGCCGCAATCCGCACAGAATACCTTTCCCTTAAAGATATTGGGGGTATATGGTTTTTTTGGCACAGCCTTGCTTTGCTCGCAGACCTGTTTCCGATAGTCCTGTACCGCCTCAAAAACCGCATGGCTGATAATAGGCTCATGGGTATGCCTTGCAACGATCAGATTATCGTCTCCGGCCTGTACCTGCTGGTGGTCTACAATTTTGGTCTTGCCCTGTACCAGATCACCGGTATAAACCTCACTTTCCAGTATCTTCATTACAGTACGGGTCTGCCATTTCCCGCTCCCGATCAGCCCAGGGCTGGTAATTTCACCGGTAGTCTTTTTATAATGGCTTGGGGCAGGAATCCCCATTTCATTCAGATTACGCACAATACGGTTTAACGCTACACGCTCATAAGCCCACTGGAAAATCTGCTGCACAACAGGAGCGGCGGCCTCGTCAATCAGCAGTTTATGACAGTTCTCCGGGTCTTTCCGGTAGCCGTATGGAGCCCGTGCGCCAATATAGTCACCGTCTTTCATGGCCTGCCTTGCCTGGGCCTTGATCTTCCGGCCAATATCCAGCGAATAGGCTTCATTTATCATGTTTTTCAGCGGAAGCATAATGCCTCCGTGAAGATTGCCGGGGTCTGCCGTATCAAACTGATCTGTAACCGCAATAAAACGGACATTGTGCGTGTAGAAATACTGTTCGATATAATAGCCGGTATCAATGGAATTACGCCCCAGGCGGGATAGGTCCTTAACAATCACACAGTTGATATAGCCTGCCTCAATATCCGAAAGCATCTGTTGAAAGCCCGGACGATGGAAATTCGTGCCCGTCATGCCGTTGTCGATATAGGTATCATAGACGACAAAATCCGGTTTATCAGCAAGAAAATCATTCAGGACCAGCTTTTGGTTTTCCACCGAACATCCCCGTTTCTTGTTATCCTCCACGGAAAGCCGGATATACAGTGCTACATGAACATATAAAGATGGTACTGGCTCAGCCGTGATTACTGTTTCTTTTCTGCTCTTTCTTGCCATTTAACCCACCTTCCTTTCCGCGGCCTGTTCTACGATCTGCTCTGCCAGGGCAACCGCTTTTTTGTATTCGTCCTGATAATTAAATTCAATATGCAGCTCGTCCTTGCTAATCACGCGAATACTGCGGATAAGCTGCATGACTGCGCGGCGGTCAATTTCCTCCATCGTGGAAAACTGCATGAAGTGATTGATCCAGCGGTTCCGCTCGCTGCGGTTTTCCAATACATCTGTCAGCCGTTCCTCCCATTCCGCAACTGCCTTTTGCAGCAATTCAATGTCCGCATTGTATTTCCGCTTGTAGGATAGATATTCTTCTTTGGTAAGAATCCCGCTCACCAGATTTTCATAGAGCTTCGTCTTGAAACCCTCAATCTGTGCCAACTGTTTTTCATTGGCTCTGATCTGTCCGGCGTATTCCTGGGCCAGTTCCCGGTTGATCCGTTCCTGACTGATACTGGACAACAGCGAATCCAGAGAAGCCACATTTTCAATATGGCCCTTTAAGCTGTCCTGCACACACTCGATCAAGTCGTCCTCTTTCAGCATCACAGAGGAAGCGCAGCCATTCTTTTTGCCCGTAGGGCAATAGTAGTAGTGGTATTCCTTGTCTTTGTAGCGGTTTGTCTTACGGGTCATGCGGCAGCCGCAGCATCCACAGATCAAAATACCGGAGAACAGATATACCTTATCCGATTTAGGAGAGGTCCGGGTGTCAATCCGGCGAAGTCGCTGAATCAGGTCAAAATCGTGTTTCTGGATAATCGCCTCATGGGTGCCCTCTACACGAATCCACTCGGATGAAGGCTTATCCTCACGCTCCTTCAATTTGAAGTGGGGCGTTGTCTGTTTTCCCTGCACCAGTGTCCCGGTATAGGTTTCGTCCTTCAAAATGCGGATGATGGTAGTGGCAGACCATTTACAATCCTTACGGTCCGTATAGCCGCCTTTGGCATGGGGCATCCCGTGATTCCTCTTATAAGCCAGCGGAGAGAGAATACCCATGCGGTTCAGTTCATCAGCAATATGGGAAGCACTGAATCCTTCCAGACGCTTTCTGAAAATATCCCGTACCACACCCGCTGCATACTCGTCAACTTCCAAACTCTTATGCTTGTCGCCAGTTTTTACATAACCGTAAATAGTAAAAGCTCCAACAAAATCACCGCTGCGTCGTTTCACATCCAGGGCACTCCGGGTCTTTACGGAAATATCCCGGCAGTATGCCTCGTTCATAATGTTTTTTACCGATACGGTGAGATCATCTGCAGCGTCATTTTCCGTGTCTACATTGTCATTGATGGCGATAAAACGGACGCCGTAGGCCGGAAATACCCGACGCATATAACGGCCCGTCTCTATGTACTCACGCCCCAGGCGGGAAAGGTCTTTTACAATGACACAGTTAGCCTCGCCCTGTTCGATCATCCGCATCATTTCCTGAAATGCTGGACGGTCAAAGAGGACACCGCTGTAACCGTCGTCAATCTTTTCTGCCACAACCTCAATCTCCGGGTGCCGGGCAATGAAATCATCAATGAGCCGCCGCTGATTGGCAACGCTGTCACTTTCCACCGACTTGTCATCCGTATAGGAAAGACGGATATACTTAATAGCTTTATAAACCTGCATAAAAAAACACTCCTTTCGTTGCGCAGAAAAATCCCCGCAATTCAAGAAGTGTGGTTATGCCGTATTCAATTCCTTTTCCGACTCTTATTGTACCACGCTCTTACGGGAAAGTCAGCCCTTTTCTGGAAGAAATTTTGCTTCACCGTAAAATACCCTTGATACATTCCTCCAGGGTGGCACCGCCAGGGGCAAAGCTGGCCCGGACGGTAAAACGTCCGCACTTAAAACGGTAAGGGTTTTTGATCTGGCGCACAAATTCAGTGATTCGTTCCTCGCGGGGAAGCTCCTTATCCACGGTGACATCCCGAATGTCTACCAATGAACCGCTTCCGCCAGCAGTAATATTCTCCATAATACCAACTCCTTCCTGAAATTACTGGTCTATCAAAACCACATGAATAAGCCGGACCCGCCCTATAAATAGAAACAGGTCCGGCCCATTGTATCTGATTTCGATTTTGCTTGCCGTATTTGCCACGCCCCCCGGCAGCTCTGTCTACACAAAGCGGGGTTGCCATAGGCTGCGGCCAGCTTTACCGCATCATAGCCCCGCAGATGCCGCCGCTTTGCCAGAGCAAGCGCACACCGCAGGGACTTCCCTTCAAGTCCGTGAGAGATTGTGAAAAAGTACCATTATGATCTGCGCCGTCGTCGCGCCCGGCCTGCCACAGCCGGGTCAATGGATTGCGTGGATCGCTCGGACAGCCGGATTCATCACCTCCCTGGCTGCCTGTCTTTGCGCCGCTCCATTTGCCGCTCGGAACACAGAATGACGTACCCATAGCAACGTATATTCGGTTGTCAAAGTGCAACGAGGGCACGGCCATTATGACATTTTATAGTTGGGGTGGACCAGAGCATGTGCTGTATGGCCGCACCCATTGGACTTGTCTGCCGAATATGTCCCTCTATTATTCATTTCATTTTCGGGGGCAAAGTTGCCGTCTGTCAGGAAAGTTCTTTCAAAAACTTTTCCAAACTTCGCAGGCCGGCATTGATAGAGCGAGTAATTCGGCTCTTATGGGTGCCCTCCGCTTTTGCAATATCCGATTTGCTCATGCCAAGAAAATAGTGCGCATAAATCCGATTCCGCTGTTTCTCCGGCAAAGAGGCAAGTGCCTGATACAGCCTGGCATTTTCTTCTTTCCGTTCCAAAATATCCGCAGGTGTCAGGACAATTACCAGAGCGTCACGCTCGACATTGGCATCATAGTCCAGCGAAAAATATGCTTTGTGCCGGTATGTACGCAAAATATAAGCCGCCTCATTCAGCTTATACTCATGGAGCAAATCAGCCACTTCGTCCGGCACTTCCACAATGGTATCAGTTGTATAAAACGGGTAATAATCCCGCAGATTGATCTTTTTCATTAGATTATCCTCCAATTTCAATTTTTGAGTTGATAGGCAAAATCGAAATCAGAGGGCGGGGAGCGACAGCCAGGAGTTCCGCCTACAAGAAAAAAATCAGATAGGCTTGTCCGCCTTTCAGATATGAAAAAAGCGCGTACCTGTTTTATTTCAGGAACGCGCTCATAGGAATATTTTGTTGAGTATTGGGGAAAAGGATAAAAATATGTCGATACAAAAAGCGCCGCAGCGTTTTGAGCTGCGGCACTAAAAGATTTTCGGCTATATCGTTGTCGGTTTCTGTAGAAATATTGGACCTTCCAAATGTGCATGTCTGCCCCCATACCTGGGGGAGCACAAACAGATTAGAACGGTATTGCTTTTATACTTCCCCCAATCTGTTACTTTGGGGACATTATATAGGGTATAGTAATCAGCCTCCGTTCACCTTTTTCTCAGAAGTTAATCAAGATGTTGTAATTTCACTTCTTTTGCTGCGTTGTGTCAAATTTATATCCAACACCGCGCACACTGATAATATAATCTGGAATGTCCGGGGATATTTTGAGTTTTTGCCGCAGCCGACTCATTATGTTATGAATCGCAGTTAGTTCGTTCTCAACATATTCCTCACTCCATACATGGTAGGCTATGGTTTCAAAGGTCATTACTCGTCTTCGATTCATAAGCAATAAGTAAAGGGCATTAAACTCTCTGACCGACAAATCTACCTTTTTCCCTTGGACAGCGACCTCTCTTTCTTCCAGACAAAAATACAGATCACCTTCCCGAATTTCTGTTAAAGGTTGAGACGTATCTATCCGTGCGCCAAAAGAATCCGGGTTAGTACATGGGATGGCCGAAAAGCCCTGCTGTTGTTCTGTTTCAAGGACAAACTGTATCATTTCGCGTTTCTGCTCAACATCAAGCAAAACAAAAAGTTTCTCACCAATCTGCCGGCCATTCTCCGATAAATCAAGTACCGCTAGTTTCCCATGTCATCACCTTCCTTCCTTAAAGCGTCTTTCAATTTCTGAAAGGATTCCTCGCTGATTGCGTGTTCTATCCGGCAGGCGTCTTGCTCTGCCGTTTCCTGATCGACACCGGCAGCGACAAGCTGCTCCGTAAAGAATCGGTGCCGTTCATAAATTTTCTCGGCAATCTCCCGGCCTATGTCTGTCAGATGGAGAAAACCATCTTTATCCACGGTCAGAAAGCCACCGTCCCGCAGGACACCTACTGCATGGCTGATACTCGGTTTGCTAAAGCCCATGTGTCGGGCAAGATCAACAGAGCGTACCATGCCGGATTTCTTTTGCAGCATTAGTATGGCCTCTAAGTAGTCCTCGCCTGACGCATGAAGTTTCATCCGTTCCTCCCTTATGTAAGGCTCCATCCAGCAGATTTTTTTCGGATATTGACAAATTCCTGATAAATTCCGGCTTTTGCCATAAGCTCATCATGGGTTCCCTGTTCGCTAATCTGTCCATTAGAGATTACCAAAATCTGATCTGCCTGCCGGATGGTATTCAGCCGATGTGCAATTACAAGTAATGTCTTACCCTTGACCAGCTCATTGATTGCCTCCTGAATGTAACTTTCATTATCAGTATCGACACTGGCTGTTGCTTCGTCTAAAATTACAATCGGGGCATCTTTCAGAATACAGCGGGCAATAGAAATACGCTGTTTCTCGCCGCCGGACAAAGTAGCGCCGCCCTCGCCAACAACAGTCTGAAATCCATCCGGCAGAGCCATGATAAAGTCATAACACCGAGCTTTCTTAGCTGCCTCATAGACTTCCTGTTCAGTGGCGTCAGGTTTGCCCATGCTGATATTGTTATAAATTGTGTCTTGGAATAAGTACACGCGCTGGAATACCATGCTGATTTGTTCCATCAACTCAGCCAGCGGCACATCCCGAATATCCGTCCCGCGAACCGTTACCGTTCCAGATTTCACATCCCACAGCCGCGCCAGAAGGTTCGCAATCGTGGATTTGCCACCGCCAGACGGTCCCACAAGTGCGGTCATGGTATTCTTCTGCATAGAGAAGCTGATGTTGTGCAGGACTTCCTTGTCCTGATAGGCGAAGGCCACATCGCTAAATTGTACTTCTGGCTGATCCGGCTGTGCCTGTGACAGAATATGTTGATTTCCGTTATCGGGAAGTTCGGGCTCGTCCAAAACAGCTTCAATGCGGTCTAATGCGGCATTCATCACGGTCAGTCGGGTTGCTTCTCCATAAAGAGCTTTCAGAGGTCCAAAGAGATCAAAGACAAACA
>ENA-OUQC01000342-OUQC01000342.1-human-gut-metagenome-genome-assembly--contig:-NODE-342-length-36590-cov-10.615930_pt1 | contig 36590 bp, 39 predicted proteins | sample MGYA00237942_ERZ548815 | MGnify/ENA primary metagenome ERZ548815 (study PRJEB26490, sample SAMN05194722) | human gut metagenome | biome: terrestrial biome; feature: human-associated habitat; material...
GTCATAGCCCATGGAGACCACGATGAGATAGCTGCTGCCGCGCTTGCGGATGCTTGCCATAAAAATGACCTCGCTTTCATTTGACCTCGGTACGGTTGAGATTTACTTGGCAAGCACAACATACCGCAAGCGCGTCGGTAAAGCTATCCTTAATTTTGAGGAAAAATGATTTTCTACGAAAGCAACAATCATGCGCTGCGCCGCTTCGAGGAACAGGCGGCGGCGAGATTGAAAATCTGCTCGCCGTCCGGGCGGAGCATGGTGAGCATGGAGTCTGCCGCCTGCTCCTTCTGCGCCTGCTGGGGGTGGCAGTAGGTGCGCTCTAAGAAGCCGGTGTCCGAATGCCCCACGAGGTCTGCCACCGTCTGCTTGTCCACGCCGCAGTGCAGAAGCGATGTCACGAAGTAGTGCCGCAGGGTGTGTAGGTGGTACTCCCGCGGAAAGGCGATGGCATCATAGATCTTCCGCAGCCGCTTGGTGAAGGTGTCCGGGTGGATGAGCTGCCCCTGCTCGTCGGTGAAGAGGTAGGGGCTGAGCCTGCGGCGCTGCTTGTCCGCCTCCATTTGCTTGCGGCGCTTGTAGGCGAGGAGGATGCCCCGCAGATCGGAGGAGAGATAGACTTCACGGCTCTTGCCGTTTTTGGTAGAGCCCTCCACGATGCCCTTGCCGGGAACGCTGCTGCGGGAGCGGCTGACGGTGAGCAGCAGACCATTTTGCGTAGTGGTGAAGTCCGACCATTGCAGAGCACACAGCTCGCCCCGGCGGCAGCCGGTATACATGGAGAGCAGATAGAACAGGCGGTAGTGCCGCGGTTCCATTGCCAGCGCGTCCAGCAGCTTTTCCACCTCACTTCGCGTGGGGATGCGCTGCACCGTGCACTGCGGTGTGGGGAGGTCTAACATTCGCGCGGGATTTTTCTCGATGATCTCGTTGCGCTTGGCGTCGCTGAGCACGGCGGAGACCACAGAGAGGTACCGCTGCGCGGTGGATTCATTGATGCGCTTTCCGTGGTGCTTGCGCTTGCGCAGCTCGGAGAGCATATTTTCCAGTGCCATCGGTCGGAGCTTATTGAGGCGGATGCCGCCGATCATGGGATACACCACCTCCAGCATCCGCCGGTATGCAGCGATGGTGCTGGGAGCGTATTTCGTCTGCCGCTTCAGCCAGCGGGAGGCGAATTCCTCAAAGGTCATCTCGCCATCCTCGGCGTAGCCGGTCTTGAAGCTGCGCTCCAGCTCCTCGGCGGCGTGGGCGACATACTGCCCGATGCCGCGCTTGGGAACGCTAAGCGGGACTTGGATGGTCTTTGCCTTGCTGATTTTTTTGCCGTTGGGCCGGTAACCGTTACTGACGGTGATCTTATACCGTCGCTCATCTAATTTTTTGATGCTTGCCATTTTTAGAACCCTCCCATGGTTTGCTGCTGTTTTTCTTGCACAGCCTGTTCATCCAATTTTTCTTTCACAGCCATAGCCGCGCCCGCGGCGAAGCCGATCGCAGCACCAAAGTTTTCAGCGGCAATTTTCGCCTCCATGCGCCGCCGCTTTTCCTCGGCGTCCTCGTCCTCATCCAGCAGTGTTCCTACGGCAGACAGTCCTGCCACGGCGGGGATCAGAGGAACAGGCTGCGGATCGCCGCCGCGCCATACCAACCCGCCAGTGCCGCCGTGCCAAGGATCAGCACCAGCATGATCCACTTGAGGGCCACCAGCAGGCTGAAATCCGGGAGCCAGTCGATCCACTTGGAGGAATATTTCTCGCTCAGGTTCCCAACCCGTTCCAGCAGTTTGTTCATCTCTGTCAGTGATTTCTGCATCTCCGTGAGCGACTTCTGCACCGGTGTCAGGTCGACGCGCGTTTTTAGCTCCGGCAGGGTCTTTCGAATTTCCTCCAGCTCCCAGTTTATTCCGTCTGCCTGCTCCGTCAGCTTGTTCATCGCCTGCGGCAGATCGCACCGGATCACGATGGGCTGCATCATCTGCGGCGGTGTATTTGCCAATGCGCTGTTCGACTGGTTCATCCGCTTCAATTCCTCCATCGATTTCCGCTGCTCGATGGAATTTTCTTTGGACGAGCTTTGCCCGTATTCTGAATTCATGCTCCATGACCTCCTTGCAATACTTTTCCTCGTGTAGTTTGTTGTCACGGCATTTTAGCCCGTCCGGCGTGGTGTAGGTGATCCGTGTTTACGAGGTGCTCAGCGGAGCTTGATCAAAAAAGTTTTTAAGTCCAAATGCAATAAATCATCCTGTTATCCGTGCATTACACGGACAACAGGAGACGGAAGCCTATAGTCAGCAGTTCATCCTGCTTTTCCACCGTCAGGCGACCGCTGAGGGTGTCGAAGGCCACAGTTTTCGGCTCCGGCTCCACAAAACGGGTGATGATATAGGCAGTGGCCAGCGTGGCGTGGCCGCACAGCTCCACCTCGCCGCCGGGGGTGAACCAGCGCAGGTGATACGCGTCGCCCTCCCGCACGGCAAAGGCGGTCTCGGAGAGATTGTTCTCGATGGCGATGCTCTGCATGGTGCTCTCATCCAGCCACTTGTCCATGACGCAGACAGCGGCGGGATTGCCCGCAAAGACTTTGTTGGTAAACGCGTCTACCCCATACTGTTTCATTCAAAAACACTCCTTTTTACGCGTCAAGATAGGCGATGATCTCGACCTCGCACAGGATACCCAAGGGAAGCTCCCTGACCGCCACGCAGGTGCGGGCCGGTTTGGAGACGAAGAATTTTTCGTAAACGCTGTTGAAAGCGGCAAAATCCTTCATATCCGCTAGATAGCAGTTGGCCTTTACCACGCGGGAAAAGTCCGTTCCGGCCTGCGCAAGGATGGATTGCAGGTTCTTCATGGTCTGCTCTGCCTGCGCTTCAATGCCGCCATCTGCGACTTTGCCGCTCTCCGGCAACAGACCACCCTGACCGGAGGTGAAGAGAAAGTCACCTGCGACGTATGCCTGCGAATAGGGCCCGATGGCTGCGGGCGCATGCTCGGTATGAATGCTTTTGATGCTTACGCAAGACGCCTCCTTACAAGATGGTGCACCATAAGCACAGGTTGGAGACGATCCACACGGGCATCAACATGGCGGATACGGTCACTACCGGCGTGATGGTTCCGGTCAGCAGGCAGGCTATGGTCACCAGTGTGATTAGAAGAATGGCAACTGCCGCCACCTGCTTCAGGGTTTTGTTGTTCGTCTTTGTCATGGAAAACCGCTCCTTTCATTTTGGTTGGCATGGTATTCAGATCATCAGGTACAGCGCACAGTTGAGGCCAACAGCGGCCAGTACGCAGACGATCAGGGGACACTTCTTCAGCGCCAGCACCGCCGCAGCCGCGGCACCGGCAATGCCGAACAGGGGATGCGCGGCATCCACAGAGAACACGCCGGGGAAGATCAGGGCGGATAGCGCCGTATAGGGCAGCAGGGACAGGACGCTTTACCCGTCCGCTCAGCGCCAGCCTGTCCATCAAAAAGGCGGGCAGGGCGCGGGGGATATACGTCACGGCCACCATACCGAGGATCAGGAGATATGCGTCAGTTCTGCTCATCGTCCGGCACCTCCACAAAGAACGTTCCAATAGCGGCGCTGGCCACCATGGACAGGATCACCGCCCAGCTGGCGGGCAGGAATAGCTGCAAGACCGTGTTCATTCCGGCGGCCAGCAGTACCAGCAGGGCGATACGGCGGGACTTCTGGGCGCTGGGCAGCAGCAGGGCCAGGAACGAGGCGTAAAACGCCACGCCGAAGCTCTTGGCCACCACCTCCGGCAGGAACTGCCCGATGACCGCGCCTAGCACCGACGCCAGCACCCATGTGCCGTATAGCGCCGTGTTGGCCCCTAGCAGATAGGCGGCGCTGAGGCTGCCGGACAGGGAGAACAGTGCGAAGGATTCGTCACAGAGAGAGAAAGCGCTCAGCAGTTTTATCCATAGCGGCGTGGGCTCCATGCGGCTCATGACGGCGCTGCTCATCACCAGATGCCGAAGATTCACAAAGAACACCGCCGTAACCATGGCCAGCACCGTGGCCTTGCCGATCATGCCCACCATCATCAGCTGGGAGGAACCGGCCATCACCAGCACCGACATCAGCACCGTCTCAAACTGCGTCAGGCCCGCCTGCAAGGCCAGCAGACCATAGGAGATACCGATGGGGATGAGGCCGAGACAGATGGGCAAGGCGGCCTTCGCGCCGGTCATAAACACCTTGTGCTTGTCATTCATTATGCTTCACCCTTCGTAACCATCATAGTGTCCAGCATTTTGGCGACCAGCTTGCCGGTATCATCATCCACCACCTCTGCCTCCGCGATCATCAGTGCTTTACTCGGCTTGATCACATGACCGGTGGCAATCACCTTCTTGCCGCCCACAGGACGAAGCAGATTGACCTTGAATTCTACGCTCACGACGCTGCAATGGTCAGGCACAAGCGTCATTGCCGCATACCCGCAGGCAACATCGGCAATGGTGCATAACACACCTGCATGTAAGACCCCAGTGTGCTGCTTCAGATCATCTCTTGATGAGCAGGATACAGCGACCTGTCCCGCCTCGACAGATTCCAGCCTTGCGCCGATGGCAGCAAGAAAGCTCTGCCTTGAAAAACTCTCGGTGATTTGCTTTTTGGTCATAATATCCCTGCTTTCCTTGTCATGAAATAGAGCTCTTGCCTTTTGCTTGTCCTTATTATATACTTGAAGTGAAAATAAGTAAAATTGATGCTTATTATGTGAACATGCAGAAAGGTTATTTGAATATGCACCGATACAAAGCATTTCTGAAGGTGGTGGAGGTGGGCAGCTTCACCAAGGCGGCGGAGCTTTTGGGCTACACCCAGCCTGCGTTGAGCCAGATGATGACCGCGCTGGAGCGGGAGTTGTCCATGAAATTATTATACCGCTCTCGCTATGGCATCCGGCTAACGCCGGAGGGTGAGCGGCTGTATCCGTCTGTTGAAAATGCTGTGCGGCAATACGACGCCATGCGCGCAGTGCCGACGAGATCAGTGGGCTGGAGACGGGCGTCGTCCGCATCGGCACAGTGTCCAGTGTGTCGGCCCACTGGCTGCCCCAGGTGATTCGAGCCTTCTGGGAGAAGCACCCCAACGTGCAGATCGTGCTGCATCAGGGGGATTATTCCAGTATTCAGGAGTGGATACGCACCGGCGCGGTGGACTTCGGCTTTGTGAATCCCCATGCGGTGAAGGGACTGGAAACAATGGTGGTAAAGTCCGGCCAGTTCCGTGCGGTGGTGCCTGTCGGCCATCCGTTGGCAGAGAGAGAATGTGTTACGCTGGAGGAACTGGCGGGAGAGCCGTTTCTGATGGTGGAGAGCGGCGTCTACGGTGAGGTGGAGGAAGCCTTTGCCGCGGCGGGTATCACACCGAACATCCGTCTGCGGGTGCATGATGACTATTCCCTTCTGTCCATGGTGGAGCAGGGAATGGGCGTGTCGATTTTGGTAGAACTGGTGCTGCACAAAACGGCCTATGATGTGGCGGCGCTGCCCATTGAGCCGCCTGTCACCCGCACGCTGGCCGTGGTCACCAAGGAGCGCCGTACCCTGCCGCTGGCGGCCAGAGTGTTTATCGACGAGTTGATGGCCCAGCGGGAGACGCTGCTGTAAGGGTCGTGGACGATATTAGTTGTCTGGTAAAATATACGAAAAGGGACGGACACGCGAAACGCGTGTCCGTCCCTTTTCGTAACATGACAGAGATACCATGACGGGATATATCACTCCACACGCAGCATCCGATAGCCGATGCCGATGTGCGTTTGTATGTACTGCTGTCCGTCTTTCCCGTTCTCCAGCTTTTTGCGCAGGGTCGCCATGAATACCCGCAGGGAGGCGATGTCGTTTTCCCAACTACTGCCCCAGATCTGCTGCGTGATGTAGGTATGCGTCAGAACCTTGCCTACATTTTTGGAGAGCAGGCACAGCAGTTTGTATTCAATGGGCGTCAGGTGTAGCTCTGTGCCGTCAAGATACGCGCAGCCTGCGGCATAGTCGATCTTCAGCGCACCATTCGTGAAAACCGGAGCTTCCTGCGCTGCGTCCGGCTTCATCAGTGCCAGCCGCCGCTGCGTTACCCGCAGCCGCGCCAGCAGCTCTTCCACAGAAAAAGGCTTCGTCAGGTAATCGTCCGCCCCGGCATCCAGCGCCTCGATCTTGTCGGAATCCTCCGCTCGGGCGCTGATGACGATGATCGGCATATTCGACCAGGAGCGGATCTTTCGGATCACCTCCACGCCGTCTGTATCCGGAAGGCCCAGATCCAGCAGAACGATGTCGGGATTGTGGGAGGAAGCCTCCAGGATCGCACTGGCACCGTTCGGTGCGGAAAGGTATTTATAGTCGTGGGTCTTCAGCGTCATCGTGATCAGATTGCGTACCGGCGCATCATCCTCCACCACGAGGATCAAAGGTTTATTCATGAAGCGTTACCTCACTTATCGGCAGGGTAAAGGTGAACACACAGCCATGGGGTACATTGTCCGCAAGGGTCAGCGCTCCGCCGTGTGCCTCAACGATCGACCAGCAGAGGGGCAGGCCGAGGCCCAGACTGCGGCTGCTGTCGCCAGCCGGTTTGCCGGCGGTAAAAAACAGTTCAAACGCGCGGGCCTGCCACTCGGGCGGAATACCGGGGCCGTCATCCGCAACACAGATGACCGCATCCCGTCCCTGTGCCCTTGCGCTGATTTGAATATGAGAGCCGGCCGGCGTATACTTGATGGCGTTATTGACCAGATTCACCAGCACCTGAACGATCAGCCCGGCATCCATTCTGGCCAGAACAGGCGCATCTCCGCAATCCACCGTAATGGAATGCTCCTTGCTCCTGCGGTCAATATGCCGCAGGGCTTCCGTGATCACGTCCTCCACGATCTGATCGGACAGATGAAGCTGCACGCTTCCCTCCGCGATCTTTGTGATGGACAGCAGATTTTCCACCAGTCCGTTGAGCCACTGCGCATCGTCATAAATATCGGTGAAGATCTGCGTTCTGGCTGCGGCATCCAGCGTTTCATAACCGTGCAGCAGCGTGTCGGCATTGCCGGAAATGGAGGTCAGCGGCGTGCGCAGGTCGTGGGAGATGGAGCGCAGCAGATTGGCGCGAAGCTGCTCGTTCTTTGCCAGCACGGCGGCCTCCTCCTTTTCTCTGGCATTGCGCAGGTTGTCCAGCGCCAGAGCACATTCGCCGAGGATCGACAGCGTGATGCTGGACTCAAAGGCGTCCGGCGGCTTACCGGCAACGGAAATGCCGATCACGCCATAGGCCTGCTGCTGGGTGCGGATGGCAAGATACAGATACTTCGCTTTGGGAAACTGCGCCGTCGTTGCTCCGGCACGCTTTCTGTTCTGCCATGTCCACTCCACAACCTCGTTTTCCTGCTGGGCAGGCGGCACGCTGCACGCGGGCGAACCGTCGGCGGCGTAAAAGAGTCCCGTTCCCAACTGGCTGTTTTCTGCCGGATAGACAAGAATATCACGCTCCAGCAGCCGCTGGAGCTGTACCGCCGTCGTCTGGTAGGCGTCCTCCTCGCTTTGCGCCTTTTGCAGCTGCTGATTCGTGTCAAACAGCAGCTTCGTGCGAAAGGCATCGTGGGTGGAAAGCTGCGCGTGTGCCTTCAGCTTTACTGCCAGTGTCCCTGTGAGAATAGACGCGCCCAGCATGATGACAAAGGTAACGGGATAGCCGGAGCCATAGGCCAGCAGCGAAAGGTGCGGCTCTGTCAGAAAATAGTTGAACAGGATCACACTCAGAATCGAGGCCAGTATACCGCAGGTATAGCCGCTTGTCAGAACGGAGGTGAACAGGACGCCCAGCAGGTACAGCGTAATGATATTGGCGTCAGTAAAGCCCAGACGCAGGAACAGCCATCCGATGGCGGTGGCGGCAGTCAGAATGCCCAGCGTCAGCAGAAGCTCACGGAAGGTCGGCATGGCTGGACGCATCAGCGTGGGCTTCTTCTGGTGGTAGTTCTTATAGACATCCACGTCAGGGATGATGTGGATGTCCAGCCCCGGCGCCAGCTCAATGAGCCGTTCCGTCAGTGTCGGACTGCTCCAGAAGCTGCGGCGCTGGGCACCGCTGCGCCCGATCACGATCCGGGTCACACCGGACAGCCTTGCGTATTCCGCAATCTGCGTCGGCACATCCTCGCCGCGCATGGTGACGATCTCCGCCCCCAGTTGTTGGGCAAGCCGGGTATTCTCCTGCAACCGAAGCTGGTCATCCTCCCGCATGGCGGTGTTTTCCGGCGTCTGCACATAGAGCGCCGTAAAGTTGCCGCCGAAGACGGACGCCATGCGCCCTGCGGTACGCACGATCCGCTCGTTGGATGGCGAGGACGACAGGCAGACAAGAATATGCTCCGCTGCCGGTATTTCTGTTTTCTGCATGGTCTCACCGCCTTTTGTGGGCATTATAGCACAGTATGAGATCGTTTTCCACTGCAAGCCTTCATGTCCGCCGCCAATTTGTGCGGAAGAACCCGTCTACCAGCGCTATCACAAACCAGCCCAGCAGAAAAGCCAGCAAAGCGGATACGATCAGAACAACATCTCCCATCCCTGTCCACCCTCATTTCAGATGCGAAAGCACTTCTGCATTGCCTTATATTCCCCCAGCGCCAGAATGGTCTCATCCTTCGCCAGCACAGTTTCGGGGGTGACCGAAACATCGGTCTTTCCTGCCCGTTTGACGCCGAGAATGTTGATGCCGAACCGCCTACGGACATCCAGCTCCCCGATGCTTCTGCCGATCCAGCTCTCCGGCACTTCCACCTCAAAAATGGCGTGCTGGTCGTCGATCTCGATGTAATCGGAGATGTGGTTGGACGTGTACCGGATGGCGGCCCATCTGGCCACCTGCTTCTCCGGATAGATCACATGGTCAGCTCCATTGCGAAGCAAAAATTTTGCCTGCACATCCCGTTCAGCACGGGACACAACGCACCTGGCTCCCAATTCCTTCAGTAGCGAGGTGGTCTCCAGTGAGTTCTGGAAGTTTCCGCTGATAGTCACCATGCAGACGTCAAAATTTCCCACACCCAGCGACCGGAGAAAGGCCGCGTTGGTGCTGTCCCCGATCTGCGCGTTGGTGACGAAAGGCATGACCTCGTTGATCCGCTCTTCGTCTGTATCCACAGCCATGACCTGATGCCCCAGCTGCGCCAACTGCGCGGCGATATGCCGCCCGAAGCGACCTACGCCGATCAATAAAATGCTTTTCATTCTGTGAACCTCCTGACTTTATCCAACTGTGATCTTATCCAACGGCAGCTTCGCCGCTCCGGCTCTTTTGCCGGACACCGTTGCGTAAATGAGGGTAAGCCCGCCGACCCTGCCCAGATACATCAGCACGATCAGCACCATTTGCGACGGAATGTGGAGCCGCGGCGTGATACCCAGCGTCAGCCCTACCGTTCCGGCTGCCGAAGCCGTTTCATACAGGCACGCGGAAAGCGGCAAGTTTTCATAAGCGCTGATAAAAACAGCACCGCCAAAGAACAACGCGAGATACATCGTCACCACGGTCGCGGCGGTCTTGATAACGCCGCACTCGATCCTGCGTCCAAAAAATTGGGCGCTCTCACGCTGGCAAAAGGTCGCGGCGGCATTTGCAGCCAATACAGCCAGCGTTGTTGTTTTCATACCGCCCGCCGTGGAGCCGGGCGAACCGCCGACCATCATCAGGAAAATCATAACAGCCTGTGATGCGCCGGTCATATCTGAGAGGGTCACGGTGTTGAAACCGGCAGTCCTCGGCGTAACGGACTGGAAAAAAGAAGCGAGCAGTCGCCTTCCCATGGGAAGTGAAGAAAAATCCGCAAAGAAGAAAAATATGGCCGGAAAGACGAGAAGCAATGCGGTGGTGACAAGGATCACCTTGCTCTGCATCCGATAGCGGCGAAAGTGCAGTTTGTTTTCGCAGATGTCATCCCATGTCAAAAAGCCAATGCCGCCAGTCACGATCAGCAGCATGATCGTGATATTGATGATCGGACTGCCCGCATAACTGGTGAGGGAGGGATAGGGGTTGCTTTCCGTTCCCAAAATGTCAAACCCGGCGTTGCAGAATGCGGATACGGAATGAAACACCGCCATCCAGACGCCGCGCCATCCATAGTCACGGCAGAACACCGGCAGCATGGCAAGTGCGCCCAGCAGCTCGATCAGAAACGTCCCCCGCAGGATAAACCGCGTCAGGCGGACGATCCCGCCGACCTTTGGTGCAGAGATTGCATCCTGCATGGTGCTGCGCTGCATCAGGGAGATCTTTCGCCCGGACAACAGCGCAAACGACGCCGCTATGGTCACAACGCCAAGGCCGCCGATCTGGATCAGCGCCAGAATAACCGCTTGCCCAAAGGGTGACCAGTAGCTGCCCGTATCCTGCACAATAAGGCCTGTTACACATACGGCAGAAGTTGCGGTAAACAGCGTTTCATTGAACGAAGTTACATTCCTGCCTGTCGTGGAGACCGGCAGCATCAGCAGCAGCGCCCCCAACAAAATAACTCCGGCAAAGCCGAGAATGATGATCTGAAAGGACGAAAGGCACCGCTTGCAGCGGACAGCTTCCTCCGGCATATAAATACCCCCTCCGGTGTGATCGTGTTCATCATACCAGAAGGGGCTTTAAGGCAGGATAAGGGCTGCGCGATCGGTATTAAGATGGTACAAAGATGAGGCGGGCTTCTTTCAACAGAATCTGAGCAGAGCCTTGACAAATCGCAAGTGTGCGCTTATACTACGTTAGTCCCATCTGGGACTGGGAGGACAATATGGATCAAGAATCGCTCCGTCTGATCAACGATGTCAACAAAGCCATTATCCAATGCCGTGGCGTCTATTCCGCGTGGTCCAGCGCACACGGCATCAGCTATCATGAAATGCTGGTGCTGTATACCATCCGGGAGTACGGTTATTGTACGCAGAAAATGATCTGCGACAGCTACATTCTGCCAAAGCAGACCATCCACAATGTCATTTTGGCGATGCGGGAAAGCGGGACGCTGGTATATGACGCGGAAAGAAGTAAGGGCCGCGAAAAGGCGTTTGTCCTTTCTGAGAAGGGCGAAGCCTACGCGGCAGAGCTGCTGCGTTCGCTTGACGTGATAGAGGAACATGCGCTGGCGGCGTTGGGAAAAGAAAAGCTGCGGACGCTGACAGAGCTGCTTTTCGCATTTGATTCCGCCTTGAGTACGGCATTGGAGGATACGAAATAACCATGGAACAAAGCGATCTGTTTGGAACAGAAAAAATCAGCCGGATACTGTTCCGGCTTGCGCCGCCGGTAATGCTGGCGCAGCTCATTCAGGCACTTTATAACATCGTGGACAGCTTCTTCGTGGGCAAATATTCGGATTCCGGATTAACGGCTCTGTCCATCATTTATCCTATGCAACTGCTGATGATCGCCTTTGCCGTGGGAACCGGTGTGGGCATCAATACGGTCATGGCGGCGAAGCTGGGCACGGGAAACCGTAAGGAAGCGGACGAGTATGCCGGAGTGGGCACGCCGCTGGCGGTGGTACTCTGGCTCCTGTTTGCCACGGTCTGCTATCTCATCATGCCGTTTTATGCCAGAATGTCCACAGATTCCGAAGCCGTCATTCAGGATGTTATCACCTATGGCCGGATCGTCTGCGTGTTCAGCTTCGGCCTGTTTCTGGAGAGCATCTGGACGAAGGTGCTGCAATCCAACGGCGATATGAAAACGCCCATGTTCGCCCAGATCCTCGGCGCGGTGACGAATATTGTCCTTGACCCGCTGCTGATTTTCGGCCTGTTGGGTCTGCCGGAAATGGGCATTGCCGGTGCGGCTGTGGCCACGGTAGCAGGGCAGATCGTGGCGGCGCTGGTGGTAATGAAGAAGGGCTTCCGCAGATCGCCGGAACTTAAGCTGTATCCCCACCATATCGCGGCGATTTTCCGGCTGGGCGTTCCCAACATACTGATGCAGTCGGCGTACACCTTTTACATTCTGGGGCTCAATCTGATACTGGCCACTTTCTGCGATCAGGCAGTCACCGCCCTTGGTCTTTACTACAAGTGGCAGACGTTCTTCTTTATCCCACTGGGTGCGATGCAGACATGTATCGTCCCCGTCATCAGCTATAACTACGCTGCCAGAAACATTGACCGCTGCAAGAAAACGCTGTCCACCGCCATTCTGTTCGGCCTTGCGCTGATGGCACTGGGCGCGCTGTGCTTCAACACTATTCCGGCGCAGATGCTGCGGGTGTTCACAAAGGACGCACAGGTGATCGAAATCGGCAGGATCGGCTTCCACTTTGTGGGCATCAGCTTTTTGCCCATGGTCACATCCCTGATCTTTCCGGTGTTCTTTCAGGCGGTGGGTGCCAGTCTGAAAAGCTCCACGCTGACCGTGATCCGGACGGTGCTGCTGTTTGTGCCGCTGGGATATCTCTTCTCGCGGCTGGGGCTGAACTGGTTCTGGCTGACCTTCCCCGTGACGGAGGTGGTGACCAGCGCCGTGGGCGCGCTGTTCTACCGGCAGTTCCTCCGAAAGGATTACGTCAGCAGACCGGTACAGGCGGACGATGGCGGTACCATCGCTCTGAAGCCGTCGAAGCCCGGTGTCATCATCACCATCGCCAGAGAGCACGGCTCCTCCGGCAAGCAGATTGGCAAGCTGGTGGCGCGGGAACTGGGCATTCCGTTTTACTACAAGGAGATGGTGGCGCTGGCCGCCCATGAGAGCGGGCTGGATCGGGAGTTCATTTCCGACATCCACAAAAACGCGCCGGATGCCCTGCGTGACCTGTACCTGAGCTCCCACGCTGTTCAGCGTGCCATAAAAGCGCAGGCCAATATCATCCGGAAGATCGCCGATAACGGCTCCTGCGTCATCGTAGGCCGGGCGGCGGATTATGTGCTGCGGAATTACAAGAATGTGATGCGCGTGTTCATCCATGCCCCGGAGGAGTACCGGATTGGGCGGGTGATGGAGGTCTACGGCGACACGCTAAGTGAAGCTAAACGCAATATCCGCCGTTCCGACAAAGCCAGAGCGTCCTATTACCGTCACATCTCCGGTAAGCGCTGGGGCGATGCCGGAAACTATGAACTGATCGTGGATTCCTCTGTCGGCGTGGAAAAGGCCGCGGAACTGATACTGGATTATGTTTCCAACGAGTGGAAAATGGAGCAATGATTACAAAAAGGACTGACACGCATTTCGCGTGTCAGTCCTTTTTGTATGTATGGAATTTGGGGAGAGAAAAGAGATGGTCGTTTGTGATTGCTTTACGCGGCGGTGTGGGCATTGCGGCGGGTGGCGCGCTCCTCGTAGTCCAGCTCCAGCAGGCCAGCCTTACCGGCGAACCAGGTAGCTACGGCACCGAATACCACGGGCAGGTAGTAACCGGCCTGACGGATGGGCTCATCAGCGGCGGTCATCAGGAAAGAGGTAGCGACCACCAGAACGAGGGAGACGATAGCGGTCAGGATGTAAGTGTTGATGTTCTTCATGGTAGATTCCTCCTTAAAGAATGTTTTTATGTTTTGGTTTGGGGTTGTTTTCCTTTTGTGATTGTATAGTAGAATATTTAACAGGAAAAGTAAAGCTATGGAATATTATAACGGCTATTAGAACAACTAACATAAAAGCAAGACAATTTGCCCAAGTAAAATGGCTCTTTTACTTTTGTGACTTCTGTGCTATACTACAAACGATAAGAAGCCTTATTTGCAAGTTGTTGGGATATCTCAAAGCTGCTGAATATTTTGAAATGAGGAAATGCGGACGATGCTGAACATTTATTTCGGTGATATGCCATCTGCCATCTATAATACAGAGATTTTCTTTAAAAACACATATGAGGATAGTTGGCTTCTGGATGATTTTGCCAAAAGAGTTATCAAGAAGGTGGACGGTTCGGATGTCGTTGATGCACAGGCAATCAAGAGCCCAGTGCTCGGCATGATCCCGCCAACTGATCTGTCCGGCGGAGTGAAAACACTATTGCTTATCAAGAACTGCCCGGATAAGGTGTTTAATGCCTCCACTTGTGGAGATAACTGTGCGAGATTTATTCTTGAATTGGCGAAAAAGCAGGATGTTACGATCAATTTGCGGCACATCATGGATTTTGGAAAAGCAAAATTTACGGCGAATATCCTGAATAATGACAGTACGGTTCACAGCATGGAGGAATTACTGCCTATTGCGGCGCAGTATGTGTAAGCGGAGGCTGGAGCATGAGAGGAAAGCATCGTATTGTTGTTTACAACCGTCGAGTTCATTTTACATTAGAACTGGAACGTAATATTACTGTGATCCGCGGTGACAGCGCAACAGGGAAAACGACAATGCTGGGGATGCTGCGGGACTACGAGGAACAGGGCGTACAAAGCGGAGTTACGGTTCAGTGTGATAAGCCATGCCGGATTTTAACTTCCCGTGATTGGGAAAATCAGTTGGAACGCATTAAGAACAGCATTGTATTTGTAGATGAAGGAAACGCCTTTGTTTCATCTCAGGCTTTTGCACAGATGATTTGCGGTTCAAGCAATTACTATGTTCTCATCACAAGAGAGAGCTTATACCAATTGCCCTATAGCGTGGAAGCGGTTTTGGAGCTAAAGACCACAACTCGCCGTGAAAAGCGTACCTACAATAAGGCGTATCCTTATTATGGAGTGCTTGAGCGTGGCAAGGATGCGATCGACCAGTCTGACTGTATTTTGACGGAAGATTCTGGTAGCGGATATCAGATGTTCTCAAATATAGCAAAGCAGCATCATGTGAGCTGTGATTCTGCTGGCGGTAAATCGAATATTTTTACCTGTTTGGGAAAGAATGCAGACAGAAAAATACTGGTTATCGCAGATGGTGCTGCATTTGGTGCCGAGATGGAAAAGATCTACCGCTTACTGGAGTTGTATCCAATGCGGGCAACGCTATATTTGCCGGAGTCTTTTGAGTGGCTGCTTTTGAAGTCGGGCCTTATCAGAGATACCGAGCTTATAAACATATTGGGAGCACCGGAGGAGTATATCGATTCCGAAAAGTATTTCAGTTGGGAGCAATACTTTACTGATTTGCTGATTCGTCTGACAAGCGAGCGTGATTATATGCGCTATAGCAAGGACAAGCTGGCACCGTTTTATCTGCAAGCTGATAACGTTCAAAAGGTCATTAACGTAATGGAGACAAAGTGATCCTTTGTTATTTAGACTACTATTTGACTACTACCACGAAAAAGCCGGGAAGCCTTGCGCTGCAAGGCCTCCCGGCTTTTCTCATAAATCACCGCAAATTTGTGCAATACCAGATTTGACGGCAAAGACAATTATCGAACAGCTCCTCACATGTCAGTGAATTAGAACCTCCGACAAAGCCAAGAGTTATTACTGACGGCAAAAAGAAACGAGGCAACACATTTACGTGTTGCCTCGTTAGGCATATGTCGGAGCTTTGATAAAACCAAGCAGCCTATATTACAGCAGATGAAAAATCTGGCGGACCTATTCTGTAATCTGAGTAGCTTCCGATTCTGTAACGGGGATGCTTTCCTCTGCCAGAGCGACGGTTGGCTTCCGGTCTTTCTTGCGGAATTTCTGACCATTTTCCAGATCGACTTCAGCAGGAACCACGCGCACGTTCAGGATGACCATCAGCAGTGCGAACACTGGCAGCAGGTAAGCGTATACCGAGTAAGGCAGATATCCCCGAAACCCAGATCCAACAAGCCTTCCTCCGCCTGTATTACAACCTCAAGCACCAAGGCAGTCACATCCTGCCTGACCTCGTCACCAACCTCCAGTCCATCCGCGAACAGAAATTTCTCTGGAGCGTGGATGTCATTGAGCTGAACAAACAAATAGCGGAACTTACCAGTCAGAATCAACTGCTGGCCACTCTGAGAGAAAGCGGCTGCGTTGATCCTGACATTTTCATATCCAAGAGCAATGCGCTGACCGAACAGCTCCGCGCCGCCAAGCAAGCCAAAAGCAGAATACTCAACCAAGACGGTGATGATACCATCCCCTGCACCCAGGAGCTTATCATCATCCTCAAAAGAGGACCTGAAGCGCTGCGTGACTTTGACGGGGAGCTGTTCGGTCAGCTTATTGACAAGGTCATCATCGAGAGCAACACCAGCCTGCGGTTTCGCCTGAAAAACGGGCTGGAGCTGCGGGAGAGCATAGAAAGGATGGTGCGGTAATGGGCAACAGAAAGCTGCCCTTCGGGTACAAGATGGTCATGGGGAGATAGTCGTTCATCCGCAGGAGGCACAGACGGTGCAGAGCATCTATGCCCGCTATCTGGCCGGGGCATCCTTCAACGACATTACTGACCACCTGAGAGAAAAAGGGCCGCTCTACGATGCGGACAAGCCCTGGAACAAGAATATGGTGGCCCGTATTCTGGAGGACAATCGTTACGACGGTACGGAACGCTTCCCAGCCATCCTTTCTGCGGATCAGTTACAAGAAGCCGCCCGGCGCCGGTCAGAGCGTAAACCTGTGGTGCAGATCACCGAAGCACAAAAGACCCTGCGCCGCCTGTGCAACGGCAGACCCAGCGCGGCGGTGGAGTCACAGGTACTGTCTCTGCTGAACGGCCTCGCGGCAGCACCGGAGCAAATCAAGCCGCAGCCGCAGACAGTCAACCGTGGTGAGCTGGCCGAAATGGAGTGGCGATTTTCCGCAGCACTCACCACAAGCCCGGTGGATGAGAACAACGCTAAAGAACTCGCCCTGCGGCTGGCAGGAATGCAATATAACACCATCGGCGGCAGTGAGTACGAAAGCCAGCACCTGCGGCATCTGTTCACCGGTGCCGCACCGATGGCGGAGATCAACGCAGAATTGCTGAAAAGCTCCGTGTCACAGGTCTATGTCAAAAAGGGGCAGGCCAGCCTGTTGCTGAAAAACGGCCAGATCATCGAGAGGAGAGCATAACCGTGGGAGAGAACAAGCCGAAGGTGATCGTGATACCCGCCGCACCAAAGCATACAGGGGCTGCCGAGCAGCGGCAGCTCCGGGTGGCTGCTTACCGCCGTTTCCTAAAGCGGACTTAAAGAAACGGAAGTTTTTTCAAATTTATGTGGTTTCTTTTCCCGGCAGGGTAACGAGAAAGACCATGCCCTCTGTCTCGCTGCTGCGGACTGTAATGCTGCCGCCCAGATTCTCCGTCAACTGCTTGACGATGGCAAGCCCTAGACCGTGACCCTCCATGGGGCTGCGGCTCTTTTCGCCCCGGTAGAAACGGTCAAACACGTGGGGCAGCGTCTCCGGCGGGATGATCGCCCCGCCGTTGCGCACCTCCAGCCGAACCTGCCGCTTGGCGGCGGTCAGCCGGACGGCCACACTGCCGCCGGACGGCTCGTACTTGATGGCGTTCTCCATCAGACTGGCGTGTAAGGCTTCCGTGCTGCCCAGCACAGTAATGTGCGCCGCGATCTCCGTCTCCAGCGACACCTGCTTTTCGTAGGCCACCGATTCCAGCTGCAAAGCAGCTTTTTCCACCACGTCAGAAAGGTTAACAGGTACCGGCGGGGTCTCATTTCCTCGCTGGGCGGCGGCAAGGGTCAGCATCTCGTCCACCAGTCCCTGCATCTGCGGCGCCGCCTGTCCGGTGCTGTCCACCCAGCGCCGCAGCGTGCCGACAGGCACCTCCGAATCCTCCAGCAGAATGCTGTTGTTGGCGGCGATCACCGCCAGCGGCGTCTTCAGGTCGTGAGACACATCCGCCACGAACTGCTTTTCCCGCTCCACCGACTGCTCCATAGGCCGCACCGCCAGCTTGGACAGCCAGATGCTGACCGCCAGAAAGCACGCCATGGCGCACAGCCACACCGCCGCCAGCGTCAGGCCCAGATCGGCCATGGAGCTGCCGATATAGCCTGTGTCCGTCAGGGCGATGGCCTCCGCGCCGCCGCTGCTGCTGCTGCGGTAGTAGATAAGGCCGTAGTCCGCCAGCGTGCCAAAGTCCTCCTCCTGCGCGGCGATCACCGGCAGAACGGTCTCCAGCGTGTTGTCATCCAGCTCTGCGGCGGCGGAGACCACCGCCGTGCTGTCGCTCTCCGGATCATAGACCACGGCGGCAATGTCCTTGCGGCTGTCTGCTTTCGGTGTGTCGTCCTCTTTTTGCGCGGGTTGTCCGGCAGGGGAGGGCAAGACATCCTCCGGCGGCTGCGGCGTTTGTTCCGGGGCCGACTGCTGCGGTGCGTCACCGGGATTTCGCTCCGGCGCTTCCTCCGGCAGCTGGGGTGTCCCAGACCCGGCGGGCGGGGCGTCCTCACCGGTGGAAACCATGGGTGCGCTGCTGCTGGAGGGCTGCGGTTCCTCGGCCTGCGGCAGCGGCTGTTCCCCAAACGGCTGCTGCGGCACATTCTCCTCTGGCGGCAGCGCCGCGGTGGGGGAGGAGGGAGCATCGGTTCCGACGTCGGTCTTAGTCGTCTCCCCGCTGTCCACCGTGGGAGTATTCCCGGCAGCGCTGTTGTCCGCCGTATCGTCGGGGTCGGCATCTGCTGTTTCCCCGGAGAGGGCGCTCAGGGGATTTACCACCTGTGCCATGGTGTCATGCAGGCTGTCGTAGTAATCCCGGTACATATACACCGCCACGCCTGCCACCATAGCCGTCAGTACGACGCCCACCATCAGCATATTAAAGAGGACAAACCGTCTCCGATAGGCTTTCATGCTTCCACCTCCAGCCGATAGCCGATTTTTGCAGATTCCGGATGCACACCTTGGAGCCCAGATACCGCAGCTTTTTCCGCAGGAAGGAGATGTACGCCTCCACATTGTTGTCCGTGGCTTCGGAATCCCATCCCCACGCGCGGCTGATAATCACATCCTTGGTAAAGGTCATGGACGGTTCCCCAAGCAGCAGACGGGCCACCTGAAACTCCTTGGGGCTCAGCTGTACGCTGCTGCCGCCGCGGGAGAGCTGAGCGGTGTTCAGCGCCAGCGTCACGTCGCCGAAGGACAGCTCGTCCATCACCACCGTGCCGGTGCGGCGTGTCATGGCATTGACCCGCGCCAGCAGCTCCTCCGGGTCGAAGGGCTTGGTGCGATAGTCGTCCGCCCCGGCGTTCAGCCCCGCCACACGATCCGGCACGGCGCTGCGGGCCGTCAGCATCAGCACGGGAACGGAGATCCCCTCCGTCCGCAGCTGCCGCACCACCGTGAAGCCGTCCAGCTTGGGCAGCATCACGTCCAACAGCACCAGATCATAGGAAAATCCCCGGACAAAATCCAGCGCGGACTGGCCATCCCCCACCACATCGGTGATGTGACCGGCCTTTTTCAGAATGTGCTCCAGCGCGTTGGCCAGCGCCGCCTCGTCCTCTACGATCAGGATATTCATATGGATACGCTCCTTTCTCTTTGTGCCATATATATTATACCGCCTGTGCTTAAAGCGTCCTTAAAGACTTCTGAAAAAATTCCCGTCTCCGCTTTCAGAACCTTTTCAGAACCATCCGTATGATAAAAGGCACAACAGAGCTCCCGGCCACACAGCCGGGAGCGGAAAAAGAAAGGAGTTTTATCCATGATGAACAAAAAGAAACTGCTGTCGACGATCTGCGCCGCCGCACTGACGGTATCTGTGGTGGGCGGCAGCATCGTCTCTGCCGCTGCCGCTGCCGCTGACCGTGATACCAATATCCTGAAGGGCAAGGTGACGGACATTGAGGAGACCACCATCACACTGGAGCTGGCGCCAGTGGGCGCTCCCGACCAGAAGAACGATGGCGCCGCGCTGCTTCCTGCCGCAAAGCCTGACGGCGAGGAGCAGGATGACCTGACGCCGCCTGAAAAGCCGGCGGACGACCAGCAGAACGACCAGAAGCAGCCTCCCGAGAAGAAGTCCGTTGAGGTGGATGTGGCCGACGCTACCATTACCGAGGACGGGCAGGATGCTGCGGTGGAGGACATCGAGGTGGGCGATATGCTGACGGTGGAGCTGGACGAGGACGGCAACGCGGTCTCCGTCACCATCAACAATCTGCCCGCCCCCAAGGATGACGCCATCCCCGATGAGAAGCCTATTCCTGACGACGGTCTGGATCCCAGCGAGAAGCCCGATCCCGTGGACGGCGACTTTGCCCCGGAGGAAAAGCCTCTGCCTGACGAGGAGTTTGATCCCGCTGACAAGCCTGCTTTTGATGAGGGCTTTGTCCCTGACGAGCAGCCTGCCGCAGGTGGCCAGTTCAACCCCGTGGATCAGCCCGGTCGCGAGACACCCCGCGGCGGCTTCGTTGGCGGTATGCTGCAGCCTGACTTCGGCGTGGAGCCGGACGGAGTGACGGCCTGAGCGTTGACTTGGACTGCCTTGACATATAAAAGGAGTGACACGCATTGCGTGTCACTCCTTTTATATGTGTGAGATTTGGAGAGAGAAAAGATGGTCGTTTGTGATTTCTGTGCGTATAGTGTTCTGTTTAAGCTTGGATCCCTCGCCTGGCGGGCGGGTTTTGCCCCGCACTCTCGCACGGAGCTGCCTGCAGGGGGCTTTTATGCGCAATTATACATTAAAGCGGAAGCTCGCCGTTCACCACAGTAAAATAGGAGGACAGTATCTGCAAAAATTCCAGCGACACATCGGACAGCGGCGTATCCTTCCGCTTGATCCAGCCCACCTCACCTGTGATCGGGCAATCCCTCAACTGGAAGCAGCGCATGGTCGGATAATAATCCGTGTTCTGATAGGCGATCCTGTTGGTGGTGGTAAGGGACACCGCCTCTGTCTTATCCAGAATATCACCCAGCGTGGCCCGCTCTGTCACCACAATGCGGCGCGCCTGCTTATCCAGCCCCAGCACCTCAAGGATGGAGGCATACGATTCCAACTCCGACTCTTCATAAATAACAATGGGATAATCCTTGATCTCCGAAAGGGAGATCTCCGTTTGAGGCAGATGGTAGAGAGGACTTCCCAGACCGACGATCACGGAACCCGGGCTGGAGCACAGGCGGAAATACTGTAAGCCGCGGATCTCCAGTCTTCGGAGCGTCATTTTGTGGTAATGACTGTACATACCGATCAAACCAAGCTCGCACACACGGCGCTCCACCAGATCGATGACCGTATTACGAAGGCCTTCCCGCACCTCCATGCGCAGATCGTGGCGGATGGAAAACAGCTGAGCGATGGCATGATTCACGTAGCGATAGTGCATATGCGCTACAGAGAAAGAGCGCTGATCCTTCATGGCAAGGCTGGCGCCCAGCTTTTGTAGCTCATGAAACTGCATCAGAATGATCTTGGCCGAGTCGATAAAATTCTGCCCCAGCGGTGTGGTCTTTACTCCTTTATTGGTACGCAGGAAGATGGGATACCCGATTTCCTGTTCCAACTTTCTGATAGAAAGGGACAAATTGGGCTGAGAAATAAAAAGCTCCTCCGCCGCAAGACTGATAGAATTCATCTCGGCGATCTTGACCGCCTGCTCCAACTGTTCGATCTTCATAATACTTGACCTCCGGGCCGACAGACCCGCCTCCACAAAACCGGTTTCAAAACAGCAGCCCGGTCAAAAAGCCGACTCTGCCCTTAATAACATTACCGGAAATCCTGCTGTTTGTCAAGTGATGGCCGACAGAATGCCGCATTTGGGCGCGCGTGCTATCTTGCCAAAACAGGATCGATCCGATATAATAAATATTTATCTGGCAAAAGGAGAATTTCCCATGTCACAAGTTACCAAGCGGGCGCTGGAGGCGTCGCTGAAAAAACTGCTGCTGGAAAAGCCGCTGCACAAGATCACCGTCAGCGATATCACCGACGACTGCGGCATCAACCGCATGACCTTCTACTACCACTTCAAAGACATCTACGATCTGGTTGGGTGGAGCTGCGAAGAGGACGCCAGCCGTGCTCTGGCGGGTAAGAAAACCTATGAAACGTGGCAGCAGGGGCTGCTGCAGATTTTTGAAGCCGTGCAGAAGAACAAGCCCTTCATTCTGAACGTCTACCGCTCCGTCAGCCGGGAGCAGGTGGAAAACTACCTCTACAAGCTGACCTATGACCTACTGGAGGGCGTGGTGGAGGAGCAGGCACAGGGCATGTCCGTGCGGCCAGAGGACAAGGCTTTCATCGCCACACTGTATAAATACATGTTCGTGGGACTGATGCTGGACTGGATCAAGTCCGACATGAAGGGCGATCCGCAGCTGATGGTAGACCGTCTGGATCAGGTGATCCACGGCAGCGTCAACGCCGCGCTGGAGCGCCTGCGCACCGACAAGCCTTTATCAAATGAGGCCAAATGATAAAAAACTGAACACATCCCACCCCGGTGATAAAAATCTTATCACCGGGATTTTTCTGCTTATTGAAGAATTTCCGCGCCGGATGTATGCTTTCCTCATCAAGAAGGAAACTAATACAAAAGGTTTTTAGGAGGTAACAGCATGTATTATTCCAGTGGTAATTATGAAGCGTTTGCCCGCCCCAAGAAGCCGGAGGGCGTGGATCAGAAATCCGCCTATATCGTGGGCAGCGGCCTTGCGGCCCTGACCGCCGCCTGCTATCTGGTGCGTGACGGCCAGATGAAGGGTGAGCACGTCCACATTCTGGAGAAGGGCAACCTGCCCGGCGGCGCCTGCGACGGCTATAAGTTCGAGAATCTGGGCTACGTCATGCGGGGCGGCCGGGAGATGGACAACCATTTCGAGGTCATGTGGGATCTGTTCCGCTCCATCCCCTCCATCGAGACGGAGGGCGTCAGCGTATTGGACGAGTACTATTGGCTCAACAAAGAAGACCCCAACTACTCCCTGTGCCGCGCCACCGTCAACCGCGGGCAGGACGCCCACACCGACGGCAAGTTCGACATCTCTGACAAGGGCGCTATGGAGATCATGAAGCTGTTCTTCACCCCCAACGAGGACTTGCAGGACAAGAAGATTACCGACTTCTTTGATGACGAGGTGCTGAATTCCAACTTCTGGTTGTACTGGCGCACCATGTTCGCCTTTGAGAACTGGCACAGCGCGCTGGAGATGAAGCTCTATATCCAGCGGTATATCCACCACATCGGCGGCCTGCCCGACTTCACCGCCCTGCGCTTCACCAAGTACAACCAGTATGAGTCCATGATCCTGCCCATGGTGAAGTATCTGGAGAGCCACGATGTCCGGTTCCACTACGGCGTGCAGGTGACAAACGTGGAGTTCGACTGCTCCGACCCGAAGCACAAGCTGGCCAAGCGCATCGACATTATTGAGAACGGCGAAGCAGGCGGCATCGACCTGACAGAGAACGATCTGGTGTTCATTACCAACGGCGGCTGCGTGGAGAACTCCTCCATGGGCAGCCAGGACAAGCCCGCCGCCTACAACACCGAGCTGAAGGAGGGCGGCGGCTGGGATATGTGGCGCAAGATCGCCGCCCAGGATCCCTCCTTCGGCCATCCCGACAAGTTCTGCCATGATCCCGAGCAGACCAACTGGATGAGCGCCACCGTGGAGACGCTGGATCAGAAGATCATCCCCTATATCAAGAACATCTGCAAGCGGGATCCCTTCACCGGCCACGTCGTCACCGGCGGCATCGTCACCGTGAAGGACTCCAGCTGGCTCATGAGCTGGACCATCAACCGCCAGCCCCAGTTCCGGGATCAGCCCAAGGATCACTGCCTGGTGTGGGTGTACTCCCTGTTCACCGACAAGCCCGGCGATTTCATCAAGAAGCCCATGCGCCAGTGCACCGGCAAGGAGATCTGCATGGAGTGGCTGTACCACATCGGCGTGCCGGAGGATCAGATTGCCGATCTGGCGGAGAACAGCGCCAACACTGTGCCGGTCATGATGCCGTATATCGACGCTTTCTTCATGCCCCGCGCCTATGGCGACCGGCCCAATGTGGTGCCTGACGGCAGCGTGAACTTCGCCTTCCTGGGCCAGTTTGCCGAGACGCCCCGGGACACCATCTTCACCACTGAGTATTCCATGCGTACCGGCATGGAGGCTGTGTACACCCTGCTGAACGTGGATCGCGGCGTGCCGGAGGTCTGGGGCAGCGTGTATGACGTCCGTGACCTGCTGAACGCTACCGTGAAGCTCCGGGACGGCAAGAAGATCACCGACATGGAGATGGGTCTGGTGGAGAAGCTGGCCCTCAAGAAAGTGCTGGATAAGCTGGAGGACACCGACATTGAAAAGCTGCTGAGAGAATATCACGTCATCTGATATTCCGGTCAAACCATCCGATCATAAAGCGGGAGTCCGGAGCGCGTAGCGCTCCGGACTCCCGCTTTTCTCATCACAAGCCGCCATATTCTTTTCTAAGACCAGCAGCCGATTTGTCTTTTACTTTGCCTGACGCATGCTGAGACTGATGCGCTTTTTCTTTTCGTCTACCTCCAGCACCACCACTTTTACGATATCGCCCACGGATACCACCTCGGAGGGGTGGCGGATGAACTTGTCCGCCACCTGCGAGATGTGCACCAGTCCGTCCTGATGGACACCGATATCCACGAACACGCCGAAGTCGATGACGTTCCGCACCGTGCCGGTCAGCTCCATGCCGGGCTTCAGATCCTTCATCTCCAGCACGTCGGTGCGGAGGATGGGCTTGGGCAGCTCGTCGCGGACGTCCCGTCCCGGCTTCAGCAGCTCGGCTACAATGTCCCGCAATGTGGGAACGCCTACGCCTACAGCCTCGGCGGCCTTTTCCTCGCCGCAGACCTTCAGGCGCTGGGGCAGGTCGGCGATGCGCTCGGCCTTCACGTCCGCCAGCGTATAGCCCGTCAGCTCCAGCAGCGCCTTGGCGGCGTCATAGCTCTCCGGGTGGACGGCGGTGTTGTCCAGCACGCTCTTGCTCTCCGGCACACGGAGGAAGCCTGCGCACTGCTGGAACGCCTTGGGGCCCAGCTTGGGGACTTTCTTGATCTGGGCGCGGGAGGTGAACACACCGTTCTCCTCCCGGTAGGTGACGACGTTTTTCGCCGTGGTGCCGTTCAGTCCCGCTACCCGCTGCAAAAGAGAGGGGGACGCCGTGTTGATATCCACGCCCACGGCGTTGACGCAGTCCTCCACCACGCCGTTGAGGGCTTCATCCAGCTGCTTGGCGGGCATGTCGTGCTGGTACTGGCCCACGCCGATGGCCTTGGGGTCGATCTTCACCAGCTCCGCCAGCGGATCCTGCAAGCGCCGGGCGATGGACACGGCGCTGCGGAGGTTCACGTCGTACTGGGGGAACTCCTCGGCGGCCAGCTTGCTGGCGGAGTAGACGGAAGCGCCTGCCTCGGACACGATCATATAGCTGACGTGGGCGCCGGTCTCGTTCACCTGATGGATCAGCTCCACCGCCATCTGCTCCGTCTCCCGGCTGGCGGTGCCGTTGCCGATGGCGATATGCTCCACGCCGTGCTTGCGGATCAGCTTGGCCAGCGTGACAATGGACTCCTTCTTCTGCCGCTCGCCGTAGGTGGGGTACACCACGGCGGTATCCAGCACCTTGCCGGTGCCGTCCACCACCGCCACCTTGCAACCCATGCGGTAGCCGGGGTCAAGACCCATGGTGACCTTGCCCTTTACCGGCGGCTGCATCAGCAGGGGCTTCAGGTTCAGGGCGAACTGGCCGATGGCGCCCTCGTTGGCGCTGTCCGTCAGCGTGGAGCGGGCTTCACGCTCCAGCGAGGGGTAGATGAGCCGGTCGTAGGCGTCCTCGCAGGCGGCCTTGATGAATTCCATGGCGGCGGAGCCGGGCTTCACCACGGCGCGGCGCATCAGCGGCAGGGCGGATTCCCGATCCAGCAGCACGGAGACGGAGAGAAAACCCTCCTTTTCGCCCCGGTTTACGGCCAGTATCTGGTGGCCGGCCAGCTTGGAAAGGGGCTGGTCAAAGTCGTAGTACAGCCGGTACACGCTGTCCTCCTCCGTGGCGGCCAGGCTGCGGAGATGGCCCTGCCGCGTCAGCAGGCCCCGCAGGGTCTTGCGGATATCCGCGTCGTCCGACAGCGTTTCGGCGATAATGTCGTTGGCACCTTGCAATGCGTCGGCCACTGTCTCCACGCCCTTTTCCGGGTCGATGAAGGCCTGCGCGGCGTCCTCTGGGCGGGGACAGTCCCGCTCCTGCGCCAGCAGCAGGGCGGCCAGCGGCTCCAGTCCCTTTTCCCGTGCGGCGGTGGCGCGGGTGCGGCGTTTCTGCTTGTAGGGACGGTAGAGATCCTCCACCTCCGCCAGCGTTTTGGCGCTGTCGATGGCGGCGGACAGCTCCTCCGTCAGCTTGCCCTGCTCCTCGATGGCCTTTTTCACCGTCTCGCGGCGTTCCTCTAAGTTCCGCAGGTACTGGAGCCGCTCCTCCAGCGTCCGCAGAGCGGTGTCGTCCATGGCTCCGTGCAGCTCCTTGCGGTAGCGGGCGATGAAGGGGATGGTGTTTCCCTCGTCCAGCAGGCGGACAACGTTTTCCACGTGCTGGGGGTTTTTGTCAAGCTCTTGGGCAAGGGTTTGAATGATATCCATATGCTTTCCTTTCGTTAAAGGAACGCCGCGCACGGCGTTCAGTAAAATACGATAGCCAGTGTAAAGAGACGCCGTCAGGAATAAATGTGAATCACATTTTCACATAGTTTTCGGGCCATCCCTCAAATCCTGCCTGCCAATTATAGCAAACCGCCGCGCCGGTTGCAACCTCTCATTGCCGGCGCTGTTCCCCTGGTTCTTTTTTCAGGACTGTAAATCTTTCTTGAATTTTTTGAAAGAATAGTTGCTTTTTTGCGCCAATTACACTATGATATACTTCGCGTCTGCAAAAACTGACAAAATACTTCTTCTTTTGAAGAAAGCTCTCGGTAGGAGAAACATATGCACAAAATGAAAACCAATAATGTGAATGAAGACCAGGCGTCTGTACAGACGCCTGCCCCGGCGCAGGATCTGCGCCGGGGCCTCTGGTGCGCATGGCGGGATAATCTTCTGCTCTTCTGCTTTACCAGTGTTTATGTGGAGCTGTGTCTGCATCTGTGCGTCTATCGCTCGATGGATAAACGGGGCATCTATCTTCTTCTGTTCGGCCTGCTGGGCGGCGTGGTCTGCTCACTTTTGACCTCATGCCTGCCGAAGATCCTCCGGCAGATCGTGGGAGTCGTTCTTATCACCGCGCAGGTGCTGTTTGCCGAGGTGCAGCTGGTTTATCAGGCCATTTTCGGCAACTTCATGCCCATCAGCCAAGTCAGCATGGGCGAGAATGTGATCGTCAACTTCGGTTCGCAGATCCTCTATGGCATCCGAAAGAATCTTTTTCCCATACTTCTGCTGCTGGTGCCGCTGATTGTGATGATCCTGTGCCTGACGCTGCGCAAGGTGCGGATACTCAAGACCCGGCTCCGCTGGAAGCAGGCGCTGGCCTCCTGCGGGGTACTGCTGACGCTGCTGCTTTTGACCGCCGGGATCATGTATACCGGACGGAACAAGCCCTTCTCCGTCTATAATATTTTCACCAGTGTAAACACCTCCACGGACAGCAGCTACCGCAGTGTCGGCATGCTGGCCACCACGGAGCAGGAACTGCGCTACATGCTTGCGGGCGCGAAAAAGGGCGCCGCTATCACGCCGTCCTCGCTGGGAACCAGTCCCATCAAACGAACCTACAGCAGTAACTCCTACAACGTCATAGAGGGCATTGATTTCGCGGAGCTGGCCGCGTCCACCGACAACGCCATGCGCAAGACCACGGACGAATATCTGGCGCAGGCAGTCCCTACCCGGAAGAACAACTACACCGGGCTCTTGAAGGACTATAACCTTATCACCATCTGCGCCGAAAGCTTCTCCCCCTGGTTCATCAGTGAGGAACTGACCCCCACCCTGTACAAGCTGACTCACACCGGCATTATTTTTGAAAACTACTACGGTACGTTCCAGTCCGTCACCACCAATGGCGAGTACACCATGTGCATGGGGCTTTACCCGGATATGTCCCGCACCAAGATCGATTCCAGCTTCAATGTAGCGGGCACCAATTACGTGCCTTTCTGCCTTGGCAACGCGCTGAAGGAAAAAGGATATCAAACCTGGGGCTATCACGACTACATTGGAGATTTCTACAACCGGAACATCACCCACGCCAACATGGGCTACACCTTCAAGGCGGCAGATTCCGGTCTGGACATGAAGATCGACTGGCCCTCCTCCGATCTGGAGATGATGGAAGCCTCTGTAGGCGACTACGTCAACAGCGGAGAACCTTTCCACGCCTATTACATGACTTTCAGCGGCCACTACCAGTACAACTGGGACAACGCCATGAGCGCCAAAAACCGGGATGCGGTAAGGGATCTGCCTTACTCCGAGCCGGTGAAGGCATACATTGCCTGCAATCTGGAGCTGGAGAACGCGCTGACCTATCTGATGGAGCGGCTGGAAAAGGCAGGCGTGGCCGACAAGACCTGCATCGTGCTGACCAACGACCACTACCCCTACGGTCTGACCGAGGAGGAGTACAACGAGCTGGCGGGACAGGAGCTGGACACCACCTTTGAAAAGTACCGCAACAGCTTTATCTGCTACGTTCCCGGTCTCGCTGAGAACATCGTGGTGGACGAATACTGCTCCACAGCGGATATCCTGCCCACGCTGCTGAACCTGTTCGGCGTGGACTACGACTCCCGTCTGCTGGCGGGCACCGACGTGCTGTCCAGCGGCATCCATATGGCGGTGCTGTCCGACACCTCTTTCATTACGAAAACCTTCCGTTACGATGCCAGCACGGAGACTGTGATCCCCGCTGATGACAGCATCACCATCTCCGAAGAGCTGCTGGACGACTATCGGCTCTATGTGGACAGCAAGTTCCAGCTCTCCAACAACATCGTCAACAGCGACTACTATGCCCACGTCTTCGGCAAGGCATCCAGCGGCGGCAGTCTGGAGGACACGGTGGTATTTACGGACATCAAGAGCATCTTCAATCAGGCCAGTGTTCTCTATATGTACCGCAACGGCTACGTGGATCCGGAGTCGCCGGACACCTTCGGCGGACAGGCCACGGCGAAGCTGGGTGAGTTCCTGGACGTGCTCTACCGCATCGTAGAGCGGCCTACAGCCACCAACACCGCCCTGCCGCCTGGTTACGAAGACAGCCGGTTCAACGGCTCGGTCTACCCCTATTATGACGCGGTGTGCTGGGCCTTCCAATCGGGCATGATCCATCATGACGACCAGTATACCAAATATGACGACAACGTGGATTACCGGACAGCCTGTCTGTTGATCTATCGCTTCACCATGCGGGTGGGTCTGAATACCAATGTGGATCAGATGCAGCTTCAGCAGGTCATGAGGAACGATCCCGCCCTCACCTCAGAAGCCGCCAAGGCCATGCTCTGGTGCGACCAGAAGGACATTACCTCCCGCGACAGCAATCTTGATGAGCTGCTTGCGGCATACGACACCCACATCAGCCGCTATCAGATGACATCCTTCCTGTTCTACCTGTGCACCTATGAATTGAATCTGGGAAGCTGAACAAAGGCATGAGCAAAACGTGCCTTTCTGCCAACAGCCCCCTTAAAAAGTATATCCCCAGGCTATGCCTGGGGATATACTTTTTTTGTTCAGCTGTGAAAAACACGGCTTATTCCTTCACTTTTGAGAAGCGCTGCTTCTGTTTTTCTGCTTCTTTTTAAGAGGAAACCTGCACAGGCGATCAGGCCTGCCGCGGCGCATTCCGACGCGGTATGCCGCCATGCCGATGGCTACGCCCAGCACCACCCCGGCCAGAATGTCGCTGGGGAAATGGACGAACAGGTACAAGCGGGAGAACGCGATGACCACCGCCAGCGGAATGGCCGCCCAGCCGAACCTGCGGTTGGTTTTGGTCAGCACGGTCGCGCCGATGGCAGAGGCCAGCGTGTGGCCGGAGGGGAACGAGTAGTCCGTGGGCGAGGGAATCAACATGAACACGCTGTCGTCCAGCCAGCAGGGACGGGGCCGGGCGATGAGGTTTTTCAGGCACACGTTGCCCACCAGCACGCCCACCGCCAGGCCTGCCAGCAGGATCACGCCCTGACGGCGGTACTTCTTCGTGCAAAGCAGTCCGCCCGCCGCCAGCAGCCAGACAGCGCCGCCGCTGCCCAGCAGCGTCAGCTTGGGCATCAGCAGGTCAAAGAGGTCGCAGACGGTGTGGCTTTGTATCCAGTAGAGGATCGACCAGTCGAGACTCATGCCACGGTCACTCCCCTTTCCATGCGCCGCCGTAGCAGCTCCAGCCCCACCAGCAGTCCCACGCCCAGCAGGGGAAGGCCAGCGGCCGGAAGGTCGCTGCGCTCAGGGGCGGCTGGGGCGTTTGCAGGCTGGCCGGCCCCATGGCGATGGCGTACAGAGAGCCCAGCATCAGGCCGAGGATAAACCAGATCATGGCGGAGCGGTGCTTTTGCAAGGCGGTGCGGATGGCCTTGATGGACAGGGCCACACCGGCGATAACGCCGAGGCCCAGCGCCATCAGCCCCGGCAGAACATGCAGGTCAAGGTGCAGAAGCTGACGGATGGCCTGGATCACCGGCAGGTACACCCCGGCGATCAGCAGAACAGAGGAACCGGAGATACCCGGCAGCACCATGGCGGTGATAGCCACGGCTCCGGACAGGAACAGATACGCCGCGTCTGTCAGGCGAAGCTGCGCCATGTCCACCGTCAGCAATCCGGAGCTTCCCCGCAGCATGGTCAGGCCCACCACCAGCGCCGCACCCAGCAGGGCGAAGAACGCCGACTGCCAGCGGCGCAGGGAATCCTTCTCCGCCAGCGCCACAAAGGGGACGGACGCCGCCGTCAGGCCCAGAAACAGGCTGCTCATGAAGTAGATATGGTCGGCGAACAGGCCCGCCAGCAGCGACACGCACAGGCCCATGCCGACGATCCAGCCCACGCCCAGCTTCAGGAGATAGGCCAACGCTGTTTTCCGGGCGGCGTTGTCCCGGTCGAACAGGTCGTGGAGGGCATTGATGAAGCGGTCATAGAAGCCCAGAATGAACGCCACCGTGCCGCCGGACACACCGGGCACGCTGTTCGCCAGCGCCATGCAAAAGCCGTGAAAGGGCGTCAGGAATCTCATAGTCACACCGTCGCCTTCTTCCGCTGGGGCGCGTCACGCACGATAAGAAACGCGGCCACGGCCAGGAGATTGCCCGCCAAGCCCAGAATCATCCACAGGGATTTGTTCATGCCCTCGTTGACAGCGCTGCGATACAGCCACGCCGCCGTCAGCAGCCAGTAGTAGGCCAGCAGCGCCAGCCACAGCAGGCCATCCACACCCAAGAGCACAAAGTGGCCCGGTGTCAGCGGCGTGATCTGGATCTTCCACGCGTCCTCGCTGTCGTAGCCGTCATACTCGCCATCGTGGTGATCCTCGCCGTAGGTCTGCTCCAGAGCGGAGGCATCCTTGATCTGCTGAGACAGGCTCAGGGGGATGACGATCGAGCTGAGCACCGCCAGCACCACCGCTAGAACGATTACCAGCTTATACGCCTTGACGTAATCCTCCCGCATAACTTTTTCGTGCATATTGAATACCTCCATTAAACATAAAAAAAGGTTTCTTCTATCGTGGACAGCTCCATGATAGAAGAAACCGTTAAATTGCGTATAAAGAGGAATTAAACAGAAGTTAAACTGACAGCCGGTAGCCCACGCCCCAAACCGTTTGCAGCAGCTGTGGGTGGGCGGGATCGTCCTCCAGCTTCTCCTGCAGGCGGTTCATGTGCACCGCCACGGTAACATTGTCACCCATGGATTCCTGCCCCCAGATCATCTCGTATAAGTCCTCCCGGCTGAACACCTGCCCCGGATGGCGCATTAAAAACAGCAGTAACTCATACTCCTTGTTTTTCAGCGGCACTTCCACGCCGTTTTTTGTGACACGGCGGCAGGCGGTGTCCGCCGCCAGCGGCCCGACAGTCAGCAGCGTGGTCTCCGTCGCCGAGGGTTTCAGCCGTTGGTACTGGGCCAGATGGGCCTTGACCCGTGCCACCAGCACACGGGGAGAAAAGGGCTTTTCGATGTAATCGTCCGCACCGTAGCCAAGGCCCCGGATCTTGTCCACGTCCTTGCCCAGCGCCGTGACCATGAGAATGGGGATATCCCTGACCTCACGCACCTTCCGGCAGATGGTAAAGCCGTCCACTCCCGGCAGCATCAGGTCGAGAAGCAGCAGGTCAAAGGACTGCTCCAGCGCCGCGGCCAAGCCGGAAGCGCCGTCTGGGCAGATCGTCACCTCATAGCCGCTGAGCACCAGATAGTCCCGCTCGATGGCGGCGATGTCCGCGTCGTCTTCAATGATGAGTATTTTCGCCATGCCCGTCCTCCTTTCCCAGCGGCAGCGTCACGATCACCCGCAAGCCGCCACTCTCGCCGTTCTCCGCCCGCACCGTGCCGCCCATCTCCTGGGCAGATTTTTTTACCACCGCAAGGCCGATGCCACTTCCATTGCCGGGTGTTGTGCGGGCGGCGTCGCCCCGGTAAAACACATCAAACAGCCGGGGCAGTTGCTCCGGCTGTACGCCCACGCCGTCGTCGGTAAAGGCGACCGCCGCCATGCCGCCGATTTTCTCCGCCGTGACGCGGACATGAACATCCTCCCGCCCGCCGTATTTGCGGCTGTTGTCCAGTAGGTTCACCGCGATGCGCCGCAGCAGCTCACGATCCGCCTGCACGGCTATGTCCGGTACATCCACTGTGACCGCCAAGTCCTCCTGCTCCTCGGCGACGGCCTCCAGCTCTGTACGGAGCGCCAGCGGCTCCAGACGGACGGAATATTGGCTGACGTCCATCTTGGCAAAGGCAAACAGCCGGTTCACCAGTGTTTCCATGTCCGCCTCCTTGGCGTAGATGGTCTGCAAATACCGCTGGCGAGTGTCCTCGTCCTGCGCCACACCCTCCAGAAGCCCCTCCGTATAGGCGCGGATGGCGGTCAGGGGACTTTTCAGGTCGTGGGACATGCCGGCGATCAGCTCCTGCTTCTGCTGCTGGGCCGCCTGCTGCTGCTCCAGCGAGGCTTTCAGCCGGGCCGCTATCTCGTCCACCGCGTCGCAGGCGGCGTTGAACTCGTCCGGCTCACCGTAGGCGATGGGGGTGTCCAGATCGCCGTCCCGGATGCGGGCCACCCCCGCCGTCAGCGTATCCAGCGGCTGGGCGATGTGGCGGAACAGGCTCCGCGTCAGGTACAGGTTGGTCAGCGCCACCGCTGCCAGCAGCAGCGCCGCCGCCACGGCGGCATAGACGCACAGCGTCAGCTTGAAGCCGTGGAGCACGCTCTCGATCTGCTCCGCCGCGTCATGGAGCGTCATCAGGTTTCCCCGCAGCAGCAACAGCGCCGCGCCAAGCCCCAGCAGCGCCAGCACCGCCGCCGTAAGGAGCGGTATCACCAGCATGGCGATATTCGACCCCGCCAGCCGTTTTCTGATGGTCATGCCCATCCCTCCCCATTATCGGTGGCATCATTATATCACACATCGTATGAAAGTGTTAAACGGAGATTAAACTTGCGTATTTTTTCAAATTGAAGATATTTTACAAGCCCGTTTGTCCCATAGGTGTTAGAATAGCGGCAACAGGGAGGTGACATCCGTGGCTCAGGAAATACGAACCTCAATCTACGATGACGAGCTGCGGCTGGAGGCCTATCGTCTTACCGGCATTGCGCAGCCCTTTCCCATCCATTTTCACGAATACTATGTGCTGGGGCTGATGGAAAACGGACAGCGCACGCTCTCCTGCAAGGGCAGGGAATACACCATCCGGCCCGGCGACATGCTGCTGTTCAACCCCGGCGACCCCCATGCCTGCGCCCAGAGCGACGGCGGCACACTGGATTACCGTGGAATCAATGCTTCAAAAGAAACCATGCGGGATCTGGTTAGGGAAATGACAGGAAATCCGGCGCTGTCGCGCTTTTCGCAGCCGGTGATCTGCAATGACGAAGCCGCCTGTTTTCTTCGTCGGCTCCATGAACTGGTGATGGACGGCTCCCATGAATTTGAAAAGGAAGAAAGCCTGCTTTTTCTGCTGTCCGAATTGCTTCGGAGGTACAGTCAGCCGATTGAAGCGGATATCGCGGCAAACCGTGAGGATATTGAGCGGGCCTGCCGATATATGGAAACGCACTACGCTCAGCGCGTCACCCTTGACCAGCTCTGCCGCTGTGCGGGGCTCAGCAGATCCGCCCTGCTGCGGGCCTTTACTGTGACGAAAGGCGTCACGCCGTATCGTTATCTGGAAAATGTACGCATCGGAGAGGCCCGGAAGCTGCTGGAGCAGGGCGTCTCGCCGGTGGAGGCCGCCCTGCGGACAGGCTTCTCCGACCAAAGTCACTTTACCAATTATTTCAGGCGCTTCATCGGTCTGTCTCCCGGCGTCTATCGGGAGATATTCGGGGAGCACCGCTGAGAACGGAGGAAACGATGAATCTGCAAAACGAAAAATGCGTGATGGTCATTGACGAAAATCTTCCCCTCGGACTGATCGCCAACACGGCGGCCATTATGGGCATCACGCTGGGCCGGGATATGCCGGAGGTGGTAGGCGCGGATGTGACGGATCGAAGCGGCCGCCTGCATCGGGGGATCATCGAGTTCCCGGTGCCAATTCTGAAAGCCGCACCGGAGACCATCAAAGCGCTGCGGGAAAGGCTGTACCAGCCGGAATTTCAGGATGTGACGGCAGTAGACTTCTCCGACCTGGCCCAAAGCTGCAAAACCTACGGTGAATTTATTGAAAAGATGGCACTTACCTCCGAAAACGACCTGCAATACTTCGGCGTCACTCTTTGCGGAGCGAAGAAAAAGGTAAATAAGCTCACTGGCAGTATGCCGCTGCTGCGATAATGGCGCGGGCTAAATTTTTCAGGTATTGCTGACAAATCCCTTTATTTGTGCTATACTTTTCCCCAAAAGCCGCCCCATCAAGACGGACGGACAGTAGGGAGGAGACTTCATGAATCGAATCATCAAACGATGCCGCTTCGGCAGTGCAGGCGTCTCTCTTGAAAATGCTGTTGAGCCGCCCCGGTTTACCGCCACATGATGACCATTACCTGTACCGTTAACGCAGGTCTCTCCGTTGCCTGCGGCGGCTTCAAGCTGCTTGTTGATCCCTTTCCCATGGAGCGTGTCGGTGTTTTTTCCGCGCTGACGGAAGATATGTTGGCGCAGGCACTGGCTTCTCCCGCCTTTCAGGCGCCGGATATGGTGTTTATCACCCATACGCACAGAGATCATTACGATGCCGCTGTCATGCGGCGCTTTCTGGCGCACTGGCCCGATGCCCGGATCATCATGCCGGATGCGTCCTTTCCCCAGGGGCTGCTGCTGAACGCTCCCCGCACCCTGATCCGGAACGGAGCACGACTCCACTTTTCCCACTTACTCATCAGGGCGAGGGATATGTCAATGTACCGCACTACGGCCTGCTGCTGGACGTGGACGGGATGACGCTTCTGCTGGTGGGAGACGGCGTTGTCGCGGACGAAAAGCTGGATGGGATCCTTGCCGGGAGGCCGATAGATATCGCCGTTCTTCCTTTTCCATGGGTTTCGCTGCGGCGCGGCATCGCCTTTGTGGATCAGGTCATTCGTCCGCAGCATATTCTCGTCAATCACCTCCCCCTGCCCCAAAACGATACGCTTCGTTACGCGGCGTCTGCGGCCCGTCACAGTGCCGCACTGCGCTGCACCGACGATGTACGTCTCATGAATGAGTTTCTGAAAACGACGCTGTTTTGACCGCCATGCCGGAGAACGGATGGTTTACATACAAAAGGACTGACACGCAAGGCGTGTCAGTCCTTTTGTATGTATGGAATTTGGGGAGAGAAAAGATAGTTGTTTGTAATTGTCTTACGCGGCGGCATGAGCGCTGCGGCGGGAGGTGCGCTCCTCGTAGTCCAGCTCCAGCAGACCGGCCTTACCGGCGGCCCAGGCGGCTACGGCAGCGAACACCACGGGCAGGTAGTAACCGGCCTGGCGGATAGGCTCATCAGCGGCGGTCATCAGGAAAGCGGTGGCGACGACCATGACCAGAGAGACGATAGCGGTGAGAATGTAAACATTGATGTTCTTCATGATGAAATTCCTCCTTGCAGATTATTTCTGATTTATTTCCTGTTTTTCAGGTGCTTTTCTGTTGTGACTGCATAGTAGTATATTTAACGAGAAAAGTAAAGCAACAGAATATGATAATGGATATCAGTAAAACTAACAGAAAAAAAGACAAAGGAAGATGGCGGGACCCCCTTGCGCGGAGCGGGAAATCATGGTAGTATAATGGCACATGTGCCATTCGCAAGACAGCACGAACCGCCGAAAACAGAACGGGCAGGCGAGAGCCCGCGGGACGATAGACAGGACGATAGACAGCAGGAGAGGATACGGACAGGAGATGGGCTGACGGCCCGGAAAGAGGAGGAACAAGCATGAGAAAACGGATCATTGCGGCCCTGATGACCCTGTGCATGGCGCTGAGCCTGCTGCCGGGGCAGGTGCTGGCGGCAGGCGCGGCGCAGACCGGCGGCGCGGAGACGGCCAAGGGCACCGGCAGGGTGTACGTCAACGAGCCGGACGCACAGGTCGCGCTGCTGCAGCG